>ENA-OQKR01000010-OQKR01000010.1-human-gut-metagenome-genome-assembly--contig:-NODE-10-length-77389-cov-5.779892_pt1 | contig 77389 bp, 74 predicted proteins | sample MGYA00242803_ERZ504806 | MGnify/ENA primary metagenome ERZ504806 (study PRJEB26092, sample SAMD00036399) | human gut metagenome | host: Homo sapiens | study: EMG produced TPA metagenomics assembly of...
AACACCTGCTTGTAAGCCTCGAACTGGTAGTCTTCGGTGGGGAAGTCCTTGCAGTTCAGGTAGACGAACTCGGTGCGGAACAGACCCACGCCGCCGGCGTCGTTCTGCTGTACAGCGCCCACATCGCCCATGCCGCCGATGTTGGCAAACACGTTGATGGTCTTGCCGTCCAGCGTGGTGTTGGGCTTGCCCTTCAGCTCCTGCAACAGGGCCTGCTTTTTCTGATCTTCCTGCTGGCGTTTTTTCAGGCTCTTGAGCAGGTCGGGGGTGGGGTCCACATACACGCAGGCGTTGTAGCCGTCCACCACAGCCATCTTGCCGTCCCAGTCGTCCTGAATGTCCTTGCACTGGATCAGGGCGGGGATGTTCATGCTGCGTGCCAGAATGGCGGTGTGGCTGTTGGAGCTGCCCTCGCGGGTGATGAAGCCCAGCAGCAGGCTTTTATCCATGCGCACGGTCTCGGAGGGAGCCAGATCCTCGGACTACCAGAATGCTGGGCTCGGTGCCCTGCAGGGAAGCGTTGTCCACCCCCTGCAAAATGTCCAGCATGGCCTGCGCAATGTCCAGCACATCGGCGCTGCGGGCCTGCAGATACGGGTCGTCCATGGCAGAGAACACCGCAGCCTGATTGTTGCCGGCGGTCTTGACGGCGTACTCGGCGCACATCTTCTGTCCGTTGATGATCTCCTTGATGGCGTCCACAAAGTCGTCATCATCCAGCATCATGGCGTGGATGTTGAACACCTCGGCGATGTCCTCGCCGGCTTCTGCCAGTGCCTTTTCGTACAGGGCGGTCTGCTGCTCAATGGCCTTCTGGCGGGCAGCTTCAAAACGCTCCAGTTCTGCGGCAGTATCTGCCACAGGGGCGGTGGAAATCGCGGTATCTTTTTTCTTGTAGATCTTCAGCTTGCCAATGGCGATGCCATTGAGTACGCTTTTGCCGGTGCCTACCTGCATAGCACATTCTCCTTCCACTTACAGCCGGGCGTGCAGCGCCCGGCGTTTTGTCAAAAAAAGCCCCCGCAGTTTTCCCGCGAGGGCTCGGCTTTCAAGCCGCGGCTCAGACGTTCTCGCTCAGGAACTTCTGGATGGCCTCTGCGGCTGCTTCTTCATCATCGCCTTCGACCTTGACGGTCACGGTCTCGCCCTGCTTGACGCCCATGCCCATCAGAGCCATCAGCTTGCGCATATCGCAGCTCTTGCCGTCCTTCTCGAGGGTGGCGGTGCTTGCAAAGCCCTTCACGGTCTTGACCAGCAGGCCGGCGGGACGGGCATGGATGCCGCAGGCATCCTTAACAGTGTACTGAAATTCCTTCATAATCATTTTCTCCTTACTACTTGATCCCTCTGCCCGGGCTGCACATTCAGCCCCGGAACATGGCTTTGCCAATGGGAATCGGTATACTACTATTATAAACCCGTACCGTTTTTTTTGCATCGTTTCATATTGCCGATTTTTACAAGAATTTTTTGTTATATTTGAACATACGGATGCTACAAAAATCCGTGCTTTGTCTAATTTTTGTCGAATCGTTTGTAAAAACTAGGCAGTTTGTGCAACCGCCGGACAAGAGCTTAAAAAAGGCGTTTTTTCCCCGAATGCCGTCCCTATTCCACGGGGTACCCTTCTGCGTCCAGCGGCAGCTCGGTGTAGGGGGCTGCCTGCGGGGCGGCTTCGGGCTCTGCCTCCGGTTCGCCGGAGGTCTGCTGTGCGGTGCTGTCGGTCAGCTGCTCGTCGTGCCGCTCGCCCCAGTCGCCGCTGTAATCCTCGCCGGAAGTCTGCTTTGCCAGCTCGTTCTGTGCGTCCTGCAGCCCCAGCACCGTGCCGGAGGGCTTTTCCAGCAGATACGCGCCCACGGCCTTCTTTTTATACACCAGCAGCACTCCGTAGCGGCTGGTCTCGCCGTTGCTTGCCGCCGGGAGCAGCGCCGACCATTTTTCCACCGTTTTGCCCTTGTAGCGGGCAAGATCCATGCCGCTCTGCTGCACCACGCCGTTGAAGGCGGAAAAGCTGTCGTCCCACCTGCGGGGGATCTTGACCTTATCCGCCGTGATGGACGCGCCGTCCACCTCCAGCCCGTAGCCGGTAAACCATGTCTGGATGTCCTGCGCACTCTCGATACGGTTCACCGGGGCAGCCACCGCCACCGTCCGGGTACTGATGAACCGCCCCAGCATGGCGCTGAACACCACCAGCGCGCAGCATGCCGCCCCTGCTCCCAGTTTTTTCAGGTTCGTCTTGCTCAGTGTGACCACAAACATATCCCCATGCCTCCCCGCCATTTGCGCTTGCATACTCTGCCACCAGCTTATGCACAAAAACAGGGGAGTATGATAAAAACACCACCGGTCAGGACTTGCGCCGCTGACCGGGGGTGTTTAGTCTCTTTTATCCGATATAGCTGATATTGGCGTCCAGCTCGCCGCTGTAGCCGTTGATGTGGGCTGTTCTGGTGCCCTGCCACATATCGCAGCCGATGGGGCTGGAGGAGACGCCGTAGTGGGCGTTCCAGATGGTGTAGCGGCTGCGCAGGGTGTTGTAATCCACCCGCTTGCGGTACCATGTGGTGGAAGCGTACACGCCGGGCTTGTAGCCCAGCTCCTTCACCCGCTCGCAGAAGGCGATGGCGCATTTGGTGCGGTCCTCGACGCCCAGACCGTCGGCGCGGCCGGTGCCGTGCGGGGCGGTGGAGGCCTCGGTGTCATAGAAGATGGGGTAGTCCAGCATCCGGCCGTTCAGCGCCCAGTTGCAGCCATCGGCCTCCTCCTGCGCCTCGGCCTCGTTCACGGCCTGCGTAAAGAAATACACGCCCACCTTCAACCCCGCATTGCGGGCGTTGGTAAAGTGCTCCTCGAACATGGGGTCCTTGACCAGGTTTCCCGCAGCGCCGTAGCCCCGGTAGCCGATGCGGATGATGACGAAGCTCACCCCGGACTTTTTGATCTTGTTCCAGTCCAGCCCGGACTGATACTTGGACACGTCGATGCCAAAGGTCACATTGTCCTGTTTAACGCCGTTGGCATCGAAATAATACAGCTTGCCGTCAATGGAGCGCAGACCGGTGACCTTTTTGTTGGTGTCCTGCGCATAGTAGTAGGTCTTGCCGTTCTCGGTGCGCCAGCCGGAGTAGGCCGGAGCCGGTTCCTCTTCCTTATCCTTGCTGCCGAACAGCCAGTTAAACAGCCACCGGAAAAAGCCGTTTTCATCGGTCAGGTCGATGCACTGCGCTTCAGCATCCTCCAGCGCGCCGGAATCCAGCGCCTGCTGGATCTGTTCCGGGGTCAGCAGTACGCTGCCCTCCGGGGTGTGCTGGCTGGCGGTATCGTTCTGGGCGGTGCCGTCCGCTGCGGGAGCCTGCGGGTCCTGTGCGGCCAGCTCCGGGGTCTCCTCCAGCAGCATGGCAGGGGAGTTCTCCTCCTCCAGTGCGGCGTCCCCGGCGGGCTGTGCCGGCGTTTCCGGTGCTGCGGCAGCTTCTTCCGGTTCAGCCGGCGCGGTTTCGGCGGTTTCCGGTTTTTCTGCCTGTTCCGGGGCAGAGGCAGCCTGCTGCGGCTGCGCGGTGCTTTCCGCTGTCTGCTCCGGGGCAGTCGCCGTGCTCTCCGCCGCCGGGGCAGGGTCAGCCGGAGCAGTCTGCTGCGGTGCTTCGGCGGTGATGTGGGGCACGACCGCGCCCACGGTCAAAGTTTCCGGCTGTGCAGACAGCAGGGTCGCTGCCCCTGCGCCGCCCACAGCCAGAACCAGCGCCATGGTCAGCGCTGCAACGGCTGTCACCGCCTTGCGGCGGGCTGTGCCGGATCGGTCAAATCGTTTTTTCATCTGTCGTCTCTGCCTCCGAATCTCCCGGTGGTGCAGCGCTGTGCTGCACCGGGTCTTTGCCCCTTGCCCGGGGCGGGCCCGCTTTTATTCCACGCCGCCCATGGGTTCAGGATAAAAAGGACGGCGGATGATAACTTTACGCTTCCTCTAGTATACACCCGCACGCGGGGAGCCGTCAACGGCACAGCGGGCTTCTACACAAATTCTCCACCGGGGCAGTGTGTCGGGAAAAGTTCCAAATGGAATACGTTCCGGCAGGGCAGAACATTGCACAAAGCCGAAATTTCACAATTTTTCCAGCAACCTCTTGCTGTCTTGACAGGTGTATGGTATGATACAGGACATACGTTCGTAACCTTAACGATCTCTTTTGGATAGAAAGGCAAGTTTTATGTCGAAGCTGAAAGATTTTTTGGCGCGGAAGGATATCGTCATCTCTCCGCAGCGTTACCTCATTGACGCGCTGGGCGCAATGGCACAGGGCCTGTTCGCCAGCCTGCTCATCGGCACCATCATCAAGACGGTGGGTCAGCAGACCGGTCTTGCACTGCTGGTGGATCTGGGCGGCTACGCCACTGCCATGAGCGGCCCCGCCATGGCCTGCGCCATCGGCTGGGCACTGCATTGCCCGCCGCTGGTGCTGTTCAGCCTGATCACCGTGGGCTACTCGGCCAACGCACTGGGCGGTGCAGGCGGCCCGCTGGCCGTGCTTATCATTGCCATCGTGGCAGCAGAGCTGGGCAAGGCCGTGAGCAAGGAGACCAAGGTGGATATCCTTGTCACCCCGCTGGTGACCATCTTTGCAGGCGTCGGGCTTTCCATGCTTATCGCCGCACCCATCGGTGCAGCTGCAAGTCAGGTGGGCACCCTGATCATGTGGGCCACCGAGCAGGCTCCGCTGGTCATGGGCATTCTGGTGTCGGTCATCGTGGGTGTGGCACTGACCCTGCCCATCTCCTCCGCTGCTATCTGCGCCGCACTGGGTCTGACCGGCCTTGCAGGCGGTGCTGCCGTGGCGGGCTGCTGCGCCCAGATGGTGGGCTTTGCCGTGATGAGCTATAAGGAAAACGGTGTGGGCGGCCTTGTCAGTCAGGGTCTGGGCACCAGTATGCTGCAGATGGGCAACATCATCAAGAACCCCCGCATCTGGATCGCCCCCACGCTGGCCAGTGCCATCACCGGCCCGCTGGCTACCTGCCTGTTCCACTTTGAGATGAACGGCGCGGCGGTCTCCTCCGGCATGGGCACTTGTGGTCTGGTGGGTCAGATCGGCGTTTACACCGGCTGGGTCAGCGACATTGCCGCCGGTACCAAGGCTGCCATCACCCCTATGGACTGGGCCGCCATGGCGCTGCTGTGCTTTGTGCTGCCCGCCGTGCTCAGCGTGGTGTTCTGCGAGGTGGAGCGCAAGCTGGGCTGGATCAAAGAGGGCGATTTGAAGCTGAACTAAATAGTTATAGTTAAACCACCGGAGCGTCTGCGGATGCTCCGGTGGTTTATTTCTCCCCAACCCCATGAAAAAATACACTCAAATTGCATAAAATGTGCATATATTTAAAAATATCTGCATAAAGATACAGATTGAACCAAAAGAAAAGCGAAACAGGCGCTATGTTTGGCAGTTTTTAGCATTGACGGAAAACCCGCGCTGCGTATAATAAAAGCATCAACCGCAAACGAAAGACAGAGGATGCGAAGGGAAATGCGCATCAGAGAACAAAAGTGTATTTTTATTAAAGGAGCGCGTTTATCATGAAAAAGGAAAACATCAAAAAAGTCGTGCTGGCTTACTCCGGCGGTCTGGATACCTCCATCATCATTCCCTGGCTGAAGGAAAACTACAACAACTGCGAGGTCGTTGCTGTTTCCGGTGACGTGGGTCAGGGCACCGAGCTGGACGGTCTGGAAGAAAAGGCCAAGGCTACCGGCGCATCCAAGCTGTATGTGCTGGACCTGAAGAAGGACTTTGTGGAGAACTACATCTTCCCCACCCTGAAGTTCGGCGCTAAGTACGAGGACTACCTGCTGGGCACCAGCTTTGCACGTCCGTGCATCGCCAAGGCACTGGCTGATATCGCCATCAAGGAGGGTGCAGATGCCATCTGCCACGGCTGCACCGGCAAGGGCAACGATCAGGTGCGTTTTGAGCTGACCCTCAAGGCACTGTGCCCGGATATGGCCATCATCGCTCCGTGGCGTGAGTGGGACATCAAGAGCCGTGACGAGGAGATCGACTACGCCGAGGCGCACCACATCCCCCTGAAGATCAACCGCGAGACCAACTACTCCAAGGACAAGAACCTGTGGCATCTGAGCCACGAGGGTCTGGATCTGGAGAACCCCGCCAACGAGCCCCAGTACAACCACCCCGGTTTCCTGGAGCTGGGTGTCAGCCCTGAGCAGGCTCCCGACACCCCGACCTATGTGACCATCCACTTTGAAAAGGGCATTCCCACTGCCGTTGATGGCAAGGAGATGGGCGCTGTGGAGCTGGTGGAGTACCTGAACAAGCTGGGCGGCGAGAACGGCATCGGCCTGCTGGATATCGTGGAGAACCGTCTGGTGGGCATGAAGAGCCGCGGCGTGTACGAGACTCCCGGCGGCGCCATCCTGTACAAGGCCATCGACGTGCTGGAGACCATCACGCTGGACAAGGAAAGCGCTCACTTCAAGGCACAGCTGGCACAGAAGTATGCCGACATCGTGTACAACGGCCAGTGGTTCACCCCGCTGCGCGAGGCACTGGATGCCTTTGCCAATAGTCTGGAAAAGACCGTGACCGGCGATGTGAAGCTGAAGCTCTACAAGGGCAACATGATCAACGCCGGCGTCACCTCTCCGTACACCCTGTACGACGAGCAGACCGCTTCCTTCGGTGAGGACGAGGACTACAATCAGGCCGATGCCGCAGGCTTCATCAACCTGTTCGGCCTGTCCATCAAGGAGCGCGCAAAGCTGTCCAAGAACTGGCCGGAGGTCAAGTAATCGCAACATTTTCGACTGCGTGTGTTTTCACACTTTCACACGCGGGTTCTCACACCGGCATCGTTGCCGGCGGCACCGCCGCAGGAGCGTTTTCCCCTGCGGCGGCTTTGCCGTTTTTATAAGGAGTTTATATTATGGTAGAACAACTCTGGAAGGGTCGGTTTTCCAAGGCGGTGGACAGCCGCGTCAACGACTTCAACTCCTCCATCCGCTTCGACCAGCGGATGATCGCGCAGGATATGCGCGGCAGCGGCGTCCATGCCGCCATGCTGGCACGGCAGGGCATCATCTCGGAGCAGGACTGTGCGGACATCCTCAGCGGTCTGGCTTCCATCGCGGACGACCTGTCCAGCGGTGCGCTGACTATTGATCCCGCCGCCGAGGACGTGCACACCTTTGTGGAGCAGACCCTGACCGCCCGTATCGGGGATGCGGGCAAGCGGCTGCACACCGGCCGCAGCCGCAACGATCAGGTGGCGCTGGATATCCGCCTGACTTTGCGGGATTACAGCAAGACTTTGCAGGCCTACATCGTGGAGCTGGTGCGGGTGCTGTGCAAAAAGGCGGCAGAGAACACTGCCTCCGTCATGCCCGGCTACACCCACCTGCAGCGCGCCCAGCCCATCACCTTCGGCCACGCGCTGATGGCCTACGCCTCCATGCTGCTGCGCGACCTCGACCGCTTTGCGGACGCCACCGCCCGCATGGACAGCCAGTGCCCGCTGGGCTCTGGCGCACTGGCAGGCACTACCTACCCGCTAGACCGGGATTTCACCGCCGAAAAGCTGGGCTTCGCCGCCCCCTGCGCCAACAGTCTGGACGGCGTGTCCGACCGTGATTTCTGCATCGAGCTGGCAAGCGCCATCTCCATCTGCATGATGCACCTGTCCCGCCTTTCGGAGGAGATCATCCTGTGGTGCAGCTGGGAGTTCAAGTTCATTGAACTGGACGATGCCTTTACCACCGGCTCGTCCATTATGCCCCAGAAGAAGAACCCGGATGTCACGGAGCTGATCCGCGGCAAGACCGGCCGGGTGTACGGCGACCTGAACACCCTGCTGGTGATGATGAAGGGTCTGCCGCTGGCCTACAACAAGGATATGCAGGAGGACAAGGAAGCCATCTTTGATGCAGTGGATACCTTGGAACTCTGCCTCAAGACCATCACCCCCATGCTGGATACCATGAAGACCCTGCCCGCCAATATGCGCCGCGCCGCCGCAAAGGGCTTTATCAACGCCACCGACTGCGCCGACTACCTGACCAAGAAGGGGATGCCTTTCCGGGATGCCTACAAGCTGACCGGCTGCATGGTGTCGGACTGCATTGCCGCCGACAAAACGCTGGAGGAGCTGACCCTGACCCAGTTCCAGAGTTACAGCCCGCTGTTCGAGGCCGATATCTATGATGCCATCGACCTTGTGCACTGCTGCGAGGGACGCACCAGCTACGGCGGCCCTAGCGCCGCCAGCGTAGAAAAGCAGATCGCGCTGGCAACGGCGCGGCTGGACGCATGGGAGGAGGAAAACGCATGAAGGTAAAGGTGTTTATTGATGGCTCTTCCGGCACCACCGGCCTGCGCATTGCCGACCGTCTGGCCGCCCGCCCGGAGATCGAGCTGCTGTCCATCTCTGCCGAAGGGCGCAAGGATGTGCACGAGCGGGCAAAGGTCATCAATTCTGCCGACCTTGCCTTCCTCTGCCTGCCGGATGCGGCTTCTAAAGAAGTCATGCCCCTGCTGCGCCCGGACGTGAAGGTGCTGGACACCTCCACCGCCTTCCGCACCGATGCCGCATGGGACTACGGTTTCCCGGAGCTGAAGGGACAGAAGGAAAAAATTCAGAACTCTTACCGCGTGGCAGTGCCCGGCTGCTATGCCAGCGGCTTTATCAGCATCGCCCGCCCGCTGGTAGAGCTGGGGCTGGTGGCGCAAAGCTACCCCTTCAGCTGCACCGGCATCTCCGGCTACTCCGGCGGCGGCAAAAAGATGATTGCGGACTACGAAAGCCCCGACCGCCCGGCGCACAGCAAGCTGGATGCGCCCAAGAGCTACGGCCTGAGCCTTGGTCACAAGCACCTGCCGGAGATGCAGAAGATCAGCGGCCTTGCGCACACGCCGATGTTCGTGCCGGTGGTGTGCGACTACTACTGCGGCATGCAGGTGCTGGTGCCGCTGGATCTTACTCTTGCGGGCACTACCGCCGAGGCAGTGGCTGCCGCCCTTGCGGATTACTACAAGGACGCCGCCACCGTGAAGGTGCACGGGCTGAACGAGCCGCTGCCGGAAAACGGTCTGTACTCCAACGCCATGGCGGGCACCGACCGCATGGAACTGTACCTGACCGTGAACGCCGCCGGAGACCAGATGATGCTGGTCTCGTTGTTTGATAATCTGGGCAAGGGCTCCTCCGGTGCCGCCGTCCAGTGCATGAACCTGATGCTGGGTCTGGAAGAGACCAAGGGCTTGGAATAAACTTGTTTTTCTTTGTGGGAAAGGAAAATCGTTATGCAGTATAAGGAAGTTGCGGGCGGCATCTGCGCGCCCAAGGGTTTTGCCGCCGCCGGTGTCCATTGCGGCATCCGGGCAAATCACAGCGAAAAATACGATCTGGCACTCATCAAGGCCGAGGTGCGCTGCGCTGCTGCGGGCGTATACACCACCAACAAGGTCTGCGGTGCGCCCATCAAGGTGGACCGCGCCCATCTGGCCGATGGCTACGCACAGGCCATCGTGGTAAACAGCGGCAACGCCAATACCTGCGCCGCCAACGGCGTGGCACTGGCCGAGGAGTGCTGTGCACTGGTAGGCAAGGCGCTGAACATTGACGAAAAGGACGTTCTGCCCGCCTCCACCGGCGTCATCGGTCAGCCCATGGTCATCGACCCCTTTGCCCGGGGCATCCCGGCGGCAGCGGAAAAGCTGGCTGCCACCGCGCAAGGCAGCACGGACGCTGCCACCGCCATCATGACCACCGACACCCATAAAAAAGAATACGCCATCCAGTTCGAGCTGGGCGGCAAGGTATGCACTGTGGGTGCCATCGGCAAGGGCAGCGGCATGATTGCCCCCAACATGGCTACCATGCTGGCGTTCTACACCACCGACGCCGCCGTCTCGCCCGCGCTGCTGGAAAAGGCGCTCAAGACGGTAGTGCCCGGCACCTATAACCAGATGAGCGTGGATCTGGATACCTCCACCAACGATACCCTGATCATTATGGCGTCCGGTCTGGCGGGCAACCCGGAGATCTGCGAGGAAAACGCTGATTACGCCGCTTTTGTGGCAGCGCTGACCGCCATTGCAGAGCACATGTGCGCCGAGCACGCCGGAGACGGCGAGGGTGCAACCCACCTCATTACCTGCGAAGTGACCCACGCGCCCGACCTGAAGACCGCCCGCGCCGTCAGCCGCAGCGTGGTCTGCTCCAACCTGTTTAAGGCGGCGGTCTTTGGCCGCGATGCCAACTGGGGACGCATCCTGTGCGCCATCGGCTACACCCCCGGGGACTTCTCCATTGATAAGGTCTGCGTCTGGCTTTCCAGCAAGGCGGGCGAGGTGTATGTGTGCGAGAACGCCGCCTACCACCCGTACAGCGAGGATGAAGCCGCCAAGGTGCTGGCAGAGCACGATATTCTGGTCAAGGTGGATATGGGCACCGGCGAGGCAAGCGCCAAGGCATGGGGCTGTGACCTGACCTACGACTATGTGAAGATCAACGGCGATTACAGAACCTGACAGGAGCGCGGAACAGATGAAAAACGAAGAAATGGCGCGGCTTTTTTCGGAGGCCACCCCTTATATCCAGAAATACCATGGCAGAACCATGGTCATCAAATACGGCGGCAACGCCATGATCAACGAGACGCTGAAAAACGCCGTGATGAACGACCTTGTCACCCTGACGCTGCTGGGCGTGCGGGTGGTGCTGGTGCACGGCGGCGGCCCCGCCATCAACGAGATGCTGAAAAAGGTGGGCGTGGAGAGCCACTTTGCCAACGGTCTGCGGGTGACGGACGATGCTACCATGGAGATCGTGCAGCAGGTGCTGGCAGGTAAGGTGAACAAGGACCTTGTGGCAAAGCTGCGCGGGCGCGGCGTGGGTCTGTGCGGCATGGACGGACAGATGCTCCGCTGCACCGAGCTGGACCCCCAGCTGGGTCATGTGGGCGAGATCGTCCATGTGGATGCGACCCTGATCGAAAGCCTGCTGGACGGCGGCTTTATCCCGGTGATCGCCACCGTGGGTATGGACGACCTTGGGCAGGCGTACAACGTCAACGCGGACACTGCCGCGGCCCAGATCGCCATTGCCCTCAAGGCGGAAAAGCTGGTGTCCATGACCGATATCGCAGGCCTGCTGCGGGATAAGGAGGACGAGACCACCCTCATCCCCGAGGTGGAGGTGACCGAGATCGAGGGCTACAAGTCCGCCGGTATCATTGCGGGCGGCATGATCCCCAAGATCGGCGGCATGGCGGATGCCATCTATCAGGGCGTGCACGAGGCGGTCATCATTGATGGCCGCGTGCCGCACTCCATCCTGCTGGAACTGTTCTCCGACCGCGGCTCCGGTACCCGCTTCTACCGCCGCAGCCACCGCGAATAAAAAGATTGCGCAAGCGAAAAAGCAGTATTATAATAGAAAAAACGCTCCCTCCGGGGGAGCGGCGCATGCGCGGAACTTCTATTCACAGGAGGTACACCTATGGATTCTGAAAAAGTCATCAAGCGGGACAACGAGTACGTCCTGCACACCTATAACCGCAACCCCGTCGTGCTGGAAAAGGGGCACGGGCTGTACGCCGAGGGCCCGGAGGGACAGAAGTATCTGGACTTCACCAGCGGCATCGGGGTGAACAGCCTTGGCTACTGCGACCTTGCATGGGCAGAAGCCGTGTCCCAGCAGGCACACAAATTGCAGCACACCTCTAACCTCTACTATACTGCGCCCTGCGGCAAGCTGGCGAAAAAGCTGTGCAAGCGCACCGGCATGAGTAAGGTCTTCTTCGGCAACTCCGGTGCCGAGGCCAACGAGGGCGCCATCAAGGCCGCCCGCAAGTACAGCGTAGACCACTATGGTAAAGACCGCTACAACGTTATCACGCTGGTCAACAGCTTCCATGGCCGCACCCTTGCCACCCTGACCGCCACCGGGCAGGAGGTGTTCCACAACTACTTCGGCCCCTTCAACGAAGGCTTCCAGTACGTCCCGGCGGGGGATATCGAAGCGCTGCAGGAACTGGTAGACCGCCACACCTGCGCCGTGATGATGGAACTGATTCAGGGCGAGGGCGGCGTGATGGCGCTGGACCCGGACTATGTACAGGCCGTGCGCGCTTTGTGCGACGAAAAAGACCTTGTGCTCATCGTGGACGAAGTGCAGACCGGCGTAGGCCGCACCGGCACCTTCCTGTGCTGTGAGCACTATAACCTCAAGCCGGACATCGTCACCCTTGCCAAGGGGCTGGGCGGCGGCTTGCCCATCGGCGCGGTGCTGATGAATGAAAAGGTAGCCGAGGGCATGGGCCCCGGCACCCACGGCTCTACCTTTGGCGGCAACCCGGTGGTATGCGCCGGTGCCAACGTGGTGGTGGACCGTCTGGATCAGAGCTTCCTTGCACAGGTCAGCGAGCGCGCCGTACAGCTGCGCACCGGTCTGGCAAAGCTGCCCCACGTCAAGAACATTTCCGGCATCGGCCTGATGGTGGGCATCGAATTCTTTGATGTGCAGGCTGCGGATGTGCTGGCTGCCTGCCGTGAAAAGGGCCTGCTGGTGCTTACCGCCAAGACCCGGCTGCGTCTGCTGCCGCCGCTGACTGTCTCCGAGCACGAAGTAGACATGGCGCTGGAGGTGCTGGCCGAGGTGCTGGGCAACATGGAGCCGACCGCTCCAAAGGAGCAGGCATGAAAAATCTGCTGAAAATGAGCGACCTTTCCCCCGCCGAGCTGACCCACATTCTGGATGTGGCAGACCAGCTGAAAGCGGACTGCAAGGCGGGCCGCACCGAGCCGCTGCTGGCGGGCAAAAGCGTGGCGCTGCTGTTCTCTAAGGCGTCTACCCGCACCCGCACCAGCTTTGAGGTGGGTGTGTACCAGATGGGCGGTCTTGGCAACTACATGAATACCGCCGAATTACAGGCCGGGCGGGGCGAGCCTTTGCGGGACACCGCCCGGGTGCTGGGGCGCTACTACGACTGCGCCGTCTGGCGCACCTACCGCCAGCGGGACTTGGAGGAACTGGCCGAGCTTTCCGGCATTCCGGTGATCAACGGCCTTACCGACTACGCACACCCCTGTCAGGTGCTGGCTGACCTGATGACCATTCGGGAGCGCCGGGGCACGCTGGCAGGGCTGAAGCTCTGCTTTGTGGGCGACGGCAGCAACATGGCCAACAGCCTGATCGTGGGCGGCCTTTTGGCGGGGATGCAGGTATCCTGCGTCTGTCCTCCGGGCTACCGACCGGCAGCGGATGTGCTGATGTTTGCCCACAAATACGGCAATGCCTTCCACCTGACCACCGACCCCGCCGAGGGCCTGCGGGATGCGGACATCGTAGCTACCGCCGCATGGAACACCACCGCCCCCGGCACTGCCGAGAGCGAGCAGCGTCTGCGGGATTTTGTGGGCTTCCAGCTCACCGGCCGTCTGCTGGAAAATGCAAAGCCCAACGCGCTGGTGCTGCACTGTCTGCCCGCCCACCGGGGCGAGGAGATCTCCACCGCCCTATTCGAGCAGCACGCGGACGAGATCTTTGACGAAGCGGAGAACCGTCTCCACGTCCAGAAAGCCGTGCTGGCGGTGCTGCTGGCGGGCAAGTAAAACGCTTTTGAATGCCCGCCGCGTGTGCTTTGGGCATAAAGAGCGGAAAGAATATTTTGTATTGCAGTTCCGAAACGCCTGCGGGCGTTTCGGAACTGCTTTTTTATGGGAGAGAAGCATACCCCCCCCGTATCGTGATTTTGCCCATAATTTTGCACCATTTTTTGGCAGGTGCTGCCCGCAAAAGCGCTTTATTTCCTTGAATTTTGGTGCTATACTCAACTTTGGCGTTTTTTGTCCGTTCCGGCTGTTCCGTTTGGGGGTATAGCCGGACAAATCAACCGGACAAAGGAGAGGATATCATGAAAAAACGCATCGTGAGCATGATACTGGCACTCAGTATGGTGCTCTCCATCCTCCCTGTATCCGCATTTGCAGATGCAGGAACGTCTGCTGCGGCAGCAGAGACGACAGCTGCCGGTACGAACGAGGAAACAACAAATTCCGTCGTTACGATCAAGATCGGCGCGGACGACGGTCTGCCCGAAGAGCAGTCCGGCACCGGCTGGAGCTACGACAGCTCCAACAAATGGCTGGCCATTGCCGGCGTTGCAAATGCAAAGACAGAGTATATTCTGGATGGCGATGCCAGCTGCAATGTGGCCATCTCGACTTCCAGCAATGAAGTATATCTGCTGGACGGCGTTGTCAATGGCCAGCTTTGGATCAAGAACCCGAATGCCTGTGTTCTGGGCGGCAGCTACGCCGAAGCAGTGCTGGAAAACGGCACCATTGACGGCGGCACCTACGGTAAGCTGACCGAGAACGGCGGCAGCGTTAAGGGCGGCTACTTCAAGGATATTTCCGGCCTGAAGTCCGCTACGCAGAAGCAGGCACACAAGCTGATCCTGCAGGAAAGCTGCACCCTGAACGGCCAGCCGGTGACCGGGGATGTGTATATGCTCAAGCTGTACAGCGATCACAGCCTGAAGCTGGAGGTGCAGTACACCCCCGGTTGCGTTGCATGGGCTGCATCGTTGACCGGCGGCAGCGTCGTCCCCCTGCCTGCGGGCGTCAGCAACGCTTCCTTGAACGGCTGTGCCACGGTTTCCATCAGTGCAAACGGTACAACGATCTCTGCCGAGGTCAGTATGTTCCCGCCGCTTTCAGAGAGCAACGCACCCATAGCACTGACTCCGATCCCGTCTATGGACAAGGAACTGAGTTTTACCGATAAGGGTACGCCCGATGTGAACGATGTGCCCCATGTGTACAGTCTGGACGAGGGCATATATCAGGTCTGCGTATACTTTGGCAAGGGCTGGACTTATACCTGCTACCCCAATGTCGCCAGTGCGACCGGACAACTGAAGCTCGGGGATCAGGGCGGTAAGGTGATCAATTTCAGCCAGCTGAGCGCAGTGCCCATCAACTGCTATGTCGAGCTTTCGAATGCTACCGTGACCGGCGGCATCATCCGTCAGGCTGACTTCAAAGATGTCACGATCGAGGGCGGCACCTTTGATTACCTCTCCTGCATGGGCAAGTGCACCATTTCCAAGGCAGTGGCCCAGAACTTCAGCTTTGACAGGTTTGGCGACCTTGCCATTTCCGACACCGTTCTGTGCAAGCTGTCTGGCAACGGCATAGAGAATGCGCTTGCCGATGGCCAGCAGCTCAGCACGCTGACCGTGCGCAACGGCGGTGGTGTGACTGCGATCAACGGCAGAGACCTGCCCCTTTCTGTCAATACCATCTATCTGGTGGGCAATGCCAGCGCAGAGCTTACCCTGAACACCGATGTGTTCAGCATCAACGGTGCAGCGGCCAACAGTTACAATGAACAGACCTATGCCGAGGGCACTGTACTGCATATCACCGGCAACAACGATGGCAAGGAGATTTTGGTAAATCAGGCTGGCGATCCCAGCAACCTCAAGCCCCTGCGCATTACCGAAGAAGGTCTGCCCGACCGGACCGGTGTGACCCCGCATTCCGTGAGCGAGGGTGGTGTGACCGGCGATGTCTACGAGGGTCTTGGCTGGCAGTACGCTGAGGTCTCCGGTGAGGACGAGGATGGTTATAGAACGATGTCGGTGCTTATCCTCACCAGCCCCGATGGCAGCCCGGTGAATCTGACCTCGGATACCATCAACCCCCATCATGCAACTATTGCTTCCGATCAGATCGTGCTGACGGATGTGACGGTTGCTGGTATTCAGGCTGGCGCGCCTGTTATCGCCCAGAACGCCATTATTGAGGGCGGCACTTTCCAGAAGGCTGTTAACGCGGATGGAAACAGCAGCATCGCAGGCGGCACCTTCCAGGAGAGCGTCGAAGCTAATGGAACCATCGCCAACGGCATCTTCCAGAAGAGCGTCCAAGCTTACGGCGAGATCACCGATGGTCAGTTCGAAGCGGAGGTCCGTTTGGGCTATAACGGCACCATCGCAGGCGGCACCTTCCAGAAGAGCGTCCAAGCTTACGGCGAGATCACCGGCGGTCAGTTCAACGCAACTGTCCAGTTGAATAGTAGTAATGCCCAGATCCTTGGCGGCGTGTTCAACAATATCAAGCTGCCCGACTATTATAATACATCGGAAGGAACGGTCATCCAGAATGCCGTGATCACCGGCAGCCTGATGGCGAATACTTATAGCAAGGCTGCTATTTCCAATACGGTGAGCTGCGGCTATATTGAAAGCAAATACCTCGCCGCCGGTCAGCAGCAGAGCAAGCTGATGATCACAGACGGCACTGTGAAAACCGTCAAGGGCAATGCCGTAACGGCAGATGCGGTTTACCTTGTCGGCAATACTGCGGTGACGCTCACCTTCAGCACAGAGGTCACGAATATCAACGGCGAGGATGTCAGCGCTTACAACGGCGCACAGCTTTCCGCAGATGGCAAGACCCTGACCCTGACCGCCAAGAATGACGGCGAGCCTATTGTGGTGAACATGGCCACCACCGGAAAGCTGCCCTTCTCTTCCCTGAGCAAGAGCGACTTTACCGTTTCCGGGACGATCATCGGACCTCAGACCGTCACCAGCAGCAAGGAGGGCGTGGGCAAATTGAGCCTCGTCTATGTGCGCACCTACGACGACAGGGTGTTTGAAACTTACCCGGCGGGAGCGGACATGTACGGCCTCTACAAGCAGCGCATCGTAGCGCAAGAGGGCGACAAGTACACAGAAGGCTCGCTTGATATCGGCGAGGTGGTACGCAGATATCAAGCGAACAGAGCCGACTTTGAGTATGACTCCAAGACCCAAACTGCAAACTATACCGGCCCGATGTATTTTGACGATGCCCCGCATTATTCCATCCAGTATGTCCCGGAGGATGGCTCGTCCCCGTCTGTGACGAAGCCCACCAAGGCAGGCACTTACAGCGTTTACATCGTGGTGGATTCTAGTGACCACTACGTTGGCAACCAGTACGAAGTGGGCACCTATACTGTGTCTGAGTCGAAGTACACCCTGACCGTGGACGACAAGTCTACCGAGCACGTTGCAGGTGAGAAGCTCAGCTTCACCGCAGACGAGAAGGACGGTTACACCTTCACCGGTTGGAAAGTGACCGGTCTGCCCACTGACGTGGACACCACTAAGGCGACCATCTCCTTCACGATGCCCGCAAATAACGTCACGCTGAAGGCACAGTACACCGAGAACGCTCCCAAGACCTATAAACTCGATGTCTCCGGTGCACAGGTCACCCTGAAGGATGGCAGCGATGTTGCCGACCTGACAGCTGTGTCCGTGGGTACAGAGCTCAAGGCCACCGCAGACGAGGACACCGAGACCAGCGTGTTCAAGAGCTGGAGCTGCACCGGTCTGGAGCTGACCGAGGAGCAGCGCACCGCACGCGTGCTGGAATTCACCATGCCCGACCATGATGTGAATCTGAAGGCGGTGTTTGAAGTTCCTGCTACTCCCGATCCGGATCCCACTCCTGATCCTAAGCCGGACCCGAACCCCGATCCGAATCCCACTCCCGATCCTAAGCCGGACCCGACTCCCGATCCCGACCCCACCCCCGCACCCGGCGGTGACAGTGACGGCGGCGGTGCAGCCATTGTGGCAGTAGCCGCTGTGGGCGGCGCAGCCATTGGCGTGGGTGCCTATATCGCAGGCACCACGGCCTACCTGAAGAGCGTCCTGCCCGAGGGCATGGCCATCCCCGCTAACCGCCAGCAGCTGGCAGTTGCACTGTGGACCGCCGCAGGCAAGCCCGCTACCCAGAGCACTGCACTGTTCAACGATGTGGCAGCAGATGCCGCAGAGCTGCAGGCCATCCGCTGGGTCGTGGAGACCGGCCTGATGTCCGCACAGGACGGCAACTTCAAGCCCGGCAGCCGCGTGGGCCGCTTGGAGGTCATCCGCACTTGGAAGACTTACCAGCAGCGCGGCTAAAACCGCTGCCCCTTAACCCCTTATAACCCCGCAGGGACTGCCCCGCACAGCGCTGTGCGGCAGTCCCTTTTTTGCGTCCCAAAAGGGTGCGCAAGGGCTTTTTTAGGGCTTTTCAGGGCGATTCGATGCATTTCAGGGGCCATTCACGCAGAATTGCTCCACTTTTGCCGCCGTTCGTGGTATACTACAGGCACAGAGCAATACTCTGTTCAATATGCCATTCCCATAATTCCTATAGAGCAGAAAACCGTCCGGCAACCGCAAGCCGGGCGGTTTTCTGTTTTTTGCGGGTGCGTGTGGTGCACCGGGTCGTTTCAGCGCATTTGCGGGGCGATTCATGTCCAAAACCGTCCAAAGCAGCCAAAACGTGGTACACTGGGTACAATAAAAAGCGCCCGGCTTGGAGGGCGCTTGAAAAGGAGAGGATCTTATGCAAAAATGGCTCATCAGCATGGTTCTGGCGCTGAGCATGGCACTGACCGCAATGCCGCTGCCCGCCCTTGCCCAGAGCGCCCCGCCCGACACCGCCAGCGCCGCTGCACTGGCAGAGGAAAACGGCGGCACGGTCGAAAACAGCCAGAACACCCTGAAGCTGCCGGTGGAAAATACGGCCGGCTATGACGGCAATGCAGAGCCCTACCAGCCCATCATTGACGGCGGCGAGTGCACCGTTGTTTATAACGAGGGCGGCATCATTCAGAATAACCCCATCATCCACGCACTGGTGGCAAAGGATACCGAAGACCTGAACGGTGCTACGGATTACTACACCCTGAACTACACTGCACCGGAAGGTGCCGAGTACGCTAAAAAATACATCAACGGCATCAATGGCATGATGGAGGGTGTTTGGGACGCAGAAACCTCCACCCTCTACGTTGACACCGATCTGAACACCATCTCGGTCATCACGCATGCCCCCATCAAGAGCGTGAACGGCGTAGCTTATAGCGGCTCTGTGCCCTATGATGCAGAGCGCTACACCAGCACCATCGACCTGAGCAGGTACAATATCCCGCAGACCCATATCCTTAACCTGAGCGCCACCGGCGAGGGCGCGGCGGAATTGCCGCCGGCAGACCCCGCAGACTTTGCCTTTGTCCTGCCCAACAACTTGACCTATGACGGCAGTCCCAAGGAAGTAACTGTTAAGAACACCAGCAATAAGGACTACGGTGATGTTACCGTGACCTACATGCAGAATGGCAAAGTGCTGGACGGCGCTCCCATTGAGCCGGGCGATTACAGCTATACTGTGACCGTCGCAGGCAGTGCACAGTATGCGGGTGGAACTGTTAAAACAGGCTCGTTCCGCATCATCGCCGAGACCACCCCGGAGGAGCCGCCAGAGCAGCCGCCGCAGGGGGCAGCACCGAGTTCAGCCCACTGCAAACGGTGGCCACCGTAGCCGGTACAACGGCGTGGTTTGCAGGCAGCGCAGTAATGGGCTATGAGGCTGTTACTTACAGCATCCTTGCAGACCTGCTGCCCAAGGGCACGCCCATCCCGCGCACCCGGGAACAGCTGGCCGTGCTGCTGTGGAGCACCGCAGGCAAGCCTGAACCCGCTGCACCCGCTGTTTACAGCGATGTAGCGGAGCCGGATACCGCCAAGGCAGCCCGCTGGGCTGTGGAGGCCGGGCTGCTGCCCGACATGGGCGAGGGCGCCTTTACGCCCGGCAAGCGTGTGACCAAGGTACAGGTCATCCGCGCATGGAACCGGCTGAAAAAGCTGGGTCTGGCGAAATAACAATTGCCATCTCCTGATCGATCCTTTCCAATAAGTGCAGCAAGGCCGTCCGGCATTCGCCGGACGGCCTTGCTGCTTTTGGGGGAACGAACCCTCTCAGTCGTCGCTGCGCGGGAGCGCCTGAGAGGGTTTCAAACCGGTGGTGCCCACTTCATCGGGGTCAAAAGAGAACATCCCCCGGCAGGCAGAAACTTTCCCCGCAGAGGGCGTTTTCAATCGTTCTCCACCCAGGGACACCCGGCGGCGCGCCATGCGGCGCACAGCACCTCTTTTTCCGGCTTGGAGAGCTTTTTCAGGGCGGCTTCCCGGCGCAGGGCGGCGCGCTTGTCCGCGCAGCGCTCTATATAGGCAAAGCCCACCGCGCCGTGGGTGCGGGTGTAGCGGGCACCCTTGCCGCTCTGGTGCGCTTTCAGCCGGGCGGCGGGGTGGTTCGTCCAACCGGTGTACAGCTGCCCGCCGGTGCAGCGCACCATGTAAACGTAGGCGACGTCAGGCAAGGCGTCCATTGTTTTTCAACACCTGACGGCAGGCGGCAAGGGCGGTCTCCTTGTCCTTGGCGGTGATGAGGAAGCGGCTGGCGTGGCAGAAGCTGATGCCCGGGATGCCGCTCTTCTGCTCGATGACCTCCTGCGGCTGCCCCGCCCAAGACTGGGGGAAGGGCAGCTTGGACTTTTTGGTCTTGTGGTCGGTGACGCACTGGGCGCTCCACCCGCCGCGCTGGCTGGGATACACCACAAACAGAGCATCAGTCTTGTACAGGCCGTTTTTCCACGGCAGATAGCAGGGCAGCACCACGATGCCGTCGCGGGAGTTGCGGTAGGCCTGCTGCACCTTTTCGTCCGCGCGGTTCACGGCGTTGGCGCTGTCGATCTGGTTTTCCAAGATCTGCTTTGCCACAGCAACCGCCTTGAAAAAGCAGCTGTCCTGATCCTCCTTGGAGTCCCACACCGGGTTGAAAAAGCCAATGGCATCGCACAGGCTGTTCTGCTCGCCGGTGTTGTCGTTCAGGTCCAGCGGCTGGATGAAGTTTTCGTCAATGAGCCGCGCCTGCCGCTCGCCTACAAGACCCGGGCCCAGCACCCGCCACAGCAGGCCAAAGGCCGCGTAGGGCACGCCGTTGGCGCGGTACTCCCGGGGCTCCTGATGGTGGTCGAACATCCCAAAGCCGATATCGTACACGATGCCGTCAAAATCGTCAGGCACGGTAAAGCCGCGGGTGATCTTGATATCCGGGCGCAGAATTTGCAATAGCGCCGTAGCAAACACGTCATCGGCATGGAACTTGCCGGCGTGGGTAAAACCGTTTGCGGGAATTTTCATGGACTTGATACCTCGTTCTCCTAGTTTCGTCTGGTATCAGTATAGCACAATCCCGCCCGTGGGACAACAAAAAGGAGCTGCCGCACGGGTGCGGCAGCTCCAGATTGGTTCTATTTACAGCGCCGAGTAGCCGAAGCTGTTCACCAGCGCGTCGATGTGCTGCCCGGCCTTGCACAGGGGGCAGTCGCGGGAGTCGAAGCTGGCGTAATCCGGCAGGCTGGTGGGGTCGAAGATAGAGGTGACCGGGTAGCCAAGGCACTCGTGAGTGGTGGCAAAAATAGCCGAAAGCCCGGCCACGATGCCGCCGTAGTAGTTTACGGCTTCCACAGCTGCCTGAATGGTGTAGCCGGTGGTGATGGATGCGGCCAGAATGAGGACGTGCTTGCCCTTGACCATGGGAGCAAGATTATCCCGCAGAATGATCTGGCTGCCGGAGGTGTATTCCGGGGTGACGATGTAGATGGTCTTGTGGGCGTTCATATTGGTAAAGCCGTCCTTGGTCAGCTCGTTGGCAAGGCAGGTGCCAATGACCTGTGTGCCGTCCAAGCAGAGCACGGTATCCACGATGGTGCTGTGCTGGTAAGCGCTGACCAGCTCCTTTGCCACGGCTTTTGCCTCGGAAAGGCGGGACTTTTGGGTGGTCACGTCGATGTAATAGTTGATGTGGCTGTGGCTGGTGGCAAAATGTCCCTTGGCCACCCGCAGGAACAGTTCACTTTTGCTGGTGGGAAGCTTGACCATGTTGATCATTGTACAGCACTCCTTTTTTCACCGGGCGCAGCTGCGCCGCAAAATACAAAACAGCGCGGCAACCCGTTCCGGTTGCAGCGCTTATTTTTCTTCTCTGCTTCTTTATTGTACTGAAAAATGTCGCTGTGCACAAGACACAAACCTGACGAAAAACCTTGCTTTTTTACAGACATATCGCCGAAAACTTGGATGCAAAGGCCGCTGCCGCCCGGAATGCTGCACCGCAAAGAGTGCACAGCGGCAAGACCGGTACGGCGGCGGGGGAGGAACACGCTTTTTTGCGCAGCACGGAAAATTTTGCAAAAAGGACTGGTATTTTTGCGGGTTTTGAGTATAATATAAGAGATAGTTCAAATTTGAAGTAAGAGGAGAATCACATCCATGGCACAGGCAAAACAGGATATGGGCTCTGGCAGCGTAAAAAAGCTGATGCTGCAGCTCATGATCCCGGCGGTCGTTGCACAGGTGGTCAACCTGCTGTATAACATCGTGGACCGCATTTACATCGGACATATTGCCGGCATCGGCGCGGCAGCGCTGACCGGCGTGGGACTGTTCACCCCCATCCTTATGCTGCTGAACGCGTTCGCCATGCTGGTGGGCGCGGGCGGCGCGCCCCGCACCGCCATTGCGCTGGGGCAGGGCGACAAGGAGCAGGCGGAGAAGATCATCTCCAACAGCTTTACCATGCTGCTGCTCTTCTCGGTGGTGCTGACCGTGGTGTTCTACGCCGGAGCACCCACCCTGCTGCGGCTCTTCGGTGCCAGTGACGCCACCCTGCCCTATGCGCTGAGTTACAGCCGCATCTACATTCTGGGCTCGGTGTTCGTGCTGCTGGTGCTGGGCATGAACCCCTTCATCACCACGCAGGGCTTTGCCAAGACCAGTATGCTTACCACCGTCATCGGTGCGGTCATCAACATTATTCTCGACCCCATCCTGATCTTTGGTCTGGGGCTGGGCGTGCAGGGCGCTGCCATTGCCACCGTGCTCAGTCAGGCCGTGGGTGCGGTGTGGATCCTGCACTTCCTCACCGGCAAAAAGACCATCCTGCGCCTGCGCAAGGACTGTATGCGCCCGGAAAAGAAGGTCATCCTGCCGGTGATGGCGCTGGGCATCTCCACCTTTGTGATGATGTCCACTGAGAGCCTGCTGTCCATCAGCTTCAGCTCCAGTCTGGCGCGGTACGGCGGCGACGTGGCTGTGGGTGCCATGACCGTTATCACCAGCGCCTCCCAGCTGTGCACCCTGCCCATTCAGGGCATCTGTCAGGGCGGTCAGCCGGTGATGAGCTTCAATTTCGGCGCGGGCAAAAAGCTCCGCGTCAAGGAGGCATTCCGCTTCCAGCTGACCCTGTGCAGCTGCTACACCTGTCTGTTCTGGCTGCTCATGATGCTGGCGCCGGGGGCTGTGGCGGGCATCTTCACCTCGGATACGGCGCTGATCGACTACACCACATGGTCCATGCGCATCTACATGGCCGGTATCTTTGCCATGGGCTTCCAGATCGCCTGCCAGCAGAGCTTTATGGCGCTGGGACAGGCCAAGGTCAGCCTGCTGCTGGCCTGTCTGCGCAAGATCATTTTGCTGATCCCGCTCATCTTCATTCTGCCGCACCTGCTGCCGAACCCGGTGTTCGGCGTTTTTCTGGCAGAGCCGGTCAGCGATATTCTGGCGGCTACCATTACCACCATCACCTTCTTCTCCCGCTTCAACGGTATTCTGGAACGGGGCGCTGCAAAGGTATAATGAAATAGAACAAGCCCGGAAAGTCTGCGGACTTTCCGGGCTTGTGTTTTTACGGTTAAATAGTCTCCGGCTCGCCAAGAGCCAGCACCTTCGTCAGCTCAGCCTGCACCTTGGCGTTGGTGGCATCGGTGACGGCCAGCACATCGGAGTAGAACTTTTCCATCTCGTCACGGGTGGAGAAGGTGGCTACATACATCTGGTTGCCCATGGCACCGGACAGTGCCTCGGGGATGCGGTCCACCATGCGCATATTGTCCTGATACTTCTGCATCAGCTGCTCGTGGCTGTAAACGAAGCTCTTGCCATCCCGGCGGCCGACAAAGGCGCAGTAATAGTGCTCACCCACCGGCATATCGGTGCCGCCGAAGGCGATCATGTCCGCCCAGATCTTGTACACGTTGGTGGAACGGGCAAAGTCGATCATGTCCGGGGTAAAGCCGCCGCAGGGGCGCATGTTGACTTCCAGCGCCACGATCTGACCCTTTTTGCCCATGCTGGCCTGATCCTCAGTCATGCGGAAGAACTCGAAGTGGACAAAGCGGCTCTTCACCCCAAAGCTCTTGACGGCGGCACGGCCTGCGGCGCGGGTGTCCTCCGGCAGATCCTTGATGATGTAGTAGATGGAGTTGTCATCGTTGTTCACGATGTCCATGATGGACACGGGGCTCACGTTGCCCGCCTCAAAGATGGGGTTGCCATGGGCGTCGATGATGGCATCGTAGCTGTTCACCTCGGCGCGGACGAACTCCTCCATGATGTAGGCCACATCCGGGTGCTCCTTCTCCTTGTAGGCCAGAAATTCTTCCAGTTCCTTGTCGCTGGAAAGGCGGTGCGTATCCGAAGCGCCCACGCCGTTGTCCGGCTTGACCACCACCGGGTAGCCCACCTGCGCCACAAAGGCCTTGCAGCCTGCAAGGTCATCCACCATGTGGTAGCGGGCGGTGGCGATCCCGGCCTTCTGATAGTACTCCTTCATCTTGCTCTTGTATTTGATGCGGGGCATATCAGAGGTCTGGAAGCCGCTGGTAATGTGGAAATCGGTGCGCAGGGCGGCGTCCCGCTCCAGCCAGTATTCATTGTTGGACTCCAGCCAGTCGATGCGGCCATACTTGAAGGTGAAAAAGGCCACGGCGCGGTACACCTCGTCGTAGTTTTCCAGACTGTTCACCTTGTAGTATTCGTTCAGGCTTACCTTCAGTTCGGGCTTCAGCTCCTCGTAGGGCTGGTCGCCGATGCCCAGCACGTTCAGGCCGTTGTTCTTCAGCTCCCGGCAGAACTGCCAGTAGTTCGTGGGGAAGTTGGGGGAGATAAAAATAAAGTTCTGCATAGTATTTGTTGATTCCTCTTTCCGTTACCTCTATGATTGCAATGCCCCTGCGGGGCGGGACAGACTTTAATATTGGGAAACAACGGCGCGTCCATGGACGCGCCGTTGTTTCGTTTTCACGGGATGGGTCACTGCTGGCCCAGAATGTAGGGCATATAGTATGCCACCTGCTTATACCACCAGTTCCAGTCGTGGTTGACATCGTGACCCCACAGGTCTACCCAGATGGGGATATGCTTTGCTTCAAAGATGCGCTTGAGCAGCCATGTGGTGTCCGGCTGTTCCCAGTCGCCCTGACCGCAGCAGATAACGGCCTTCTGGCTGCGGAACAGCTGCATATAGGGGTGATCCTCCGGGAAGTTCTTCATGTAGTCCACGGGGGAGTTCATGTACACCAGCTCGTCCATATAGTCGCCAAAGCCGTAGTGAGCAGTGTAGATGCCGCTGAGTGCCAGACAGCCGCAGAAGATATCCGGGCGGCGCAGGTACAGGTTTACCGCGTGGGTGGCGCCCAGACTGCACCCGAAAGCGATGATGCCGGGCAGGTCGCTCCAGCCGTTGCGCTGCTGCGCCAGATGCTGAAGCATCGGGGCGGCCTCGCGGGTGATGTAGCGCAGCCACTGCTCATAGCGGCGGATGCGCCAGTAGGGATTGCCCTGTGCGTCCGACCATGTTTCCTGATCCATGGTGTCGATGGAAAGCACCATGATCTGCCCGGACTCGATCCACGGGGCAAGGGTATCGGTCATGTGGAAGTTTTCAAAATCGAAGAATCGGCCGTCCTGACAGGGGATATACAGCATCGGGCGGCCTGCGTGGCCGTAAAGCTTGCACTCCATATCCCGTCCCAGTTCCGGGCTGTACTCCTTGAAATACTGCATCTCCATGGTGTTTCCTCCTTTGGTGTGGTTATGGTGTTACCCTTCTCTTATTCCTCCACCTCATACAGCAGGGTGTGGAACACGAAGGGCAGCTGTTTTTCCCAGCTGGCCTCGCAGTGGGTGCCGCCGGGCACGATACGGCTGGTCAGGTGGATGCCCCGGGTCATCAGCTTGCCGCTCAAGGCAGAAAACTGTCGGCGGATGCCCTCGTGGTTGCCCATCTCACGGGAGCCGTAGTCCATGTACAGCACTGTGCCGGGGGCAAGCTTTGCGCGCCCCACAAGCCGGAAAGCTTATCCGGTGCCACCCAGATAGAGGGCGACAGCGCTGCGGCACGGCTGTAAGTATCGTTATATTGCAGCAGGGCGTACAGGCTCATCAGCCCGCCCATGCTGCTGCCGCCGATAAAGGTATGTGCCCTGTCCGGCAGGGTGCGGAAATTCTGGTCGATCAAAGGCTTGAACCGGTGGATGAACCAGCTCATGGTGGCCTGTCCCTTGCCGTCAAAGTGGCCGTAGGTGGGGTCATCGAAGCGGTAGGGGGAATACTCCACCAGACGCTCGTTGTTCGCCCCGGCGTTGCACTCGATGGCCGCCACGATCAGCGGGGTGTCGGTATAGTCCAGATAATCTGCCACGCCCCAGCTTTTGCCGTAGGTGGCATCCTCGTTGAAAAACACGTTCTGCCCATCGAACATATACAGCACGGGGAACCGGCGCTCCGGCTGTGCCTCGTACATGGTGGGCAGATAGACATACGCCCGGCGCTGTTCAGTGCCGTTGACCGCCGGGTAACTCATGCTCCATTTTTTGATCATGGTGCTTCTTTCCTCTCAAATCTTCCTGCAAGGGGCACAGGCGGCAAGCCCACGCCCTTTATAGGTAGTGTAGCACCATGCGGCGGGAATTGCAATCTTTATGCGCAAAGGGGCGGCGGGACGATTTAGAATGCGCTCCGCTTCGCTCTGCGCATCATCAGCGGAAATATTATTTATAATTTCGCAATTCTGGAAAATCTGCGGATTTTCCAGAATTGCCTTTTCACAGGAGGGGTCGTAACGGTGAACGGCATCTGCGGTGATGCAAAAGGGACTGCTGCCCCAGACGGTATGCAGCAGTCCCTTTAAAAGCCGTAGGGTGACAGGCGGCTCAATATTTCTTTTCCACAGGCACGATCCAGCCCTTGGTATCGGGGATCTTGCCCCACTGCATACCGGTCATGGTGTCGTACAGCTTCTGGGTCACAGGGCCGATCTTGCCGTCGCCGATGAAGGCGTGCTCGCCCTTCCAGACCAGCTCCTTGACGGGGGAGACGACAGCGGCAGTACCGGTGCCGAACACCTCTTCCAGCTTGCCTTCGCGGGCAGCAGCCATGATGTCGGCAATGGCGATCTTGCCCTCAACGACCTCGTAGCCCCAGTCCTTCAGCAGTTCGATGCAGCTGCGGCGGGTGACGCCGGGCAGCACGGTGCCCACGGTAGCGGCGGTGTACACCTTGCCGTCGATCTTGAACATGATGTTCATGCTGCCAACTTCTTCAACGTACTTCTTCTCCACGCCGTCCAGCCACAGCACCTGTGCGTAGCCCTGCTCCTCGGCCAGCTCGCCGGCCTTGATGGAAGCGGCGTAGTTGCCGCCGCACTTGGTAAAGCCGGTCAGACCCGGGGCGGCGCGGATATACTCATCTTCCACATAGATGCGCACGGGGTTGATGCCCTCGGCGTAGTAAGCGCCGGAGGGAGCGCAGATGATGCAGAAGATATAGTGCTTGGAGGCGTGCACGCCCAGACCCACATCATTGGCAAAGATGAAGGGACGGATGTACAGGGAAGCGCCGTCGGTGTGGGGCACCCAGTCGCGGTCCACGTCCACCAGAGCCTCGACAGCCTGAATGTAGTCCTCTACCGGGATCTTGGGGATGCACAGACGGTCGGCAGAATCCTGAAAACGCTTGGCGTTGCAGTCCGGGCGGAACAGCTGCACGGTGTCGTCGGCGGTGCGGTAGGCCTTCATGCCCTCAAAGATCTCCTGTGCGTAGTGGAACACCACGGTAGCGGGGTCCAGCTCAAAGGGACCATAGGGGACGATGCGGGCATCGTGCCAGCCCTCACCCTCAGTGTAATCCATGACGAACATGTGGTCGGAGAACTTTTTGCCGAAGCCAAGCTTCGTCTCATCGGTGGGCTTTGCCTTGGGCGTAGCCGTGCGGGTGATCTTGATATCCAACATAGTGAGTTTCCCTCTTTCCTTTTATGCGCGTGCGCACGATTTCCGGCGCTTTATGACACAAATGTTGGTTTCTATTATAATATTCCCTGCCGGTTTTGCAAGGAATCGCAAAATGTTTCATCTTTCCACCGGTAAAGTTGCACCAGATTGTGAGCACAATGGTGTGCAAACTGCCAAATCTATGGTACAATAGGGGCACAGAGCACTTTGCGGGGCACAGCCCCGCTTTTCTATGGAAGGAGCATACTGCATGATCGACAGCGTTATTTTTGATATGGACGGCCTGATGTTCGACACCGAGCGGGTCTGGGCTACCCTGTGGGCACCGGCACTGGCCACCCTTGGGCTTTCTTATAAGGAAGGGCTGGACGTTGCCGCCCGCGGCACGGCAGGGGACACCATGCGGGCGGTGCTGCGCCGCTTCTACGGGGAAAACTGCGACACGGATGCTATCATCGAGGCGCTGCACGCACAGGCGGAAAAGGCGTTTCAGGCACCGCCGCCCAAAAAGCCCGGGCTGGACGAAATCCTGACATGGCTGGACGCGCAGCACATCCCCATGGCGGTGGCCTCCTCCAGCCGGATGGCCTCTATCCGGCATCATTTGGACGGCTGGGGCTTGACCCACTATTTTAAGGTGATCGTCTCCGGCGAGCAGTTCTCGGCGTCCAAACCCGACCCGGAAATTTTTCTGCGGGCAGCGGAGGCGCTGGGCACCCAGCCCGGCCGTACCCTTGTGCTGGAGGACAGCTACAACGGTGTGCGCGCCGGTGCCGCCGGCGGCTTTGTCACCGTGATGGTGCCGGACATGGCACCCGCCAACGACGAGATGCGCCGTCTGTACACCGCCGAGTGCCGCGACCTGTACGAGGTGCTGGAAGGCTTGCAGAAGGGGAGATTCTGATTGTGAAAAATCAATGCCGGACAGCCCGCAGGCTGTCCGGCATTGTGCTATTTTAACGTGCTTTTTTTCTGCGGCGGAGTTTGCGCACCAGTTTGCGGAGCAGCAGCACAAGGCACACCACCAGCAGAATAACGGTGAGGATCAGACCGAGAAGGATAAAGGTAAAGCGGTTGGGCTTTTTCAGCAGCGCGGAAAGGCTGCGGCTGTCCTCTACCTTTTTGCGGTCGTGCAGGGTGTTGTAGTAGTCCGGCACGTTGCCGATGCCGTCGCCGTCGGTGTCCTCGAACGAGGCCATGTACCGCGCAATGGCGTCCCAGCCCTTCAGCTCTTTGCCGTTTTCGGTCAGGATCACATCCTCAAAATCTTCGATGGGGGTGCCGTCGGCGTACTTCGGCACGATGGACAAAAGGCCGTAGGACATATCCGTCACGGCGCTCAGCATCTGCCCGCTGTAAAGGTCTGCTACGATGCGGTACAGCTTGTCGTCCTGCAGCTCCACGCGCTGCCCGTCCTTGACCAGATAGACGTCCGTCACCTTGTTCAGCAGCAGACGGTGGGGGTTGTAGGTAAAGTTCAGGCCGCTGCAATACAGCCGCGCGGTGGTCATGAAATCCGACACGGAAGCGTCGATCTCGGCGGCGGTGCGCAGTTCCTTGCCGGTGAGGTAGACTTCGATGAGAGGATAGCCCGGCACGCCGTCCGCGCCGATGCCCAGCGAGAAGGAGTTGAACACCTGCTCCACTGTGATATCGCCCCGGGCGTAGGTGTCGCGCACGGTGCCGCTGGGCACCACCGCCAGATCTACCGGCACGCCGTCATAGTCGGCGGCATTCTCCACCGCGTACACATAGGCGTCCGCGATGATATCGCCCAGATTGTGCTCGGTGTGCACCTTGCCCAGATCTTTCAGGCTGGAGAAAACAACATCGTTTTCTGCCAGCACCTGATCTTTGGTGTAGCCGAACTGCGCCAGATAGTCCTCGTCCACCGTGTCCATAAAGCGGTCGATGACCTCTTGCGTTTCCGCATCAGCGGGGATATCGGCAGTGATGGGGATCAGCTGGTAATCGGTCACCTGCCAGCGGCCGTCCGCTTTCTGTGCCATGGAAAGGCTGCCCAGATTTTTGCCGTACTCGCCGCAGGAGACCACATAGGTGTCCCCGTGCCGGATGGGCTCCTGGATGCGGCTGTGGGTGTGGCCGCTCAGGATGAGGTCAAGGTCAGGCACACCCTTGGCCAGCAGCTCGTCCTCAGATTTTTTGGGGTCGTCCCATGTGCCGCTGTGGGAAACGCAGACGATCATGTCCGCATCTTCATTTGCCTTGATCTCTGCCACGGTGGCTTTGACCGCCTGTACCGGGTCCTTGAATTTTAGCTCGCAGGTGGGTGCGCAGGAGAGGGCGTCCTTGCCGAAAACGCCTACCACGGCAATGCGCACATCGCCCTTTTGCAACACGGTGTAGTCCTGCACGCCGTAGGCGGCAAAGGCGTCTTTGAGCAGCTGCTGTCCCTCGGTGAGGCCGGCGACCTCCATGGCATCCCAGTCCACATTGCAGACCACGATGGACGGGACGGCATCGCCGGAGGTGCGGGCGCTGGTAAGCATATTGGCAAGCCCCTTGGAGCGGTAATCGAACTCGTGGTTGCCGAAGGTGGTCACATCGTAACCCATGTAGCCCAGCATCCGCAGCTCTGCGGCCTGCGTTTCAAACACCGTCTGGATCAGGGTGCCCATGGAAAAGTCACCGCCATCGATCACAAGGGTGTCCGGGTCTTTGGCGCGCTGCGCCTTGATGAGGGTGTTGGCGCGGGCAAAGCCGCCAATGTCCGTCTCCTCATCCTCCACCACGGTGGTAAAGGTATTCAGGTGGGAGTGGGTGTCGTGGCTGAACAGGATGTCCAGCGTTTTGCCCGTCTCCGGTGCCTGCCCATAGGCGGCGGGAATGCCCAGCAGCACCGAAAACAGCAGCAGCACGGCCACCGTCATGGCGAAAAGCTTTTTCATGGCGTGTTCTCCTTTGTTGCGTCCTTATTTTTTCGGCTCAGCCGAATTTTTACAGCATCGGAAAAAGTAATACCACTCTATAAAAATAAACTATCTGCACGCTATTTTAGCATAAATGCACAAAATAAACAAGACGGCAGTTGCCTTTTTGCGCCGATATGCAACGCTTTTGGAAAATCAGACTTGTTTTGTCTCCTGCAAAAACAAAACCAGCCAAGCCCGCAGGCTTGGCTGGTTTGAAAGCAATCGGTATTCCCTGATCAGGCACCCACGATCAGGCGCACGGCACCGTAGATGCCGGCGTCGTTGCCAAGGCTGGCGGCCTTGATGGGGGTCTCCTTGCAGGACTGGAAGGCGTACTCCTTGTAGTGGCGCACCAGCGGGGTGAACAGAACCTCCCCGGCGCGGGCCACGCCGCCGCCGATCATGAACATTTCGGGGTCGGTGGTGGCGGCAATGTTTGCCAGTGCCATACCCAGCGTGGAGGCCATCTCGTCCACCTCGCGGGCAGCCAGTGCATCCCCGGCGCGGGCGGCGTCGAACACGTCCTTGGCTTCAAAGTCCTTGCCGCGCAGGGTGCAGGCGGTGTCCGGGTTTGCGTCCAGCAGCTTCTTCATGCAGCGCACAACGCCGGTGGCGCTGGAGTACTGCTCCAGACAGCCGCGCTTGCCGCAGCCGCAGACGGCGGTCTCGTGGGGGTTGACGGTGATGTGGCCGATCTCGCCGCCGGCACCGTGAGCGCCGTCGATGACCTTGCCATTCACGATGACGCCGCCGCCCACGCCGGTGCCCAGTGTGACCATGACGGCGCTGCGGCAGCCCTGTGCCGCGCCCATCCAGATCTCGCCCAGAGCAGCCACGTTGGCGTCGTTGCCCACCAGCACCCGGATGCCGCCCAGCAGCTCGCTGAGCTCAATGGAGACGTTGCGGTTGCCCCAGCCGCCAAGGTTTGCACACACAATGGGCACGATGCTGGAATCCAGCACCGGGCCGGGCACGCCCAGACCGACACCCTCGACCTCGTCTGCGGACAGACCCTTTTCCTGCATCTTCTGCTGCACGGCAGCAGCCAGATTTTCCAGAATGTGAGCGCCGTTATTGGAAGTATCGGTGCTTACCTCCCACTTTTCCAGCAGCTTGCCGCTGGTGGTGAACAGGCCGACCTTGGCAGTAGTGCCGCCCAGATCAATGCCAAATGCGTATTCCTTCATGTCATTTACCCCTTTGATGCGGATGCGCCGCATTTTTTATCAGTATTTTATAGTATACCATATTTTTCCGCAAAAGAGCAGTACTGCGGCGGCATTTCGTGCAATCGGACTGAAATCTGTGTAAAATTTTAGGCAGTTCCACAAGGGGATTCAGCGCACGGTGTTGGTCAGCGTGCCGATTCCCTCGATCTCGCACTGCACGGTGTCGCCCGGGTGCAAAAACTGCGGCGGGTCCATGCCCATGCCCACCCCGGCAGGGGTGCCGGTGGCGATGATGGTACCGGCTTTCAGGGTCATGCCCTGCGAAAGCTCGTGGATGACATGGTCGATATCAAAAATTTGCAGCTTGGTGTTGGAATCCTGCCGCAGCTCGCCGTTCACCCGGCTGCGGATGGGCAGCGCGGGCGGGTAGGTGTCAAATTCATCGGCCGTGACGATGCAGGGCCCCATGGGGGTAAATCCGTCCAGACTTTTGCCGAAATACCACTGCTTGTGGGCGGTCTGCACGTCCCGGGCGGAGACATCGTTCAGGATGGTGTAGCCGAACACATAGTCTTTGGTCTGCCCGGCGGGCACATCCTTGGCGTCCTTACCCAGCACCACAGCCAGCTCACACTCGTAGTCCAGCTTCTGCACAAGGTCGGTGTGTGCTTCGATGAAGCCACCGTCCGGTACCGCGCGGCTGACTCGCTTGGAGAAGTAGATGGCGTCCTGATGCTGGGTGGAAAAGGCGTCCGCAGAGTACTTTTCGGCCTCGTCCGAGTGCGCCATATAGTTGATGCCCAGACAGACCACGTCCTGCGCGGGGCAGGGGATGGGGCTTTGCAGGGTGACGGCCTCCACCGGCAGCGCGGGGATGCCGCTGATGGCCAGCTGCAAGCCGAACCGCACCTGCGGGGTGAGGAAGGGTATGGCGTCAGACAGGGTCTCGTAGGAGAGCCCCAGCCAGCTCAGCGGCCAGACCTGTGTGCCGTCCTGCGAGAGGATGGCGGGGTCCTCCACACCGTCCGGCAGACGGCAGGTAACAAAACGCATACAGTCTCCCTCCTCTCAGTGCCGGTAGGCGATGGCGTTGCGGATGCGGTCGGCTTCCGCTTCTCCCGCCAGCTGACGTACCAATTCCAGCGCAAAGGGGATAGCACCGCCCAGACCGTAGCTGGTGGTGATGTTGCCATCCACGACCACCTCGGCGTCCAGCACATGGGCGCCGGTCAGCTTGTCCTGAAATGCAGCGTGAGCGGTGGCGTTTTTGCCCTCCAGCAGACCCAGTGCTGCCAGCACGCTGGGTGCGGCGCAGATGGCGGCTACCTTTTTGCCCACCTTTGCAAAGGCGATGCAGGTGTCGGTCACCGTCTTGTTGGCGGCAAGGTTCGGCGTGCCGGGAATGCCGCCGGGCAGCACCACCAGATCTACATCGGAATAATCGACCTCCTCTGCCAGCGCATCAGCGGTGATGTGCACCTTATGGCTGCTCAGAATCTCCCGGCTGCCGGAAGCACTGGCCACCAGCACCTCCACCTTGGCGCGGCGGAGCAGATCCACCACCAGCAGAGCTTCGCACTCCTCGGTGCCCTCCGCAAAAAATACAACAGCTTTTGCCATAAGAATAACCTCCTGTTCAAATCTTAAAAAGAAAAGCCGCGTGCCGCAGCTTTGGGCGGTACGCGGCTTTTGTATCAGTCAGCGGCCTTTTTTTCAGCTTCCAGCAGCGCACGCAGCACACTATCGTCCGCGCTCAGCACCCGGCTGACCCGGCTGATGATGGCGCTGGACGCGCCGGTCTTGTCCATGATCTCGGTGTAGATGCACTTGTCGGCCAGCAACTCGGCAATGTTGTAGCGCTGCTCCATTGCGCTGAGTTCCGAATAGCTACACACGTCCTGCAGAAAACGATAGCATTCCTCCGGGGTCTTGAGCTGCAGAAAAGCCCGGTACAGGCCGGAGTTGCCGGTGGGATGATCTTTCGCCATGATAGTCTCCTTTTTTGCACAAAATGCCCGCAGACAGCGGCTTTATTACACTACATCAGTGTAGTACAAACGCGGATAAATTTCAATGGCTATTTTGTGATTTTTCGGAAATCAGCTCAGGGTGTGCTCATACACCAGCTCGTTGCGGGGCACGGTGCCGTTTTCCTGCTCGGCGGGGCGCAGTTCGCGGTAGCGCAGCGCCTTGAAGAACTGCTGTACCGGCAGCGCCTTGGCGTGGATGGTGCACCACACCCGGCCTTTGCCCTCGCCCTTGGCCAGCCGCTCACAGGTCTGCACGATATCCCGGCCGATGGCTTTGCCGCGGTATTCCGGCTTGAGGTACAGGTGCATCAGGTGCAGGGCGGCGTTCTCCATCTTCCACGCAAAGTAGCCGATGAGCTTGCCCCCCAGAAACACCAGAAAATAGTTCACGTCATTGTCGATGTCCGTTTCAATGGCGTCGGCGCTTTGCAGCTCCTCCACAAGGGTGTCCAGCTGCTTTGCGGGGTAGTAGCGCTTGTAGACCTCGTGCCACAGCTCGCTGGCAAGGTCGGCGGTGTTGTGGATGTATTTGGCCTTTGCGACCAGCTTGTAATCAGGCTTCATAAAACTCCTTATACTTTTACAATGTAGTCCGGTTTGCGGGGCGCGGCGGGCTTGGGTGCGGCGGCGGGGTAGCCCAGAATGCAGTGGCCTACGCCGATCCAGTCGCCCTCGATGCCCCACTGTTTCAGCAGTGCCTTGCCCTCGGCGGAGTCGAACTCCTCCCTGGCGCGGTTGATCCAGCAGCTGCCCAGCCCCAGCGATGCGGCAGCCAGCATCAGGTTGCCCATGACAAGGCTGCCGTCCTGCACGGCGCAGTTTGCGTGGGCATCGGCCAGCACCACCAGAATGGTGGGCGCGCCGTACATGGGGTCGCTGTCGGCGCCCATGACGGCGGCGTTCATCCGGGTCAGCTGGGCACGGGTGGCGGCATCCTGCACGACCACGATCTTAGCGCTCTGGCGTCCCATAGCGCTGGCGGCGTAGGTGCCGGCCTCCAGTACGGCGTCCAGCTCGGCATCCGTGATCTGCCGGGGCTCGTAGGCGCGGCAGCTGCGGCGGCTGCGAATGGTTTGTAAAGTCTCGTTAGTCATGAAAGATCCCCTCCTTAATAGTGGATGGCTTTATTGTACCACAACCTGCGCCAGAGTGCAAAGTGCCCGCCGGTAAAAATCATGATCGGTTCCTGAAAACGTTCCCGACGCAAAAACACGGCAGAATGCACAAAAAACAAAAGAAAGATTATGGAAAAGCATTCTTGTTGCCAGCGGGCAAATCGGGTATAATAGGGCTACCATAGCGGAAAGGAGTTGTGCTCTATGGCAAAGGCATCGCAGGTCGTCATTATGGAGGGGGAATACTACATTATCAAGGCCCCCAATGGGAAGGTACTGGAAGTAAAGGATTTCAACACGGAGAACGGCGCCGGTATCCAGCTGTGGAGCTATGCGGGCCATCCGTGGCAGCAGTGGCAGTTTGTGGACGCGGGCGAGGGACGCTGGCGCATCCAGAACCGCTTTACCGGCAAGATGATCGATCTGGCGCTTGGCGGTGTGGTGGAGGGCACATGGCTGCACCAGTGGAGCCGCACCAGCGGGCTGAGCCAGTGCTGGGCGCTGGAACCTACCCGCAGCGGGCGCACCCGCATCCGCAATGTGCTGGCGGATAAATACATCGACCTTGTGGGCATGAACACCGCCAATGGCGCACAGGCGCAGATCTGGAACTATGTGGCGGGCGGCAATCAGGAGTGGACGCTGGAACGCATCGATCCCGACGTTGCCCAGACCGGCAAGCGCGCCGGGGAAGCCAAAGACTCCCAGCCCACGCCAAGCCAGCGCAAGCACCAGAACGATCTGGTGCGCAAGCTGAACAGCGCAGGCAAGGGCCGCGCCGGGCGCAAGGCATAAATCGAAAAATGCTTCCGCTGCTTTGTGGGCATCCGCAGCGGAAACACTTCCCAAAGGGCTGCTGCACAGCGTTTCATGCAGCAGCCCTTTCTTATGAAAAGAGATACGGTCAGCGGCCCCGCCCGCTCAGACGCTGACAAAAACATCGGACAAAAAAGGAGAACGACCAATGAACTTAGGCGCATTTATGGACCCGGAATTTCCCATCTTCAGCACCACCCTTTGCTATTTGGAGCGGGAGGACGCTTACCTGATGCTGCACCGCATCAAAAAGCAGGACGACTACAACCACGACAAATGGGTGGGCGTGGGCGGCAAATTTGAACGGTTTGAAAGCCCGGAGGACTGCCTTGTACGGGAGGTGCGGGAGGAGACCGGCCTTACCCTGACGCGCTACCGCGCCCGGGGACTGCTGACCTTTGTGTGGGGCAACATGACCGAGTTCATCCACCTGTACACCGCCGACCGGTGGGAGGGCGAGATGATAAGGGGCGATGCCTGCGCCGAGGGCGAATTGCAGTGGGTGCAAAAGTCTGAGGTGCAAAAACTGCCCATCTGGGAGGGGGACAAGATCTTTTTCCGTCTGCTGGAAGAGGAACACCCCTACTTTTCCCTCAAGCTGGTGTATGACGGCGACACCCTGAAACAGGCCGTGCTGGACGGCAAGCGCATTGTTTAAAAATGTACGGATGCAGAGACCTATGGTGGGATGCAACCCTTTGGACAAAATAGACATAAAAAGAAAAGATTTTTCAGCACTTAAATCAGGACGCATGCAGAAAAAACAAAAAATACTGACAGATGTGCCATCGAATAAGGACTTTTGACGCATTTTAATAGAAAAAAGAAAAAACCACTTTCTTTTTTTGCAAAAATATGTTACTATTCTGTTACGGAACTGTGGACAGCCTGCAACCAGAGACTGTCTGTAAACACAAACATTTCTTAAGGAGGAATGTGTCTTATGATGAAGTATCTCCAGAAACTGGGCAAAGCGCTGATGCTTCCCGTCGCTGTGCTGCCGATCTGCGGCATCCTGATGGGTCTTGGTTATGCCCTCGCTCCGGGCGTTATGGGCGTTCCCGGTGCACCGACTTCCGGCGCAGCTTATACCGTCGGCTTCCTGCTGGTCAAGGCAGGCGGCGCTCTGATCGATAACATGGCATGGCTGTTTGCCATCGGTGCCGCTGTCGGCCTGGCTGACAACGATGGTACCGCAGGTCTGGCCGGTCTGGTCAGCTACCTGATGATGCAGCAGCTGCTGAGCCCCGGCGTGGTCGGCATGGTGCGCACTCTGGAAGAGGGCACCGCTACCTACATTGCCTTCCAGAAGGTCGCCGGCAACTCCTTCATCGGCATTCTGGCCGCTGTTGTGGGTGCTGCCTGCTACAACAAGTTCAAGAATATCCAGCTGCCTGACTGGCTGGCATTCTTCTCCGGCAAGCGCTTCGTTGCAATCGCTACCGGCCTGATCTCCATTCTGGTGTCCGTGGTTCTGCTGTTTGTCTGGCCCGTCATCTTCGGCGCGCTGGTCGCTCTGGGCAAGGGCATCGCTGGCATGGACGGCATCGGCGCCGGCATCTACGCCTTCCTGAACCGTCTGCTCATCCCCACCGGCCTGCACCACGCTCTGAACAACGTGTTCTGGTTCGATACCATCGGTCTGGGCGACCTGAGCCACTTCTGGGCTGGCGAGACCTCCGCTGATGTGGGCTGGAGCCTTGGTATGTATATGTCCGGCTTCTTCCCCTGCATGATGTTCGGTATCTTGGGCGCTGCTCTGGCTATGATCAAGACCGCTAAGAACAAGAAGGCCGCCATCGGTCTGGTTCTGTCCGCTGCAATCTGCGCCTTCGTCTGCGGCGTTACCGAGCCCTTCGAGTTCGGCTTCATGTTCCTGTGCTTCCCGCTGTACGTTGTGTACTCCGCTCTGTACGGCATCTTCACCATCATCACCTACTACTCCGGTTTCCGTGCTGGCTTCTGCTTCTCCGCAGGCGCTACCGACCTGGTGTTCTCCGCTTCTCTGCCCGCAGCTGCTAAGACTTGGATGATCATTCCTCTGGGCATCGCAGCATTCCTGGTGTTCTACTTCGTGTTCTACTTCGCTATCACCAAGTTCGACCTGAAGACCCCCGGCCGTGAGGATGACGACGAGGAAGCTGAGAAGAAGGTCGTTCTGGCTAACAACAACTACACCGAAGTCGCTTCTGCTGTTCTGGCTGCTGTCGGCGGCAAGGAGAACGTGAAGGATGTTGGCTACTGCGCAACCCGCCTGCGCTTTGAGGTGCTCGACAACGCTAAGGTTGACGAGAAGGCTGTCAAGGCTGCCGGTGCTGCCGGTGTCATCCGTCCCAGCAAGAACGCTTGCCAGGTCATCATCGGCACCAAGGTGCAGTTCGTGTACGACGAGCTGAAGAAGATGCTGTGATCCTGCACTTCTGAAAAAGAATGAACTGCAAAAGTCTGGTTGATTTTGCAGTATGAACCGGGCCGCCGGGGGCGGGGTGCACAGCGCCCCCTCCCGGCGGCCCGCTTTTTGTACACAGCGGTACAATGTTCACACAAAAGGACTTTTGAAAAAACACCCGGCGTGCTATACTGGGTGAAAAGAAGAAAGAACGAGGTGTTTTGTATGATCCTTCAGAATGCACTGGTCTATACCCCGCGCCACACCTTTGAGCGCGGCACCATCGTCATCCGCGATGGCCGCATCGTGCCCTTTGCCGCCCCGGAAGAGGGCGAGGAGGTGCTGGATGCCGAGGGTCTGTACGCCCTGCCGGGCCTTGTGGATATCCACTTCCACGGGGCAATGGGCAAGGATTTCTGCGATGGCACCGAGGAGGCCATCCAGACGCTGGCGGATTTCGAGGCCAGCAAGGGTGTGCTGGCCATCTGCCCCGCTACCATGACCTACCCGGAAGAGATCCTGAACAAGGTGATGGACGCCGCTGCCGCCCATAAAAACGGCAAGGGTGCCGACCTTGTGGGCATCAACATGGAAGGCCCCTTCATCAGCCCCAAAAAGGTGGGCGCACAGAACCCGGAGTATGTGCAGGGCGCAGATGCCGCCATGTTCCGCCGCCTGCAAAAGCGTGCAAACGGTCTGATCAAGCTGGTGGACGTTGCCCCGGAGGAGCCGGGCAATCTGGACTTTATCAAGGAGTGCCATAACGAGGTGCGCATCTCCATCGCCCACACCTGCACCGACTATGACACCGCTGTCAAGGCTTTTGAGGCCGGTGCCACCCACATGACCCACCTGTACAACGCCATGCCCGGCATCACCCACCGTGCGCCCGGCCCCATCATTGCGGCCATGGAGCACGACGCCGAGGTGGAGCTCATCACCGATAACGTGCACATCCACCCTGCCATGGTGCGGTTCACCTTCAACACCTTCGGGGACGACCGCATCTGTCTGATCGCGGACAGTGCCATGTCCTGCGGCCTGCCGGACGGCCAGTACAGTCTGGGCGGACAGGCCATCACGGTCAAGGGACCCCGCGCTACCCTGACCGAGCACCCGGACACCATTGCGGGCAGCAACACCTGCCTGTACGACTGCATGAAGCGCGCCGTGCTGGAAATGAACGTGCCGCTGGAAAGCGCTGTCCGCGCCGCCAGCGAGACCCCCGCCAAGAGCATCGGCGTGGATAACGACTACGGCAGCCTTGCCGCCGGACGCTACGGCAACGTCATCCTTGCAGACAAGGAACTGAACCTCAAGGCCGTCATCCAGAAGGGTGTCCGCATCGTCTGAGTTTTGTAAAAAAGTGATGCCGGGCAGCCGCAGACTGCCCGGCATCATGCTGTAAAAAAGATGCTTTCCGCAAAAAGAGGCCGCTGCGCAATTGCAGCGGCCTCTTTATGTTACAAAAAATCAGACTTTGAACAGCGGGGTGCCGGGAGCGACATCGCCCTCTGCCAGCATCTTCACTTCGTCGCCGGCACCATCGGTCACGATGATGGCAGTGGCGGTGGGGTGGCCGGCGGCGCGGATGGCGTCCAGATCCACCTTCAGCAGCGGGGTGCCGGCGGTGACCTTCTGGTTTTCCTTGACCAGAACGGTAAAGCCCTGACCCTTCATGTCCACGGTGTCCATGCCGACGTGGATCAGCAGCTCGATGCCGTCGTTGCTGGTAATGCCCACAGCGTGCAGGGTGGTGGCGATCTGAGTCACAGTGCCGTCAAAGGGGGCGTACACGGTGTCGCCGGTGGGCTCGATGCCGCAGCCGGGGCCCAGAATGCCCTGTGCAAAGGTCTCGTCCGGGATGTCGGCCTGTGCCAGCACCTTGCCCTGCAGCGGGGTCAGCACGGTCTTGCTCTGGTTGGTGAACTTAGCGGTGTTTTCGTCCTTGGACTTGCCGCCAAAAAGCTTGTCAAAAAAACCCATAAGTATCATTCCTTCCTGTCATCATGCAAGGGCGGCAGAAGCAACAAAATGTTTGCCGACCCTGAAGTGTTTACCTGTATAAAAAGATACCATATCGCGCACCAAAATGCAAGAAACGCGGGGACTTTTTCTCCGGGACTTTTTCTCCATGCTATCATGGCAGAGGATTCTGCCTTTTTGCCGGGGGCTGCCCCGGAAGGGGCACTTCCCGGCGGTGACCCCTCTTCTACGCTGCCGCTAATTTTCACTTTACAAATGCCGCAAGAACCGTTACAATTACAATCAAAGCAGTGCCGAAAGGCCGTTCGTTTTCATCCACCGCGCGCAACCGTTCCGACAGCGCCGGGGCTGCGCAAAACGCTCTTATCAGGAGGTTTTTTGCATGAAAAAGATCACGCGTCGTACCGTTCTCCGTGCCTCGGGGCTGGCAGCCGCCTCGCTGGCTCTGTCCGGCTGCGCGCCCGCCGGCAGCGCCTGTGTGGGCAACGGCTTTTCTGACTGGCTGAAGCAGACCTTCGGGAAGGACAGCGCCGCCTCTTCTGAAAGCACAGAGGCCGCAGCCCCGGATGCAGGAACCCCGGACGCCGGAGCGGCGTCTGAACCCCCTGCGGAAAGTGCCGACACCAGCCTGCCCGCCTACGACGCCGACCCCCTTACCGGCGAGCCCCGCCGCAGCAACGGCCGCATGGTGGGCGTGATGGTGAACAATATCAGCAACACCCAGCGGCAGAACGCCCGCCCGCAGCGCGGCATCGGTTCTGCCGACCTGCTCATCGAGAGCAAGGTGGAGGGCGGCATCTCCCGCTTCTGCGCGGTGTATTATGACGCCAACGCCATCCCGGAGGTGGGCCCGCTGCGCTCCGGCCGTGACCAGTTCCTGCAGCTGCTCATGCCGTGGCAGGCGCTGTACTACCACGATGGCGAAAGCGCCCCCTGCACCAAGTTCATCAACGTGTACAACTACTCCGGGTTGAACATCGGCGGCAAGAGCTACTTCAACACTCCCACCCATCCCCATGTGGCGCACCGCGACAGTCGCGGCCGCAACGTGGCTTACGAGCACACCGAATTCACCTCCGGTGCCGAGATCCGGAAAGCTGCCGCCAACGCGGGTATCGGGCTGCAATACCCTTATGAGAGCACCTTCTTCCGCTTTGCGGACTACCGCACCGGCGCAGAGAACAAGATGTCCGGCGCTGCCGCCGCCAAGACCATCAACATTGTGCACTCGGACAGCTACAAGACCACCTTCAGCTACAACCGCTGGGATCACCTTTATAAAATGTCCATGTACAGCCGCGCCGCCGGTGCCTTTGAAAACACCGTGGACGAGCTGACCGGCAAGCAGCTTGGCTTTACCAACCTGCTGGTCTGCTTTGCGGGCATTGCAGACTACCCCGGCAACTCCGGCGGCGTGCAGCAGGTGGACTATGTGTCCGGCGGCGAGGCCTATTTCTTTACCCGGGGCGCAGTGCAGCGCGGCACATGGCAGAAGGCCTCCCCGGAGCACCCGCTCAAGGTCTACGCTGCCGACGGCAGCGAGATCTGCTTCAACCGGGGCAAGACCTATCTGGCCATCGTGGACGACGACGAGTGGCCCAACTTCAACTATCAGTAAGGGGAGAAGCCCATGAAACGCAAATGGAGCCTGCGCCTTGGTGCAGCCGTGCTGTGCGCGGTGCTGCTGGGCAGCTGTGGCAGCACTGCCGCTGCACCCGCAGAAAGCACCGCCCCGGCAGACCCGCTTACCGGGCAGCAGCTGCTGTACCCGGAGCAGCGGGCGGCGGCGGTGGTCATTGAAAACACCACCGAAAGTACCACGCAATGGGGCATCGGCAGTGCCTCGGTGGTGCTGGAAGCAATGACCGAGAGCGGCAGCTCCACCGAGCTGTGTCTGGTGTACCCCGCCCTCAGCGCCATGCCTGTGGTAGGGCCGGTGACGCGCGGGCAGGACTTATACTGGCGGCTGCTCAGTGGGCAGCAGGTGCTGCCCATCCAGTGCGGCAGCAGCGCCTATGCCAAGCGGTATCTGGAATACTATAATCTCCGCGCGGTGGACGCGCAGGAGGTGGGACGCAATGCCTTTGTCAGCACCGGTTACAGCTGGGACAACACCCCTTTGTGGCGCACCAGCGGCAAGGCGGTCGCCGCAGTGCTGGACAGTTTGAGCATCTCCTCCGCCGTGAACCAGAGCGCTTCCGGCAGCGAGAGTGAAACGGCAGGCGTTCTGCCCGCCCTGCTGCCCCAGCGGGACACCGGCCATCTGCCGGACGCAAACGCCGCCGATGCGGTAAAGGCGACCGTGAATTTCCAGTCCGGCGGTGCCACCGGCTTTGTCTATAATGACACCCTTGCCGCCTACGGGATGCTGCACGCCGACGGCACCCCCCAGCTGGATGCCAACACCGGCACACAGGCGGTCTTTGATAACCTGCTCATCCTGTACAGCGGCTCCTCCCTGCGGGACGACGGCCGCACGCTGGACTACGACCTTTCCATGGGCGGCGGCGTCTGGCTGAATGGCGGGCACCTGTGGCAGGTCACATGGACGCAGGGCACCCAGAGCACCCTTGCCCTCTACGATTCCAACGGCAAGCCGCTGAACCTCCCGGCGGGGCGCAGCTACATCGCCCTGCTCTCCAGCCTTACGGGGCAGGAGCTGCTGGTGCAAAGCAGCTCCGGCGAAGCGCTGGTGGGAGCCGGTTGATCTCCGGCAACGGGACGATTTTGAATGCGCTCCGGCGGGGAAGGTTCTGCTTGCCGAGGGATGTTCTTCTTTTGGTGGACAAAAGAGAACCAGAAAACCACCAGCGATTTCGACGCGCTGGAGCCACGAAAAAGGGGCTACTCGCCCCTTTTAACCCCAAAGGGGAGGGCTACACCGGAAAAAACTGAAGATTCACGCCTGTTCGGCGTGAAGATCTTTTAACCGTTTTTTCCGGCTCCGCCGATTCAAAGCCCCTCAGTCTCGCTACGCTCGACAGCTCCCCCAAGGGGGAGCGGGCACGCCGGCAGCGCCGCGCTTTCGCAGAAAGCGGTGCTGCAAATGCCGTTTCCCTCTATGACTCCTCCCGTGAAAATGGGTTACAGGAAAGTCCGCAGACTTTCCTGTAACCCGAAATTTAAAATCATTCTTCCGCTGATTATGGCCAGAGCACAGCGGAGGCCATTTCAAATCGTCTCGACCTCGGAGAAATCTGGCACGCCGCAGGCGATGACGGAAGGGGTTTTACCAAGCAAAAAAGAGCCATTGCACGCAAACTTGTGCAATGGCTCTTTTGGTATGCTGTTACAGATCCACCACGCTGCCGACCTCGGCGGGGGTGGTGGGGACGGGGCCCAGATCGGCTTTATCGGCATCGCGGCGCACCGTAAAGATGGCGCTGCGTCCGGCGGCAAAGTCCGGGTGCCAAGTCAGTTCAAGGGTCTGCCAGTCCTCCGGCACAGCGCAGAAGCAGTGCAGCAGCGCACCGCGTCCGGCGGCAAGGTTCAGGGTGAACACCGAGGCGTCCGCCGCGTTCTCGTTGTACAGCGGGGCGGCAAAGCTGCCGCAGGGCACGCTCTGGCCGTTGCAGGCAGCGGTCACGCCGGTGCCCATGCTGTACAGCTGCTCCCGGGTACGCAGACCCCGACTTTGCAGGTAGCTGGTATCCACCGGCAGGCTGGCTGCCGAGAGGTTTTCCACCGAGAGGTACACCAGCACGCCGCCCAGCTCCGGTGCCGGGGCATAGCCCAGCAGCTCCACGGCGGCTTTGCCGTCCAGCAGGGCAGGCTCGCCCGCAAGACACGGCTGCTGCGCCGCAGCACAGACCCCGGTAAGCAGGGCAGCCGCAAGGCTGACCGCACCGGAACCGGCACATTTCAGGAATGACCGGCGGGAGATGGATTGGGACATGACAGCGTTCCTCCTGTATACGATACAATACTACCCCTTAACAATAAAGGATTCTGCGCGTTCTGTCAAGGGGCGGCGGGAAACTCATGGAAATCAATTTTCCGAATGAAGGCTTTTGCCTCCGGGACAAGCTGCAAAAGTTGATTTCTTCAGGAAACTGTAACCCTTTGTTTATTCGTAGGCCTCGTTCTCCTCGGCTTCGGCCTGCCCCTGCAGGGTGTCGGCGTAGCCAAAGGGTACGATGTCGATGGCCTCCACCAGCTTGTCCCGCATCCACAGCTGCACATCGGTCTGCACGGTGTAGCCGCAGCCCGGGTCTGCCATCCACTGCTCGGGGCGGCGGGTGGGCACGGCGCGCTGGCTGAGCATACTCATGATCACGCCGCCGTGGGTCACGCAGGCGGCCTCGGTAACGTCCATGCGGATCATGTACTCAAACAGCTTCATAAGGCTGTCGGCACAGCGGGCGTGGAACTGCTCGGTGGGCTCTGCGCCCTCCGGCAGGTAGCCGGAGCCCGGGGTGATCCACTTTTTAAAGTCCTCGTCGTGGACGAGATCCTTCACCGGACGCCCCTCAAACTTGCCAAAACCGGCCTCCCGCAGATCGTGCACCGTAAACTGGTGGGCAGCCCCGGGGAACAGGATGTTGGCGGTCTCCACCGCACGCAGCAGGGGGGAGGAGAAAACAGTATCTACCTGCGGGTAGACGAACCGCTCTTTCAGCTCGGCAAGCTGCGCACGGCCCTCGTCGCACAGGGGCAGGTCAGTGCCGCTGCCGATATACAGGCCCTGCAGGTTGCCCGCGGTCATGCCGTGGCGGATGAGATGAAGCTTGAAGGTTTTCATGGATCACACCTCTTTTGGTTCAGAATCACGGATGGGGCTTAGCCCTCGGCGTAGTTGACCTCCACGGTATCGGGGAACACATTCATGTCCAGACGGCAGTCGTCGCGGATGGTCACGCTGGTCAGGGCGGTGCAGCCCTTGAATGCGCCGGTCTTGATGTAGCCCACGCTCAGGGGAATGTTGAGCTCGGTCAGAGCGGTGCAGCCGTTGAAGGCACCGGCCTCGATGTACTCCACACCGTCGGCGATGTTCACGGTGGTCAGGGCAGTGCAGTCCTTGAAGGCGGTAGCGCCTACGCTGGTAACGGTGCCTTCCACCTCAACGGTGGTGATCTGGTCGGCCTGATCAGCCCAGGGAGCCGGAGCGTCCTTGGTGAAGTTGGTCATACGGCCGGTGCCGCTGATGGTCAGGGTGCCGTCAGCCAGTGCCCAAGTCACGCCTTCGCCGCAGCTGTTGTTGGTGGCAGCAGCGGTGGAAGCAGCCACAGAAGAAGCGGCTGCGGAAGAAGCAGTGGTCTTGGAGCCGCCGCAGCCGGTCAGGGCGATGGCGGCGATCAGGACGGCAGCGGCAGCGCTGCACAGACGGACTTTGCGCTCGAGTTTCATGATGAAGTTTCCTCTTTCTTATTCTTGGTATATTACCTTTTATAGCGTCTGCCTTGTCCTTTGCAGATTTGTGCGCCGGTCAAGAACAGTCGCCAAAAAGAGATTATAGCACAAACTGCAGAAAGATGGAACCACCTCTTTGAAAAAATTTTGTTTCGAAAAAGACCTGCTTTCACTACGCCTGTCGTTTTTTTGCCGCAGCGGAAACACAAAATCTATGTGTTAATACCCATAGTTTAGCATAGATGTGGGGTCTCCGGCAAGACTTTTGACAATAATGACGAAAAAAGACGAAAAATATCGGCATTTTTCTTGCTTTACAAGTCGTTTTCCAATGTGTATAATCAACCTGTTGTAAACCAAAAACAAGGATGTTACCAAAAAACAGATCCTGCGGACATTGAGGAGAGCACACCATGGAGTTCAATCGTATCATCAAGCTGCTGCGCAAGGAGCGCGGCATTACCCAAAAGCAGGCGGCAGAGGATCTGGGGGTCTCTCAGGCGTTGCTGTCCCACTACGAAAAAGGCATCCGCGAGTGCGGATTGGACTTTGTGGTGCGGGTGGCAGATTACTATAATGTTTCCTGCGATTATCTGCTGGGGCGCAGCGCCGAGCGCAACGGCATGATGCTCTCTGCCGAGGATCTGCCCAACCCCGAAAAGATGAAGGACAACGTCTACCACGGCAGCGTGCTGCCCACCATGAACAAAAAACTTATCTCTAACAGCCTGAACGTGCTCTACGCCAAGATCGGCCAGTGCCACAGCAAGGCTCTGACCACCGAGGTGAGTGCCTACCTGATGATGGCGGTGGCCAAGATGTTCCGGCTGCTCTACTCTGCGGAACCGCACAACGCCTCCAGCATGTTCAGCATTGAGCCCCACCGCTGGCACGGCTATTCCGATGCGGTGATGCGAATGGCGGAAGCCAACGTGGAGGCGCTGCTGGACGGGCAGGATGTGAACGGCGGTGAGGGCGTCAAGGACCCCGCCTGCCTTGCCATGACCACCGAGAGCCTGACGCGGGAATTTCCGCTGTACACGCCCAGTCTGTTAAATCTGGTCAAGACCAGTGAGACCCATGTCAAGGGGCTTTCGCCGCAGGAGTGACCGGCTTGTGAAATTGTTGTAAAGAATCGGCCCGGACTCTTGCATCTGTGCGCCGGAAACGGTATAACCAGAGAAAGAAGAAAAAGAAACTGACCCTTCAAGGAGGATATATCTTATGTCTACTGTCATTTCCCGCCGCAGCTTCCTCAAGTGCACCGGTGCATCTGCCGCCGTACTGGGCGCAGCCAGCCTGCTGGGCGGCTGCAAGTCCAACGGCAACGATACTGTGGTGGAGGTCAAGGTCGGCGACACCGTCCGCAACTGGAACGGCTTGGGCGTGCAGCTGACCAGCGTGTTCCACCTGACGCAGGACCCTGTACAGCCGGCAGGCTACGAGTATCTGGGCGTGCGGGTGACCACCGTCAACCGCAGCAAGACCGAGAGCTACGCCATCGGCGCACAGGGCATTGACGCCATCAACGAGGCCTACCCCGTGCCCCCGCTGGAGAACGTGGACGCAAACTTTCAGGCCATGGCCGCCGCTACCCCGGACTTTACCGCCGTCTGCGATGGCCAGCCCGCAGCCTGCTGCGCCAATATCTCGCTGTACAACGCCAATTCCCAGAGCTTTTCCGATGTGGAGAGCCTGCCCCCGCAGGGCAGCGCCTACATCGTGCTGATGCTCATGGTGCCCAAGGACTGGAAGCAGCTGAAGGTCACTTATGTGCCCACCTTCCTGGAGGGCAAGAGCCTGACCTTCGTCATGAATGCCTCTGACGTGATCCGCAGCTGACGGAATCACCAGAAAAATTACTTAAACTTCGTCTAAAATGCGCGATGTTGCCACAAAATCTTCACATTTGTTTTGTGAAAAATCATTGACATTTTTCTCTGTTTCGCCTATTGTATAGGTAGTGCCTTATGGCAGAATCTGTATTGATGTGTCCCAAAGGAGGAACGAATATGACTGGGGAATTTTCCCGCCGCTCTTTCCTGAAATATACCGCCCTCACCGCTGTGGCTGTGGCGGGCAGCAGCCTGCTGACCGGCTGCTCCGGGTATGCTCCGGTGCAGACCACCGTTCCCAGCAGCAATACGGTGTTGAAGGTCGTCTCTACGCTGGAGCAGGTGACATACGATAAAAAGACCAACATCACGTCGTTCCGGTTGGTGGTGAAAAACGGTCGCAAGAATGCGCTGGAAGTGACCAAGGCGAACTTTGCCGTGAAGGCAGACAGCTATCTGGCCGACCAGAACGACAAGCTGCAGGTGACCAACCCGGATGGGCTGTACCATCAGGTCAAGAATGGTGAAACCGTTACCTATAATGTGCTTGCAAAGGATCTGAATATGCTGACAAACGGCCCGGTGACCCTTACTTTCTATCCCGACCTGCAGTACAGCGAGTTCAACGCCAATTGGAAGCTGACCGCAGATGTGCTGGAACCGGAGGAATCCGGCCCCTCCACGACCTGACCCCTTCAGCCGGAAGAACATATTGGTAAAAACGGAGGAACAAGCCATGTCTTATACATTTTCCCGCCGCGCTTTCCTGAAGTATTCGGCAGCCACCGCAGTGGCTGTGGCCGGTGCCAGTCTGCTGGGCGGCTGTGAATATCAGGACCCCAAAAACCCGGTCTGCAAGACACTGCCTGGCGCGATCACCAGTGATCTGCAGGTCATTGCCGGCCTGAGAAGCATGAAGATCGAAAACGGTACCTGCACTCTGGAGGTGGACATTGAGTCTGCCCGTGCAAACCCCATCCGGCTGACCACGGACTGTTTCTCGATTGCCGTGAAGGATTCTGAGGGCAAATCGCGCTACTTCAGCTTGAACAACGGCGGTGTGCAAATCCTGAACGCTGAGAACAGCCGGATCGAGCAGAAGAAGCCTGTCACGCTCCACCTGAAAGCCACCAACTTCCCCAAGTTGCAGGATGGCGACACCGTACTGTTCCAGTACATCCCCATCCGCGAGAACTCCGAGTATTCCATGATTTGGGAGATCACCAAGGAAGTGTACGAAGAGTTCATCGCAAATCAGAGCACCAGCAAGAACTGAGCATATCATAGCTGAACTATGACCGCAGGCCGCTGCACAAGACTTTGTGCAGCGGTCTGTTTTTGTGTGCAGGCTGTTTTGTACTGTGTGCGGATGATTCGGGCCGCAGCACCGCGCCTTTGTACGGCACATGGAGAAAAGTGTTGACGACAACCGGCTTTTTTGCTATACTGTATAAGGTTTATTTTGGAGATGTATCGAAGCGGTCGTAACGAGAACGACTCGAAATCCAAGTGGATGCTTCGCCGGATGTCTCCATATCACACAAGGGAACGTCAATTTTGATGTCCTGACAGGCTTCAGAACCTGTCTGAACGATGCGTTTTCTAACAATATTCTAACAGCAACTGTTCCAAGTTTCAAGGCCGATTTGCGATATACAAATCGTAAATTTGCCATGAAAATATACTTGGAGATGTATCGAAGCGGTCGTAACGAGAACGACTCGAAATCGTTTTGTCCTTAACCGGGCACGTGGGTTCAAATCCCACCATCTCCGCCAGAAGTCGCAGATTCAAACGAATCTGCGACTTTTTCTTTTGCATCAAGCAGAGAAAGACCGCTTTTGCCTCATCACAGTATGCTTTATACATGAACGATAAATCCATAATTATTTGGGGGGTTTGGATTCTCCCAAAAGGTTCGCAATGACCCCAGCAGACCCCTGTTTGCTCTTGTAGTCGAGATGTGCATAGATGTCAGCGGTGGTCGAGAAGGTGCTGTGCCCCAGCCACTCCTGAACCTGCTTCATGGATACGCCGTTCATCACCATCAGGCTGGCACAGCTGTGGCGCAGATCGTGGAAACGGATGTGCTTCAGCCCGTACTTGGTCAGCAGCCAGTCGAAGTGCTCCGTCACGAAGTTCGGGCGGATCAGCTTGCCTTCCTGATCGGTGCAGACGAAATCCAGATACTCAGTGCTGTAGCTCTTCTTGAACAGCTTGCGGTAAAGCTGCTGCTTTTCCTTCTGCTTCAGAAGTTCTTCTTCCACAGCCGGGATCAGCGGCAGGGTGCGGCAGCTGGTCTTGTTCTTCATCACATCGCTGACCACAGGAACGTACTTGCCGTTCACCAACTGTTCCGTCACCTTGTGATTGATGGTGATGGACTTGCGCTCAAAGTCGATAGACGACCACTTCAACCCCAGTACCTCGCTGCGGCGCAGACCGTAGTAGGCCGTAATGAGGATGCACAGGTGCAGGGGGTCATCCTGCGATACTTCCAGCAGCTGTTGGACTTCATCCTTGGAGTAGAAGTTGGGCCGGAAGCTGTTCTTTTTCGGGCGGTCAACTTTCAGCATCGGGTTGGTTTCCAGATAATCCTTGCGGACGGCATCCTTGAATGCCTTGCCGAAGATGGCGTGGTAGTGAATGACCGTGTTGGTGGTGTAGCCCTCCAACAAGATCTTCTCCTGAAACTCATCCAGCACCTGCGGCGTGACCTCGCACAGCTTCAAACCCAGCGGCTCAAAATACTGCGTGATACGACCTTGAATCATCTGATTATAGCTGATAAAGGTTGCAGGCTGGATGGATGCCTTGTGAACTTGCACCCACTCGTTGAGATAATCCAGAAACAGCATCTCCGACTTGTTGAGGGGTTGGAGAGGCTGCGGCAGGGGCTTGGCGGTTTTAGCGTCTACTTTTTCGTAGGTGCCTCCCCGCCCCGTGGGCAGCTCCCCAGTCTCATCATAATGGAGCAATACTTCCCGGAGCATGGATTCCGCCTTGCGCTTGTTGCCCCGGACGGTCAGACCTGTGGAAATCCACTTGATCTTCCGCTTGCCGTTGGCATCATAAAGATTGATCACGAAATAGAAACGTCCATTTTTCTCTTGGACAGACCCTGTAGTTTTCATCATAAACCTCCTTTGGGTCAACAGGCGTGCTGTCCGTTGCTGCACCCACAGCATACCACATCCAGCGGCGGATTTCCAGCCGGGAAGGTGCTCTGTCCGGTGAGCAGGAACTCAATCACGCTCAGCTTCGGGATACGGTAGGTGCGGCCGATTTTAAGCGCAAACAGGCGGCGGGAACGGATCAGTTCCCCGACCGTGTGGCGGTTCAGACCAAGCATCTCCGCAGCCTGCTGAAGGCTGACGGCATCGGGGTAGCCGGGAAACATCTGGGAATAGGCATTGTTGAACTTCATAGGCACTCCTTCAGCATAAGTGGTCTAAGGTCAAAAAGTGTGTTACCTGCGGTTATATCCTTTGCAGCAAAGCTGCGGTCAGGTGGCAATGTAAAGAGAGCTGGCAGTAGTTCCAACTCCCCCATCGCAGATGAGTTCAAACCCGTCTGCGTTAATAAGTTAAGGTCTCCCATATTGGTCCTCGACTTCCCTAGGAGTGGGGAATCGTCCGGCGGCGGGCTTGCACCGCACCATTGGCATTTCAGCCACCCCGTCTTCGTTATGACCGGGCTGCGAGTTACAGAAGTACCTTTTGTGAAGTACCGGACGATTGAACGATTCACTTGTCAAGGAACATATGGAAGATTTCTGGACTTTGACGGACGAAAAACATCCTTCTACTTGGTAGCCGATGAAAAAGGCCATTTCGTAGCATTGAAAGCAATTTTGTAAACAAAACGTAATAATAGTCCGAGAATGGTGTTGAAAAAGATGCCCTACACTTGGTAGGCATCGAGAACGCCTGTTTCATAGCATCGAAGGGAAAATTGTAATTGAGTTGTAATTCTTGAGGCCGAATCTCCACTTTTGAAAAAGTCCTCTCACTTGGTAGCCGACGAAAAAGACCAAAAGAAACCATCTTTTTGAGAATTAACAAAAAGGTCACAAATGACTGACCTTCAAAGAAGCGTTTCTACTATTAACAGAAAAAGCGGCCTAAAATGGGGGGTGTTGACGCTGATTTTTTGCCTTCATCGAAGGTTGAGAGCGTTCCCTCACTTGGTAGGCATCGAGAAAGGCTCGTTGACAACCTTTATTTTGAAAATTAACAGAAAGTTAACAAAGTAAGATGCGCTGAACAAGAAACAACCGCCGCTCACTCCGGGAAAGAGTGAGTGGCGGTTGCAATATCAAATTTTTGATTCAGAAAATCAGATGCTCGCTAAAATATCTGTCAGTGTGGCGACAAATGCTTCATCCTGCTCCTTCGTCCGTTTCGCACTCCCCTTCGGGTGCTTTCCGGCACGGAGGAGCTTTTTGTTTTCATAACGCCGTAGCATGAGAGCGTCTATGTTGTCGGCGGTGTACTCCAGACCATTCTGGTTCAGCACTCGTGCGCACTTGGCAAGGCACATACTCGCCAGCCCGTAGTCCTGTGTCACGACAATATCCCCCGGCTTTACTCGGTTGACGAGAGCAAAATCCACGCTGTCAGCCTCTTTGTCAAACACCAGCGTCTGCGCACCTTCTCGCTCGATTTGGTGAGCTGTGTCGCACAGGATGATGACCGGAACGCCAAATCGCTTTGCAATCTGCAACGTCAGATCCACCACCGGGCAGCCGTCTGCATCAATCAAAATGGTCATGTGTGTTCCTCCATCGTCCACCGAAAGGCTTTCGCCGTGCGCAGGTCAGCGTCTTTGAAATGCCCGCCGCTGTTCCATTCAAGCGTGCAGTCTGCGCCACGCTCTGTAAGCCGATTGTGCAGGGTGCGGATGTTATCGCCCACCACAGCCATGACGGTGTTTTTCGTGCGCTCTTCCTTGTCGCCAAGGCTCAGATAAATGTGCTGTGCCTGTATCGGGTGCTGCTGCTCATACTCCATCCAGCCCGGAAACCAAACAGAGGGAGAAGCGGCGGCGACACCGTAGAACAGATCAGTCTGGGTGGAGGCCCACAGAGCAAACAATCCCGCCAGTGAATAGCCGCCCAGAATGATTTTGATGTTTTCCGGGAGATGAAACTGCCGCTTCAGCGTGGGGATGACCTGTTCCATCAGAAAGCGCAGGGTGTCCATAGCATTGCCGCCAAACCCTTGCGTTCCCCACACAGCAGGGGCTTCCCACGGAGAAAGTGCATCGTTCCAACTTTCCACCGGAACCGCAGCAAACAGAAACGGATGCGCTGCGCCCTGTGCAATGGCTGCAACTTCGTTGTCCATGCGCTGCAATTCGTGTTCATCCGTCATCTGAAGCAGAAGATATTCGGCGCAGTCTACGCCGTAAATACGGCAGGGTCTATCTCCGATTTGAACTTGCTTTGCGGTCACGGCAACTGCCTCCTGAAAAATTTTTGATGAGTCCAGTATAACAGCTGCGAGCGGAATTGACAATTCAGATGGATGCAATAGCTTCTGCAAGCAGTGCTTCGTGGTACCATTCTGGTACGCCGAAGCTCTCTTGCAAGCAATGTCTTTGTATATACAAAGCCCCTTGCCTTGCAAGAGCTTGTTGGGCACAGCCCAAACCTGTTGTTCTGCATCGTGCCGATGCAGGCTTCGCGTTTCTGCAAAACGCTCTTTCAGCACTCTGTAAGAGTGCACAGCCATCACGGTTCCGTGATGTTTACAGGGATTGGGACTGCATCCCAACAAGCAGAATACGCACGGCAAATTTGCAATGCCATGCGTGTTTGAGCCTTTGTATATACAGAGGCACTGCTTGCAGATGCTAGAGCAATCAACAAATGCGAACTGGATTTTTTGTGAAAAGATACAGGAAAGACAATGAGATTGGTGTTTTGAGTCAAAACGCATTGCCTGCGAACGCGGCAGAGAGTATACTTTGATATAATAAATCATAAGTTGTCGAAGCACTACTTGTCCTTAGCAGAAAGAAGATGAGGAATCATGGCAAAACTGAAAGCGAACAAACCGACTGCGGATGTCCTGATGAATTCCATGCGTGCGATGGGATATTCCTTTGAGGCAGCGATTGCGGATATTGTGGACAACAGTGTCAGTGCACAGGCCCGGAACATTGTGCTGCGATTTCCGATAGACCCATCCGACTGCTGCGTTGCTGTCTGCGATGATGGTATCGGAATGAATAAGAAGGAACTGCTGGATGCTATGAAATATGGCAGCCAGCTGAAATCCGCCAATCGCTCTGAGGATGATCTTGGAAGATTCGGGCTCGGAATGAAAGCAGCTTCTCTGTCTCAGTGCCGCCGGTTGACTGTTGCGAGCAAAAAGGACGGTAAACTTTCGGCCTATATATGGGATCTGGACATCATTGAGGAAAAGAAAGATTGGTATATGGTTGACTGCTCAAAGGAGCAGATTGCGGAAATCCGATATGTTGACTTTCTGAGCGACAAAGAAAGCGGAACGATTGTTCTTTGGGAGAATTTTGATCTTATTGAGAAGTCGAGTGGAAATGTTTACGCAGAACTCGGAAAACACCAGAACGCAACAGCAGAGTATCTGTCCTTGATTTTCCACCGGTATTTGAATGGTGAGGGCCGGAATCCACTGACGATCATGGTAAACAATTATAAACTGACAGGATTGGACCCTTTCCTTGAAAATCACAGAAAAACGAATGTCCGCAGAAAAATTGAAATTCCAATCAAGGATTCTGAAGGAAAGGAACAGATTGTAAGCGTTCAGCCATTTGTTCTGCCCTTTCAGAAAGACCTGAGTGCAGAAGATAAGAGATTGTCTGGTGGGATTGAAAATTATCGGGCAAAGCAGGGATTTTATATTTATCGGAACAAACGGTTGATAATCTGGGGAACATGGTTTGGCAGACATCGGGATGAACTGACAAAGTATGCCCGGATCAAGGTTGATATTCCGAATTCACTGGATGACATCTGGGGAATTGATATCAAGAAGCAGCATGCCACAATTCCGGCGATTATCCGCAACCGCCTGACGAAAGCTGTTGACGAAGCAATGGATCTTGCAGTGAAGGCACAGACCTATCGCGGACGGGTTGAGAAAGTGGATGAAAAGGTTGACTACATCTGGGACCGCATAAAAGAACGGGATAACCAGTTCGTATACAGGATCAACCGGAATTCCCGGATTTTTGACCTTTTGAAAGAAAAAGTGGACGATGAAACATGGAGCCGACTGGATATGGTGCTGGACGAAATCGAGAATTCGGTTCCCTATCAGCAGATTTATATTGACAAGTCGCAGAATCGCGTTGATGATACTGTGGATGATGAACGGGTTGCTGAAATTGAGAGCAAGGCCAGAATTCTGATAAAGATGTCCATGGATATAGGCGCAACTGATCGCAATGCTGTGATCGAACGCCTGTTCCAATCTGAACCGTTCTGCAAATATCCGGAGTTGGCGGAAAAACTCAGGGAGGCATAAAATGGGACTCGATATTGAGAAGGTCGCCATGCTGACAGGTATGGTCGATAAGCTGGTACAGATGAAACATGTGGATAATGCTCTGGATGAAAGTGTTGTTGAGGAGCTTATCCAAAAAGCATTATTCATCAGCGATGTGCCTTACAGTGATGATGAAATTGCAGCCGTCAAACGGGATATTGCCTATAAATATCAGATTCAAGCACGTCCTGGCCAGAGCATTCTGGCAGATTATGAGCAAGCCAACTGGTATGACGACAGAAAAGCTGAAATTCAGCAGAATTTCTGGACACGATACAAGAATTATCTGATTGACGAAAAGCATTTCAGCCCGAACGTGGTCAGTACGCTGGGTAATGACACGTTGGATCAGAAGCTGATGAATTATATTCTGGATCCGAAGGCGGACTACGGAAAACCTGTACTGAAACGCGGCCTGATTATCGGCGACGTACAGTCTGGAAAGACTTCGACCTATATCGGCTTTATCTGCAAAGCGGCAGATGCAGGCTACAAAGTGTTCATTTTGCTGACCGGCACGATCGAATCCTTGAGGAAACAGACACAGGAGCGAGTGGAAGAAGGATTTATTGGTATTGATATGTCGGCCAATACCACAGGAGGAAAACGCGTTGGCGTGGGTCTCGACAACAAGCCGATACATGCAATGGCATTGACCTCCCGCGCAAGTGATTTCCGTGGGAACTCCAATAAAATAGCAATGTCGCTTGGCAAGGATAAGGATGCTGTTGTCTTTGTCATCAAGAAGAATACCACAACGCTCACCAAGCTGACGAAATGGCTGATTGACCTGAATGCTGATCCGCGGACACACAAGATTGATATGCCGATGCTGATGATTGATGATGAGGCGGACAATGCTTCCATCAATACAAGTTCCGATAAAGAAGATCCGACCAAGATCAACAAGCTGATCCGGAAACTGGCTGATGTGTTCACAAAGTCCAATTATGTCGGATTTACAGCAACACCGTTTGCCAACGTTTTCATCGATCCGGAAACAACGGAGAAAATGGAAACGCATGACCTTTTCCCGGAAGATTTCATTGTGGCGCTTCCGACACCCAGCAACTACATCGGACCAACAAGAATTTTTCCGAAGGACGCAGAATTCCATTCGCAATTGGTTTATATAACGGATGCAGGCCGGGAAGAAGAAGACGGCTATTCTTTCTATTTCAAGCACAAAAAGGACTGGAAAGGCAAACTCCCGGAAAGCATGACAGATGCCATCTATGCCTTTTATCTGGCGAATGCAATCCGTGATCTGCGGGGTGATCAAAGAGAGCATCGGTCTATGCTGATCAACATTTCCCGGTTTGTCAAGGTCCAGAAGTATATCAAGGAAATTGTCGAGAAGATTCATGCGGAAGCATACCGGTCGCTGAAGTATAATCTTTCCAGTGACTTTGAACTGTCCATGAAAGACCCGGTGCTGAACCGGATTTACAATGTTTGGCAGAGTCAGTATGAAAAATGCGGATTTACATGGGATGAAGTTGCAGCAGCGCTTTTCGATGCAATGGAGAAAATCCAGATCAAGGTTGTGAACAGCTCCAGATCTTCTGAAAAGCTTGAATATCCGAAAAATGAATCTTTGCGTGTGATTGCAATCGGTGGTCTGGCACTGTCCCGTGGTCTGACGTTGGAAGGACTCATCATCAGCTATTTTTACCGGAATACTTGTACCTATGATGTTCTGATGCAGATGGGACGCTGGTTCGGATACCGGCGCGGATATGAAGATCTTTTCCGTATCTGGACGCATAAGGCATCTGCGGAGTGGTATGCGGAAATCGCGGATGCGACTGAAAAACTAAAGGAAGATATGGTGTTGATGCGGGATCTGGGGCAAAAACCGCGTGATTTTGGTATCCGTGTACGGAACAACTCGACAGACCTCAATATTACGGCCTATAACAAAATGCGCAATGCCACGGATGAGTTTGATGTGAGCAGCTACTTTGGAAGTATTGTTGAAACACCATATCTCCGGTTTGATGTGGAAGCCCAGAAAAATAACTTCCGGGCGGTGACAGATCTTGTAAGCGAGTGTCTCTCCAGAGGATATAGGTTTGAGCGCAGGGCAACAGGTTCCGGAAGAAAAGGCCGGTATGTGTTGTCGGATGTTCCGAAGGAATTGATAGTAGAACTCATTGATAGGCTCTCCATATCGAAGTACAGCTCGTATTTCAACACAAAGCAGATCTCGGAATTCCTGAGTGGATGCACAGACGCATCCATAGATGTCTTTGATGTTGCTTTTATGGACGGAGAAAGTCCGGATAAGGTGGCAGATGTCTGCGGTCAGAAAATCACCTGTGTCGAACGAAAAACCTGTATTATCGACAGTGAACTTGACAGACTGAGTATCGGCAGAAAAGGTAAATTGGGAGGCCCTGGAGATGGTTTGATGGGAATTGTTGATTTCAATGGGAAAACTGCAGAAGAAATCATTGAAAATGCCAAGGCATCTTTCCGTAAATTCTATGAAAAAGAAAAAGGAGTACCATTTGATAAGACAAGGGTATATCCATCGGAGACATGGTTCCGCTTTGTTGTGGACAGAAAACCACTTCTGCTGATTTATTTGATTGATGTTGGTGTAGCGGAGGAAAATCAGAAAAAACAAGAAGCAGAATTCAAAGCTGCAATGGGAAATACGCCGGCAGTAGGTCTGGCATTGGGTCTGCCACGCAATGATGAGGAAGCAGGGCTTACATCCACTCGTTATAAGGTCAACCGTGTCTATAACTGGTTTGATCGGGAGGAAATGGAAGATATCCTTGCAGAAGGAAGGGAAGAATAATGACAGGCGTCATAGAGGAACGTTTTGCGGCTTTTCTGAGACCCGGATATTTTTCGAGAGTGGACAATCAGCATCCGTTGGAATTGTACATTGGTCTGGACGAAAAAGGGCGAAAAGCCATCGAACTCCGGGCAAGGTTCACAGCCCGAAAAGTGACGGGCACATCGGCTATTGATGTGAATCAATACAAGAATGAAAAATACAATACAATCCGTTTTTCCTTGTGCGATGAAGAGATAAAAGGATTGTTCTTCAAATTTTGCGATGACCTGATAGAGCAATCGCGTGGCATCAGCGACAAGGGGCAAGGATATCAGACCATTGTCAACCGTTTCTTCCAGTGGAAGAAATTATTTGTGGGTTCCAAACATGTATTCCTTACAGAACCCGAAATCATGGGGCTGATCGGAGAAATCCTGTTCCTGCGTGGGAAACTGGCAGAACAGATCGGGCTGGAGAATGCGCTGAAGAGCTGGAGTGGGCAGGAACTCACACATAAGGACTTTTCCTATGGAGATTCGTGGTATGAGGTAAAAACCATTCACCGTGGGATACCGGCAGTGAAGATATCCTCCATCGAGCAGCTTGAAAGCAGCACGGACGGAGAACTTGTGGTTTTCTTTCTGGAAAAGATGAGTGCCGCTTACAATGGTGTGAATCTCAACAAGCTGATTCTGGAGACAAGAAGCCTTTTTGCATCGGATGAAGACCGGAATGATTTTATGGCAAAGGTTGCCCTTCAGGGATATGTGTACAATGACTACTACGATGACTTTATCTATGAGATAAGAAGCTGCAACCGGTATCGTGTGACAAACGGTTTTCCGAGATTGACGCATGAGTTGCTGCCAGAGGCAATCTGCAAGGCATCGTATGAAATTCTGCTTCAGAAAATTGAGCAGTACAAACTGAAAGATCAAGAGGCCGTATAATGGACTATCAGGCGTATAAAAAGGAATTTCTGGAATCTCTGCGCAACGATTCGGCCATCAACGGGACGGATACGGAGGATGAATTCCTGAACAGGACATTGAGCCTTCTGGTTGACTATGATGAAGTTAATGATCCTGTCCGCTTTGGTATGGGCGACAAGAGAGGGCGCGGAAATCGCCTGATGCGTGCAGATGGTTACTGTTTTGATGAAACGGATCACAGTCTGATCCTGTTCATCAGTGACTTTCAGGATTCAGAAAATGCCGCCAACCTCACCAGAAGCAGGGTTGACGAATTGTATTGGAGATTGTATTATTTTCTGGATGAGGTCTGCAATGGCCGGATGGAGGACTACTTCGATGATTCGGATGACATCCTCCGGGTTGCAAGGATGTTCCGCAAGCGGATGACCTGCAATATCGACGACCCGCAGCTGATTCTGAAAATCAAGTTCTATGTTCTTACTAATAAGGAACTGGACACAGCCCTGCTGGATGCCAATCTTCTGGAAACAACGATCCGGAAGAAAAAGGGAGTCGCAAAGAAAACCCGCACAACCAAAAAGATCAAGAAAGCAGACTTTAACGGTAAACCGCTGGAAATCAACCTGTGGTATCCGGAACGTTTCTATGAAATGGAAATGACAAACAGCAATGAGCCGGTTGTCATTGATATCCCGAAGGATTTTTCTGAAGTCGGAGTTCATGGTATTCCGTGCATAAAGGGCGACATTGGTGAGAACCTTGGGTATGAAGCCTATGTTGCAATCATTCCGGGAAAACTTCTGGCCGAGATATACATTGCCTACGGAAGTAAGGTACTGGAAGGCAATGTCCGTGCCTTTCTGGGAACCAGTGGAAGCAAGAGTGTCAACAATGGTATAAAAAGAACAATAAACAACGATGCAACAAAGTTCTTTACCTATAATAATGGAATAGCAACAACCGCAAAGGGCGTGGAAATTGAGAATATCAATGGACAGAATCTGATTACAAAGATAGTGGATTTCCAGATCATCAACGGCGGACAGACGACCGCAACGCTGGCGGATGCTGTTCTGAAAAAGACCAACGTTGAGCTGGAAGGCATTTATGTCCCGATGAAGCTGACTGTGATCGAGGACCGGGAAACGGAAAACGAGGACGGTGTCCGCTTCTATGACGAGATGGTGCAGGCAATTGCCCGCTATGCCAACAGCCAGAATAAGGTCACGGCAGCGGATCTGTTCTCCAATGACCCGTTCCATATCTGGATGGAAAAGATGTCGAAGAAGTGCCTTGCACCTCCGGCGAGATATACGATCCCGACAGGCTGGTATTATGAGCGATCCCGTAAGAAATACCAGCAGGAACAGGTGAAACTTCGCGGCGATGAACTGAGGCGTTTCCAGAAAAAATTCCCGAAGGATCAAGTCATCACAAAAGAGCAGCTGGGTATGTACCTGACAACGGTTGCCTGCAAGCCACACATCGTTTCCAAAGGCAAGAACTGGGTCATGAAGGAATTCGGAAATGACATCAGCAAGGAATACCGTGGGAACAATGATTCCTTCAATGAATTCTACTTCAAAAAAGGAATCTGCGCAGCGATTATTTTCCGGGCTGTTGATAACTACCTTGAAAGTCATAAGGACAGCGAAAAACGTCCGACGGGCTTTTGGTACAAAGTGGGCGGCTATAAGCTCAATATTGTACCCTATACGATTGCAAAGATCCTCAGCAAGATTCCGGATGGATATTCGCTGAACTGGAATGCAATCTGGCAGAAACAGGCATTGTCGCCTGCATTCATGCATGAAATTGAAATTGTGACCAAGCAGACCAATGACTTCATTTGCGACAGCCATGGTATGATTGTCACGGAATACTGTAAAAAAGAATCTACATGGGAAGATTATAAGGCCGATAAAACATATACCCCTTCAGTAGCCTTTATGGACGAGCTGGTTCCTGTATCGCTTATCAAGGAGGAAGAAACTTCTGCGAAAAAAGAAGCCAAGGAATCCAATGACCTCAAGGTTGTGATGGGTGTGGTTGCGTTGGGTCCTGGATATTGGAGCAAATTGATGGATGCTGGTATCAGGCGTTCAATGCTGTCTTATCAGGAACAGACGTTGTTAAAGCAAGTCGTGCAGCTTTCATCGACGGGAAATATTCCTGTCTCCGCTTCAGGGAAGGTGCCGTACAAGACAATGAACATGATCAGGTCGGTGCTTTCTATCAAGGAAAAACTGGAGTCGGAAGGAATATCAGTCACAAATGGAGAAAACGTATAATATTGTTGAATTGTTCAGCGGCATCGGAAGTCAAGCAGCTGCCCTGAAAAATCTTGGTGTAAAGATAAATACAGTCGGAACAAGCGAGTGGGATGTCCATGCAATCGTAGCCTATGATATGATTCATGGAGGAACAGATATTCCGGCGGATATTGCGCGGATGTCCAAGGATGAACTCCTTGAAAAAATGAGCCACTATACATTCAGCAATTCAGGAAAGGCACCACTGGAATATGAAGCTCTGCGTACATATTCAGTGGAATCCCTGCGATACATCTATACCAGCATCAAGCGAAATCATAACTTTGTCGATATAAGTGCTCTGGAAGGAAAGGAAATGCCGGACGGAATAGATATTCTCACCTATTCTTTTCCCTGTCAGGATCTTTCCAACGTCGGTGCATTCCACGGCTACAACAAAGGAATAGACAAGGATTCGGGCAGCCGATCCAGCTTGCTGTGGCAGGTAGGAAGAGTACTTACAGAGATGAAGGATACAGGAAAAACGCTGCCCCGGTTTTTGCTGATGGAAAATGTCCCGACACTTCTCTCCCAGCGCCACAAGAAAAATTTTGAAACATGGATCGGCGAGCTGAGCAAGTTGGGGTACGTCAGCAAATACTACCAGCTGAATGCTTCGTCTTTTGGCCTCCCCCAGAACCGCCCCCGCCTTTTGATGATCAGTGTATATGTCGGAGACGATGAAAACAAAAAATCGCTGACGGAAGATTATTTTGCAAGAAAAAGCAGTCCGGAGGATGTCGTGAACGATTTCCATACATCCGGGCACTATAAAGCAATAAAAATCCGTGATCTGCTTCGGAATGACTATCGGAATCCGATCTGGTTTGAGGAGGCAGTGGAGTGCACTCCCAACGATACTGTATCCAGAAGGAAAATCTGGGAAGATAATCCGCAGATTGTTTTGGAAGGAAATATCATCAATCCGGAAATTGATACAATCCGAACGATCACTACCAAGCAGGACAGGAACCCGAACTCCGGTAATCTGTATTTTGACAGCGGAATTGAAGGAAAAGGAAAGTTCAGATATCTGACTCCCCGTGAATGTATGCTGTTTATGGGATTCAAGGATACGGATTATTGGAAGTTGAAAAATAATAATGTCGCATTCCATAAAGGCGACCAATTATTTTCAAGAGATAAGATAATCCGGATGGCAGGAAACAGCATTCCGGTGAAATTGCTGGAAGGCGTTTTCTGGCAGATTCTCCAGATTGATAAGCTGATGGATAAAGACGATGGATGTTCACAGTAAAGCCGTCCGTAGCTATAATATGTCCTGCATACATGGCAAGGACACGAAGCCGGAAGAGATTGTAAGGAAATATTTATTTTCAAAGGGATTCCGTTACCGGAAGAATGACAAAAAACTTCCGGGAAGCCCGGATGTTGTGTTACCGAAGTACAGAACCGTTATATTCGTGAATGGATGTTTCTGGCATGGGCATGATGGGTGCAGATATTTTGTCTGGCCCAAAAACAATGCGGAATTCTGGCATCATAAGATAGAAACCAATATTGAACGGGATGCCCGGAAGAAAAAGCAGCTTGAAGATGCAGGCTGGAATGTGATAGTTGTCTGGGAATGCCAATTGCGTCCGGAAAAACGTGATAAAACATTGAAAGAATTGGAAAGTATGCTCAAAACAAGATTGGAAATGCGTCACAGAAAAGACAGCTGATAAGGAGGACAGCCATTATGCCAAGATCCAAAGGAAGCAAGAATAAAGCGAAAACTCCGGTGGTCATCATTGATTATGTAGCTGAACTGGAGAAAAAAATCTCAGAGAAGAACACCTTGGAAGCAGATATTACAGCATTGGAGGCTGACGTTGATGGGCTGAAGGTGCAGCTCAAAGAGAAGAAGACTGCACTGAAAGCACTTGACAAGGAGATTGCAGCATTGGAACAGAAAAAGTCCCGACAGGATGCTGAAGCGTTGAGGAAAGCTCAGAAGGAAGAAATCGACAAGGCGATTCAGCAACTTCTGGACGATGGAATGAGCATGGAAGAAGTTTTGAGCAGGCTGAGAAAAAACTGACAATATATGGGAAAGGAGTGAATTTTTGTGGCAAAGAAAATTGAGGAACTGATTGAAGATGTCGATAGCCAGATTGTGAATATCCGGACAAAAAGTTTGGATGTGTCTTTCAATGAATTGTATGATATGTATGAAAATGAAGAATTGATTATTGCTCCAGATTATCAACGATTGTTTCGTTGGGAACCGGAGAAGCAGTCGCGCTTTATTGAATCGCTTATTTTGGAAATGCCAGTTCCTCCGATTTTTGTAATTGAGACAGATAATGGTATTTACGAATTGATTGACGGTTTGCAAAGAATTTCAAGTTATCTTCATTTCCGGGGAATAAAATTTGGCGAAAAGCAGGACGAATCAACGCCATTGGAATTGTCGGGGTGTGATATTGTTCCAAATTTGAATGGATATACCTTTGAAACACTTCCAAAAGCACTTCAAATCAAACTTAAGAGAAGTTTTGTACGAATGGAAGTGATAAAAAAGGAAAGCGAGCCTTCTTTGAAATACCACATGTTCAAGAGGTTGAACACAGGTGGTGAACTGCTGTCCGCTCAAGAGATTAGAAATTGTACTATTAGACTTCTCGGTTCGAAGGGAATAGAATTTTTGGATAAGTGCAGCCAAAATGAGGACTTCAAGGCGGTAATCAAACGAATAGGTGAAGATAAATTCAAAAGCAAATATGATCAAGAATTGGTTCTTAGGTTTTTTGCAGTGAAAAACGATTTAGACGACTATCGTTATCCGGTGACGGAATATCTTACGCGGTATCTTGAAAAAATCACTATAAATGAAGAGATGTTTGATTATCAAAAGGAATATCAAATCTTCTGTGATACATTCCACTTCATAAACAGTGTAATCGGAGAAAATGCCTTTTCAGGAAAAACCGGAAATGGTACGATTAAACAAGAGTTTGTTCTGTACTATTTTGACGGAATTTCTGTTCCGGTAGCATCTTTTGCCGATCGTATTACTTCATATCCTGAACCCTTCAAAATCAAAGAAGCCATTGAAAAGATAAAGTACGGAAAAGAACTCAGATCTTATAAAACAGGTAGTGTGAATGGAATAAAAACTCGTATTGAATTGTTTAAAAAAGGGGTGCAAGAAGCTCTTGACGCCTGATGAATTTCGTGCGGAACTAGAAGAGGAATTAAGATGGAGACAAGAAGAACTGGTATTTTTCAAGAATCAACTTAGTAATATTGAATCGGAAATTGATGCAGATAGATATCGAAAAAGTTTAGTGCTCATTCTTTATTCCCATTTCGAAGGATATGTGAAAATTGCATTGCAGACGTATATCAAGTACATCAACAGTCTTTCTCTGCAAAGAAAGGATGTGATTCCGGCTTTAGCTGCGGCGGGAATGAACAGAGAATTTCTTGCATATGAAAATCTTGATAGAAAATGTAGTGTTTTTAAAACAGAACTCCCGGATGATACTGCACTTCATAGGTTTTGTAGGAGAGTGGACTTTATTCAGCAGATGGAAGAATTTCAGAATAGCATACTACATCTTGATGATACGACAGTCAATACGGAGTCAAATCTACGCTATGTTATACTGCAGAAAAATCTTTATAAGCTTGGAATTCCAATCGATTTGTTTGTGGAGCATAAAAAGGACATTGACGACCTCGTAAATCGGCGAAATGGGATTGCTCACGGAAATGCTCATGCCGGCATATCCAATATGGATTTTTCTAATTGGGAAAGTAAGGTTCAGAGAATATTATCTGATATCACACGTTTGTTATATGATTATGCAAACCATCAAAGATATTTAAAAGATCTGTCTTCGAATGATGAGTGATTGTCATATGACGTGCTAAATGCTCCGGAAGGTAGAAATGAGAATCGGGGGTGCGGACACCTCTTAAATTTTGGAGTTCAAATACTCTACCAGTTCCCAAACCGTTGTCAACGGGTTACTTTGCTGTGAAATCGGCTCGATATCTTGATTCTGAAGCTGGCCGGCACGAGTTTTAGCTCGCTGAATTGCAGTAATCTGCAAAGGCTTCAAACCGTCAAAGTAATCCTTGTTTTTCTCATAATCAGGAAGTCTGCCCGGCTGTTTCAGCAAGCGAATCAATGCCTGACAATCCTCGACCTCTGCCTGTTGATTTACAAAGTGCAGCAGGAACCACAACTCGAAAGATGGGTTAGAATAGGCCAAATGATAGCCTTCCTTTTGAGCGGACTGTTTGGCACGCAGAAGAACTTCGTTGGAGTTATCGTCACGGTCAAATACGCACCAGATGGAGTCACCATCTTCCGGGTAGTATGGATTATTGCCCATCGTTGCTTTGGCCTTTTGCACAAGCTTGTCGGCAGACTTATACTGAGAAGAAATCGGGATAATATCAATATTGCACCCTCGGCTGCGGAAACGTTTGAAATAGCGGATCTCGGTTTCACTGCCCTCACAGATGAGATACACCACCGGGTTGCGCTTTCTGGTGTGAGCAGACTTGCGGCTGATCTCTTTTATTCTGCCCATGCTGCATCCCCTCCAATGAACGGAATCGCACCATAGCGGCCTTGCAGATACCCTTTGGAGATATTCTCACCTTTCCGGGGAGAAAACTCGGTCAGGGCGTAAATATCGGTCTGCATAGTCTTTTCGTTCTTCTCTGCAAACCAAATCTGATCGCGCCGCAGCAATGTCAGGTCGAGAAGTCCGGTATCGTGTGTTGTGAAGATGAGTTGTGCATGGTTTGTATTGATAGCGGCATCCTGCACCATCTCGATCAGATGCCTTGTCAGCAGCGGGTGCATACTGGATTCGATCTCGTCTACTCCAAAAACAGAGCCTGTTTCTAGTGCCGCAAGCCACATACCGATGCGAGAGAAGAAACGCTGTGTTCCAACGGATTCTTGCCCCAACGGGAGCCAGAAACCCTTAGAAGTGCCATCTTCGGCATCGAGAGTGTGCAGTGCGGAAATGATAGGCTCTTCCTTGGAGCCTGTAATGCGGATGTCCTTGATACCGAGGTCTGCATACAGCATTTCATGCAGGATACGGCTCTTTTCAGAGCCGCCCTGCCGAATGGCAGACAAGGTGGCATCCAGCTGCATTTCGGTTCCCATAAAGCCGGTCAGTTTCTCAAAGAACCACAGATAGGCCTTCTCAGTCTGGGGACAGTTCCATTCGTTGGAGCTGGACAGATAAAGGCGGTTTTCAGCAGTTCGTCCAGCAAGCGTGAACTGCTCTTGAATATTCTCGCGGAACTGATAGCCATTGTTTTCTCTTGAAAAAATCAAGGCTTCCCGGCCATTCGGCCAGTGATAGAGATATTCGGTCAGGACTTTGGACTTGTTAAACGAGAACCCATAGGCATACTTGATGCCGCCATAAAAATAGATGACTTCAAAACTGGTCGGCTGTATAGGCTGGTCGGTGAAAGCAAACGGCTCTTGCGGAAGGGACTCGCCCTTCAGCAGCTTGGCATATCGGCCACAGACCATTCCCCGCATGAGCAGGAGAGCATGGAGAACATTGCTCTTTCCGGCTGCATTTGCGCCGTACAGTGCCAGCACAGGCACAAGCTGTTTCTTCTCGTCCGGCGAAATCAGGCAATCAGACAGACTTTTATCCGTAGATGCTTTCAAGCTGATAATAGCCGTGTCCTTGATGGAGCGGTGGTTGGTGACTGAAAATTGAAGCAGCATCGCGATTCCTCCCAGATGATTTTCTGAATCCAGTGTACTCTATTCTGGGCAGAAAGTCAAATTTTGATTTTGAAATTTGCAAATATTCCGCAAAAATCAAGAATAAAATCCAAAATGTCGGCTTTTGATACCGTTCGGATGCTATCAGAAATCATTCTGCATACACGACTTCCCTCACCACCATCTCCTCCGCCTGCGCTTTCAGCCCGTTCATGTGCGCCACCCAGAGAAGCTGTGCGCGCTCTTTGTCCGGCGCGGGGTACTTGTCTAACAGCGTGTTCATCGTGTGCTCCAGCCACGCACAGGCCGTTTTCTGGACATCCTGCAAATGCGGCCAGAGCGTGCCGTTCAGCAGCATCTGGTTGTACAGCACAGGGCGCTGATTTTTGAGATAGGCCAGCCGCATCCGACTATACTTGCCCAGCGGTTCGGTATCATCGGTCTGCGACAGGATGAGCAGGGGCAGCTGATACTCCCCGACCTGTGCGTAATGGATCTCGGTGCGGACAGCGTTCGTGTTCTTCATGGAAATTCTCCTTTGCATTTTCAACGTGTGTTATGGCCTTTGTGGAAAACAGCACTTACTTCTTCCGATTCTGTGCGGTCAGCCAGTTGCCCTGCGCCTGATAGTAGTGCTCCATCGTGGTGGGGGCGTTCAGGATGGTGGTGCGCAGATAGGCCATGATGTTCTTGATGGGCTGGGTGGTGTTGGACATCACATCGAAGATGTACTCAACGTGCTGGCTGGTCAGCTTGTCCAGCCGCAGTCGGATGGCTTTGGTGGTCTGCGGCTGCTTGCCGACGTACTGGGTCTGCCGAGGACAGCAGTACATCTCCACAATGTTGTCCAGCAACTCCTCCAGCTTGTCGGGATCGTATCGCTGTGCAAGGGTGTCTATCTCTAGCCTTTCCCGAAACTCCTCCCGCACCTGTGCTTCCATCTGGTCAAAATCTGCGGATTCGTCTGTCTGCCCTGATAGATTAGTACTTTGTCTTTTAGTATTTTGTTTATTAGTATTTTGTTGCGTTGCCTTTTCCAAATTGGGCTCAGCCAAATTTGGAAAATCCCAAAATGGTGAAGAACAAGGTTTCATGCGGCTTTTCGGGCTTTTGGTTGCGGACGGGTTCGATGGCCCGCCTTCCTTGCCGGGAACGGCAGGATCGTCCTCAACAGGCGATTCATAAACCTGATAATCGTAGTCGATGATCTGCCCTTTGGCATTGCGGACTTTCTGACGGCGGACGTAGCCGTGTTCTTCCAGTTCCAGAACAGCGGTGCGTACACTGTCCAGACCATCCTTGCAACCAACGGTCAGCCCTTTCAGGCTGTAATCCCAATCGTCCGGCAGGGAGAGCATATAGGACAGCAGTCCCTTGGCCTTCAGGGACAGCCTCTTATCCTGCAGGTGGTGGTTGCTCATGACGGTGTAGTTGACATTTTTATTGACGCGGAATGTTGACATGGCGGCTTCCCTTTCAGCCCAATGCGGGCAAGAGAAAACGCAGCTTCTCCCGGCTTTCGGGAAACGCTGCGTTCAGACAGGGAAGCCTGCTGTGAGCTGGCACAGCAACGGCAGCACTGCATAATTCTAACGGACATCTAACACAACTACACCTGAAATGCAGCCGTTGACGGCCCGTGTGAAAAAGGCTTTTTCTAACGTCATTTCGCAAAAAGCGGCTGATTTTTGCCTGCAAATTGCGGTGTGACGTGCCTTTTTTGAGGTTACAAAAATGCCCTCAGCTGCCAATGACAGCCGCGAGGGACCAGCTTCATCCAACAATTTCAAAGACTCGAAATGCGATAGGCCGGGAGACCGGTGCCAGGGTTCGACTCCCTGATGCTCCGCCAAATCGAATGGACAGATGAATTTTATTCGTCTGTCCATTCTTTTTTGCCGGAACATCGCCCGTCCACCCTGTCTTTGGGGCGTATGGCATCATGCTGACGCATTGCCATAGCCCAGCCCCTCCAGCATCGCCTGTGCAGACGAGAGTTTGGAAGCGTAATCGAGGTGGGCGTAAATATTGGCGGTGGTGGAGAAGTCGCTGTGCCCCAGCCATTCCTGAATCTGCTTCATGGGAACGCCATTTGCCAGAAGAAGGCTGGCGCAGCTATGACGCAGGTCGTGGAAGCGGATAGGACGCAGACCGTTTTTCTCCAACAGCTTCGGGAACTGCTCGGAAACGTAGTTGGGGCGGATGATGTTCCCAATCTCGTCCACACACAGATAGCCCAGATACTCCCGATTGTAGCTTTTACCGCACAGGCGGCGGTAGGTTTCCTGCTGACCTTTCAGCATCAGCAGGCGGTCACGGATGGGCGGCACAAGGGGCAGCGTCCGCAGACTGGATTTCGTTTTTGCGCGGTCTGCCTGCACCAGAACCTTTTTGCCGTCGATGGATGCCTGCGTGACAATGTGCTTGACTTCCAACGTGTTGGCTTCAAAGTCGATGGCATCCCATTTCAGACCCAGCACCTCGCTGCGGCGCAGACCATAGAAAGACGCCAGCAGAACCGGGATTTCCAGCTTGGTGCCATCTGCGATTTCCGTCAAAGCATGGATTTCTTCGGCGCTGTAATAGCTGCCTTTGAACTCATTCTTCTTCGGACGCTCGACCTTATCTGCCGGATTGGTGGGGATCAGGTCGATCTTTACCGCATACTTCAGCGCCTTGTGGATGTTTGCATGATAATGGATCACCGAATTCGCCTTGACCCGTTCAAGCTGCTTGGTGTAGAAATCCTGCAAGTCGGTGGCTTTCAGGTCTACCAGCTTGATATTGCGCTTGCGGAAATAGGGAACGATCACATGCTCCACCATTCCCTGATAGCTTGCGTAGGTCGTGATCTGGATAGAGCTTTTCGTGACTTCCAGCCATTTCAGCATGAAGTCCGAAAAAAGAATGTCATCGTCTAAGCGAATCTCCGCAGGTGCGGTGGGAACCATGAAGTTTCTCCGACGTTCCAACAAAAGAGCCTCGGCTTTCTTCTTGTTCCTCTTGACGGACAGACCGGTGGCTTCCCACTTGGTCTTTCGCTTTCCGTCTGCGTCCTTATAACTCAGAACGATGTAGTAGAAGTCGTTTTTTTCTTGCAGATGCCCTGCTACCATGGTGTTACCTCCTGTCTTTGCATCCACTTGAATATGTAACTTCTGCCGCTGACACCATCAGTATACCCAACGGCAGGAGAGAATGCAAGGATGTCACGCCCGGATGGTGTGACCGGGTGCGAATCCGATGAGATAAGTCAAAAGATGTGCCTTGGGGATGCGGTAGGAGCGTCCGACCTTCAAATGCTGGACGCTCCCCTTTTTCAAAAGCGCATACCCGGTTTTTGTGCTGACGCTCAATATCTCGCACATCTGGTCGATGTTCAGCACATCCGGGTAATCCCGGAGCATCACACGGTACGCATCACGGGGATTCAGGTTTTCTTCGCCCAAATAATTCTCCTTTTATATACTAACAGTTTTAATTTTGAAAAACAGTTCATTGAGGTCAAGGCTGGAAACAACGCCTTTCTCAATCTCCTGCATTTCATCCTGCGTAAGCCGACCTAAGAAGCGCTGTACGCGGCTTTTGTCTATCGTGAAGATCTGTTCCAGCTGAACCACAGACGGCTTCTCAAAGGCTGTGTTGTGGGCTATCAGAACGTGTGTGGGCTGGTATTTCTTTTTCTCGGTGCGGGAAGTCACTGTCGCCACAATAAGGGTAGGCGCATAGCGGTTTCCTACATCGTTTTGCAGAACCACCACAGGGCGGGTGCCACCCTGCTCGGAGCCGATGTGCGGCTCCATGTCTGCATAGTAAATGTCCCCTCGGAGATATTTCCATTCTTTTGGTATGATACGATCAAGCCCCCTTTACAATATGTAGCACAAGCCGCCACACCCCTGAAGCGGCTTGTGCAGGGAAAGGAGTATGCCGATAAAGGCAGAGAAGATTAACGCTTGACAGGAAGGCTCAAAGAACGGCTGGAGCCGTTGTAGATTTCCAGAATCTGCTTCATGTGGCGGTCTGCGATATTGCCGGTGTCCTTTCGTGCAATTTTGGTGATGGTCTTGGGGTGGACGGAACCAAGCCGCATAATCAGCCGTTCCCGGCTGTATTCATCGCGGTACATTGCCACAAAGCGGGTGACGCCATGGAGGATGCCGGACAGAAACGAATCGGAATCGCCCCACCATGCCTCCACGATGATTTTCAGGGCTTCCTGATAGATGTCAGAACCGTAGTTCTTATAAATATAATAGGCAGAGCGGATGCAGTAGATCTTCCACTCGGCTCGGATGCCATCCAGTGCAAAAGTAGCACCAGTTGCTTCGGTGGCTGCAACAAATGCACAGGCATCCTCATCTTCTGCCACGATGTCAGCACGAAGCCGCTCACCCGCGGTCAGATCGGTGGAAATGCCCGTCTGAACAGCAAACAAAAGGGCTTCATCCTTTTTGGAAAGGCCGTGAAAGACCTTGCAGAGAATCGGGAGGTCACGACCTCCGTTGCAGGCGACACGCGCTTCGATGGTGTTCTGGCCGTCAAAAACATGGTAACGGCCATCACGGTAGCTGACCTTCGGCTCATTGGCAACATACTCCGAGAAGGTGGCAGAAATCTCCGCCACTTTTCTGGTACGCAGCACACGCTGATATTCAGCGCAGGGGGTCAGGAGTGCGCTGTCAATGTAGCGCATCTCGCAAACACATTCGGGCAGATTGGCAAGGTTCAGATTAGAAATCATCATAGCACTCTCTCCTTTATCGTCTGAAGATAGTCAGAAGTGTCATCAATCAGAGACAGAATGGCACTTCGGCAGTCGTTGTCCTCAAAAACATCGGGGTAGTCTTTGAATACAAGATTCCAGCGGCGGATAAAATCCTCCTTTGCGCCCTGAACTTCGCACATCATAATCGAGCCGTTCGCAACGGTCGTTTTATGGTGGCGGTTGTCAATGGATTGCCGAAGTCGTTTTCGATCTTCGTCGGTAAGACAGCGTTTGTGACCTTGGATACTCCTTTTGAAATCCGGGGGCGAATTGCTTACGGGGGTGATCTCGCCCTCGGTATGGACTTTGCTGGATACAGGCACATTATCGGCATCGACCTTTTCGGGCTTCGGTGGTTTACTTTTTGCCTGCCGCTCCTGTTTGGGTTTGCGCAGTTCTTCGATGATTGCCGGGATTTCTTCTTTTGGCATTTTAGCCAGAGCGGTGATCTCGGCATCGGTTGCCTTGATATGACCTGACAATATTTCCTCCATTGCACCGGGAACAGCAGTTTCGGCTGCGTCTACCCCTTTGGCGTATCTTTCGGCTCTCCGTACAGTAGAAGGAGCAACACCGTTTCGTTTTGCGATTTTTTCGCACGTTCTGGAAGCCAATTCAATGTGTTCATTTTGAACACATTGTTTTAGGCCGTTTTGATTTCCAATGGGTGCGCCAATGGAGAGCTTTTCATTCTCATAGGCTTTTCCCATCAAGAATTTCCGACGTTCCGGGTCAAGATTTCTGCGCCCCAACTGATTCTGACAAATCCATGCCAGAGCAGCGTAGCGGTCAGGTAACTGGATTTCTTTCACCTCAAAAGCAATCTCTGGGTGATTTTTGAGAATGCGATACCGGGAATGTCCATCCAGTATGTAGCCGTTCCAGATGATAAGAGGGTTCAAAAGCCGCCGCTCCTGAATCATGTTCTGCTCTAAGATGTGCTCCTCCTCGGCGTTCAGCGGCGGGATCTTGCCCTGAAACTCCGGGTCAATCTTAAGCGCAGTCAATTTCATCATCGAACCGGCCTTTCTTAAAATAGGTAGCTTTCGGGCTGGCGGGCTGGATGTAGTAGTCGTAGCCAAAACGGGTCTGGCAGTAGGTGCAGGGTTCCTTGGTGAGCTGGTAGGGGTCAGCACGGCGGACACGGATGCCGCGCGCATTGCGGAAAGCACTCAGGCAGTGCGGGCAGAGGGTGGTCAGGGTCGATTCATCGGGCTTGCGAGTAAAATTACGGCTCATAATCATTTCCTCCGTTTCGTATGGGTGAGTGTTCGGTATGGAAAAAGCCCGCCGCCAAGGTTCAGAAGAATCCCGGTGGTGGGCTTTGAAGTTTTGCTTTAAGTTTTTCCAACCTATTTGTCCTCGACCCCCGTTGGATTTGGAATACACCTCGGTAAGTGGGGACTTGCACCCACACTCCACATTGGCTTCTTCAGCCACCCCGCCTTCGTTATGGCCGGGCCGCGAGTTACGGAAGTTTCATTATTTTGTCCGAGGGAATGATATTCAATTTTCAAGGTACGGCTTCCAGCTTTGGGGTTCTCCCCGTCTGGGGTGTTGCCCTTGCTGTGACCATAGTGTACCTGAAAATCGAACACATTCTTAGGACACGTTACGTCCTATTTTGAGGCTTTTTTCATTTTGTTTTGTAGAAAAAACGGACATACTATGTCCTGTTTTTCGTAGGCACGTTAGATGTTTCGCGCAAAAAAAGGAGTCGAGAATTGCTTCTCGACTCCTCTGGAAAATGCTTATGTCTCCAGTTCTTCCATTAGACTATTTATAGTCATCTTGAATTTCTGGATGTTCTGATGTTGCTTTTCAATTAATGCGCTCAACTCCCTTTCCCGTGGAGTTTCTGTCACGCCGCAAATCAAAAAGTCCAGTGTGGTTTTCAAAGATACTGCCACTTCTACCAGCAGGTCTATCGAAGCGGCACATTCTCCCCTCTCGATTCTTCCCAAATGGCGGTCACTGATGTTCAGCTTTATGGCAAACTGTTCTTGCGTAAGCCCGTGGGCTTTGCGGGCCTTTTGGATACGTTTTCCGGTGGCGTGAGCATCAAAGTACATAAGCCAGCCCTCCGACCAAACGGCGCAGCAACCAATCGCCACACCAAGGGGTCAGAGCGCAGGCAGACATTCGTTCGCGGCGGGTCGGTTGCTCGCCGGGACTGGATTCGTACTCAATCAATCTTCTTTTCATAGTTTTTCTTCGTCCTTTCCTTTGTCGATTATGGCAATGTTATGGGGCGGAGCATGGAGAATGCACGGTGCAATCCTCCATGATAGTAAAAGGGAAAATCCCTGTTGCTATCCATGATGAAAGAAATAATGTGTTGGCTCACGAAATGGTGCTCTAGCGTTGAAGTAAGAAGACTCCGTCCAACTCTTTAGGGAATCGTACTTGTTTTTTCTACTTTCTTGTAGAGTATATTTTCTTCTTTCTGCAGCGGAACTGGACGTATCGGCTGATATGTCCAGCCGATACAGTCTGGAGGCCATCCCTCCATATCTCGCCTAATCATAACATTGATTGTCGTCTGAATTGCTTTTTTGGTATTGTACTTCATAAAATCACCGTTCCTTGGTTTTGTGTAAATCCGCCGCAACTAGTGTTATTGCATCTGCTGCTAGTGCAGCGACTAATCCATTTCCCATTGTTCTAGTGTGACAAAAAATGCACAGCAAGCATAGAATATCCATTCCGATGAGAACCTTGCGTATTTCCTTTTTCATTGCGTTCATTTCGTCTACTGTCAAATGGATTTGTTCGTTGTTGACAGGAGCAAACTTGAAAATTGTCAGATTTGAGAAAATAATGATGAATACAAGTCTTTCCATGGATATATTTTGTACTACAAATATAGAACCGCATTCGATAAGAAGAGATACAATTAGACACTTAATATATGTTTTCGCATGATACCCATTTGTCCTGCGGCGTAGTACAAGAAATCCAAGAGTAAAACATAGTGTACATCGGAATCCAAACAACCGAGTACCAATCGAAATCAATACTACCCATGTGGAAAATGTCACTAGTTTTTTTTCAATGCTGTACACACACCACTCAAACATTCCCTGTTCGACAAGCTCGTTCTTTACACAAAAATCTGCGATTTTTTTTGCAACTTCATCCATTGGAGATTCCTACCATCGAGAGCATTTTTACTTGTTTTAAACACTATATTCTTCTCTACGTCCATGATTTTGTAACAAAATCGGGTTTCGGTGTCACAAAATAGGCTATGTTTCAATTTCTCCGGTAAATTGAAACCATCCATCTGTGTAGTCCATGACAAAGTCTGCATGATATTTATTTAGAATAAGTTTTATATTGGAAAGTCCAAATCCATGAAGACTTGCATTCGGTTTCGTTGTCTGGATCGTGTCATTTTTTATCTTGACCGGAAGTGTCGTATTTCGGATGGAAAACAAAAGGCTTCGTTTTAACACAACTGAGACCCGAATCACTCTATTACCATCGACTTTTTCACATGCTTCAATTGCATTATCCAGCAGGTTGGAGAACAAAACGACCATATCGGACACGTCAAACGGAAGCATCGATAGATCATTCAGCTCAAAGTCGATGTCGATTCCCTTCCGGATTGCTTCGGTTGCTTTCGTATTGAACAGCGCATCCAAAATCGAATGATGAGAATTGACCAAGAACAATCGATCTGTTTGTTCTTTAGTCACAGAATTCAGATATTGCTCTGCCGCATCGTACTCCTGATTTTGCAAAAGACCTTGAAGTATGTTGAGGTGTGCCCGAAAGTCGTGCACCTTATGGCGTTGAGCCGTATAGAGCTGACTTGCCGCTTCCATATTTTTAGCCTGAAACTGGAGCTGTTGTTCCAGTGCCAAAACTCTTTCCTGATTTTCAGCCGTCTTTTCCATCCGTTCCAAAAGATACAGAATCGCCACATTGGCCGCAAAAATCGACCCACATGCAGCAGCGACCACCGCTTCGCTTGCGTCCTTTCCAGTTGTCATGTACAGCAAAAGTACAAGCATCACAAACGATGTACTCGGAAACAAAAAGTAGAGCAATGATCGTACGCTAGTCAGGCTGTTGGACTTCTTCGAAAGCCTTCTTTGCCTCATGACCTTTCGGAATGTATATGTTAGAAAAAGTTCTGCCGAATAATTGATTCCTCCATAGACCATCGCAAGTGGAAAGTTTGAGCGAAAAGCCTCTCCGTCCATCCCACAGATGAAAGCACCCATCATACCAAGGCCAAAAGACAGGTAATAGGTCACAAGGTACTCTATGCAAACCAAAAGCAACAGCATGGAATTGGAAATCTCTTTGTATAATACCCTTGCGCTTATTGTGTACGCCAAAATGATCATGCCGATTTTGATGGCCGGATCTCGCCCGAAGAATACAAACGGAACCTGCAGCACCCAACAAAGCAGCGCAATAAAACACCCAACGCCCAGTTTGAATTTCCAATTATCCCAGCGTCGGGTGGCAAACGCATCCAGAAAGAATATAAGCGAAAGCGTATCAACTACGGTATAAAGAATGCTCAAAAAATCGCCCATCGATTTTTCCCTCTCCACTTCAGGTACTGCTGTTTCAATGTCTTGTGATTTTTAGCACTGGAAGGCAGAACGATTCCACCGTACAAGCTCACTTTTTCGTATTGGAGCTGTTCTATATACTCCATGTTTACCAAAAAGGACTTTTGGACTCGCAGGAATCCAAGAGCCTCCAGCTTTTCTGACAAATCTGTCATATTACCATAAAATCGATATTCCTCTCGGTCATCGTTGATCAGATGCATCGTAACAACTCGCAGGTTTGATTCCAGATACAGAATATGGCTCACTGGGATATCGATCAATTCCGCATTGACAGAGATCGTAATGATTTGTTTTTCCCGAACCACTTCCCTGACTGCGTCCTCAAAATAGGATACCAGTCTTTCCTGCATGTCACTTTTCAAAAGATACCTAAACGCCTGTACCTCAAACCCTTCCGGCGCATACTGGATGAAGTTCGTCAGAAAAATGATAACGATTCCTGGATTTTCTTGCCGAAGTTTTCTTGCCAGATTAATGCCATTTAGCTTCTCCATGTCGATATCCAGAAATGCAATATCGTACGAATCATAGTCTTTAATCGCGCACGGATCATCAAATGCATGGATTTGCGCATGGATTCCGTTTTCCATACAATGTTCTTGAAGTAAGGTCGATACCTGCTCGACAATCTTCATCTCATCATCACAGACCAAAAAATTCATTTCAAATTTCCTCCAAGAGAATCTGACCAGCTTTTTGCCACTCAAGATAATGCAGCCCTTTCTAAAAGTCAATTGTATTTCGAGATAATCGAACTTTTACAATATTATAATACGATTATATCGAAACCGCAAATAGTACACTCTATAATGATAGGAGTGGACGAAAGTGGAATATTATCTCGGTGAAAAACTCAAATCGTTGCGCGAAAGCCGCAATTGGACACAAGCTGACTTGGCCAAACGATTGAACAAAGCTGTTTCAACAATCAGCGGGTATGAAAGCGATGCTCATGCAATCCCGTTGGATGTACTTTCTAGCATTGCTATGTTATTTATAATGGCCCCCTTGTCAAGACCACTCTTGAAGAAATAATCGTGAACACATTCTGACTTTGGCTGTGCCCGAGCCAGGATATTGTGAGCTTGGTAGCTCCAGCCGCCTGCGTCAGCAGGTTGCCTT
>ENA-OQKR01000011-OQKR01000011.1-human-gut-metagenome-genome-assembly--contig:-NODE-11-length-76777-cov-5.088741_pt1 | contig 76777 bp, 79 predicted proteins | sample MGYA00242803_ERZ504806 | MGnify/ENA primary metagenome ERZ504806 (study PRJEB26092, sample SAMD00036399) | human gut metagenome | host: Homo sapiens | study: EMG produced TPA metagenomics assembly of...
GGGGGGCGGTCCCCCGCACATAAGCCAGTCACCCCGGAAGCGGTTCGATCCGAAGCCGTTGAGGCGAACCTCAGGTCCCTTTTCTGCGAGCGCCCAGGGCGCCACACGCGTGCACAGACTGTCGGTTCGACGTAGAAGCCTCAGCCGTAGCAACGGATTGCCCAGCGAGAGATCGCCACGGGCGGATATTAAACTGCAAAGACGAGCGTCGGTAAGACACGCCGAGGTCACCGCGGACGGGTTGATATAGGGAGAGGGCCTGACCCCATATCGTTGGGGCCAGGCCCGATTTTGCCTCTTGACAATGTCCTGCTCATATTAAAAGGAACGTCCCTAACTGCCGGATAAAAAACGAGCGAGGATCTTGAGGTCCTCGCTCGTTTTTGTTTTAGGCAATGTTTCGGCTGCGCCGCTACTTGTCGGCGGCCGCCTTCTTGGTAGTCGACTTCTTGGCCGTCGTCTTTTTGGCGGTCGTCTTCTTGGCAGCAGTCTTCTTTGCTGCCGTGGTCTTCTTCGCCGTGCTCGCCTTGGTCGCAGTCTTGCGGCCGCGGGCGGGCTTCTTCTCCTTGGTCGGGCAGTCCATGTTGACGCAGATGCGCCACGGGCCGCGCGCCGTGTTGACCACCACGATGGGGGCGCCGCACTCGGGACAGGTCTCGCCCGTCGCCTCGAGCTTGCCACGCGCCGGCAGCGGATAGCTCACGCCGCAGTCGTCGTAGTTGGTGCAGCGGATAAAGCGCTTGCCGCTCTTCTCGCTCTTGTGCGCGATCAGGTCGCCATGGCGTCCTGCCTCGGCGCACACCTTGCACTCGCCCACCTTAAGGTCGGGCTCGTAGTTGGTGGGGCACGTGGGGTTCACGCAAATCTCGAAGGCCTTCTGGCGGAACGGCTGGCACTTGATACGCGGCGCGCCGCACTCGGGGCACACGGCCGCCTCGCCCTCGAGCGGGCTTACCTTGACGCCGCTCGGCACCGGATAGGTCACGTCGCAGTCGGGCCAGCCCATGCAGCCGATAAAGCTGCCACGGGTCTTGGCACTCGTCTTCATAACAAGGTCCTTGCCGCACTTGGGGCAGGCGCCCACGCGCGCATCGGCCGTGACGGCGTCGCTGATGGCGTCGCCCAGCTCCTGCGTGTGCTTGAGCAGCTCGTCGAGCACGCCAGCCAGCAGCGCGCGCGAGTGCGTCACGACATGCTCTTCGGTATCCTCGCCGCGCTCCACACGGGTCATATCGCCATCGAGCTCGCTGGTCATATCGGGGCTCGTGATGCGCGGGGCAAACTGCGTCAGCGCGTCGATGATGGCGATACCCAGCTGGCTCGGCTCAACGGGATCGTTTTTGAGGTAGCGCACGGCGTACAGGCGCTCGATGATGCTCGCGCGCGTGGACTTGGTGCCCAGGCCGCGCTTTTCCATCTCCTGCACGAGCTTGCCCTGGCTGTAGCGCGCGGGCGGCTCGGTCTGCTTGGCCTCGAGCTTAATGTCGAACACGTCGACCGTATCGCCCTGCTCCAGCGGCGGCATCTGCTCATCGCGCTTAAGGCCGTACGGGTACGCCTCGCGGAAACCCGGGGTCACAAGCACATCGCCCGAGGCCACGAACGGCTCGCCGTTCACATCGAGCTCGAGCTTGGTGTTCTCGATGGTCGCGGGCCCCATGAGCGTTGCCAGGAAGCGGCGGGCGATGAGGTCGTAGAGCTTGCGCTGGCCGCCGTCGAGCGTGGACGGATCGCCCTCGCCCGTGGGATAGATAGGCGGGTGGTCGGTGGTCTCGACCTTACCGCGCGTGGGCTTCATGGGACCGGCGAGCACCTTTTTGCACACGGGTGCCAGCGCCGGGTTGATCTTTGCCAGGTCGCTCACCACGGCGCCCAGATCGAGCGTCGCAGGGTACACGGTATTGTCGACACGCGGGTAGCTGATGAGACCGGCCATGTAGAGGGACTCGGCGATGCGCATCGTACGCGCAGGCGAGATGCCCTCGGCCGCGGCGGCAGCCTGCAGCGAGGTCGTCGCAAACGGCGTGGGCGGCTGCTGCTTACGCGAGCGCTTGGTCACCGCGGCAACGGTCGCCGTCTTGGCGCCGTCGACGTGACCATACGCCGTCTCGGCAGCATCTTTGTCGGTAAAACGCGCCGTCTTGTGCGCAATCTTAAAGCGGTCGTCCTCGGCGGCGCCCTGTGCGGCACCCATGCCGCGAATCTGCCAATAGTCCTCGGGCACAAACGCCATGCGCTCGCGCTCGCGCTCGACCACCAGGGCAAGCGTCGGTGTCTGCACGCGGCCGGCAGAACGCACGTTGCCAAAGCCGCCGAACTTGGCGAGCGTCAGGTAGCGCGTGAGCACCGCGCCCCAAATGAGGTCGATGTGCTGGCGGCTCTCGCCGGCGTCGGCCAGATTCTGGTCGAGCGAGACGAGATTATCGAAGGCCTGCGTAATCTCGGCCTTGGTAAACGAAGAGTATTGGGCGCGGGCAACCGGCAAGTCGGGTGCCACCTCACGCACCTTGTTGAGGGCGTCCGAGCCGATCAGCTCGCCCTCGCGGTCGAAGTCCGTAGCGATGATGACACTGTCGGACTTCTTAGCCAGGTTCTTGAGCGAGCGAATGAGCTCTTTCTCGGCCGGCAACTTAATGACTGGTGCCCAGGTGAGATAGGGCAGACTCTCGAGCTTCCAGCCCTTGATGGAGATGCCATCGGCAAGGAACGGCTTACGCTTGGTGTCGTAAGGCGGACGAGCCAGGCCATCGGGCATGTCGGCCGGCAGCATCTCGCCGTCCTCAGTGACCGAATACCATCCCAGCTTTTTATCGAACAGCACGCTGTCGCAAAAATCGGGCGCAAGGATGTGACCGGCGAGGCCGATCGTCACGCACTCCTCGCCCTTCCACTCAAAACGGTAGATGGCGGTGTTATACACCTTGTCCTTTTTGGGCTTGCCCGTGGACAGCCGCTCGGCGATTTGACGCGCGGCGTCGTTTTTCTCGGCGATGATGAGCTTCAAAAGAGGCTCCTATCTCGTATCTCTGCGGCTACGCCCGCCCGTATGGCGGCCGACTTACGCCCTTGCTTGCTCAATCTGCCCGATGAGCCAATCGCACCAGGCATCCATGCCCTCGCCCTTGCGCGCGCTCACGGCAAACCGCGGCGCCTGCGGATTGAGGTCATCGAGTGTCTTAGTATACCTATCCATGTCAAAATCGAAAGCCGGGGCCACATCGACCTTGTTGAGCAGCTGTGCACCGGCGTGTTGGAAGATGCCCGGGTACTTGATAGGCTTGTCGTCGCCCTCGGGCACCGAAAGAATCATGATGGACAGGTTCTCACCCAGGTCAAAGTCGACCGGGCAGACCAAGTTGCCCACATTTTCGATAAAGATGACGTCGATGTTTTCCAGACCCACTGCCTGGTCGAAGGCGTCAACGGCCTCCATGATCATGTTGCCCTCGAGGTGGCACAGGCCGCCCGTGTTGATCTGGATGGCGGGCATGCCGGCTTCCTTCATGGTGATGGCGTCGACGTCCGAGGCGATATCGCCCTCGATGACGGCGCAACGCAGGCCGGCCTTGTCGCGCAGGCGCTCGTTGGTGCCCAAAATCGTGGTGGTCTTGCCCGAACCGGGGCTCGACAAGACGTTAATCACATAGGTGTTTGTCTCTTTAAATCGCTGACGCAGCTGATCTGCCAGGCGCTCATTGCGCGACAGAATCGGCGACGCGATATCAATCGTTTTCTCAGCCATACTCGGCACTCCTTACTTTGGCCCCTTTATACCCCGTCCCCAGGTGGCCGGCGAGCTAATCGTCGGGGGTCTCGATTTCGATACTTGCGATGTCGAGCTCGCGACCGTGCAGCAGACGCACGTTGGCGCCGCCACACTGGGGACAGCGGCAATGAAAGCGGTCGTGATCGAAGACCTCGCCGCAGCCCAGGCACTCACTTTGTGGATGGACTTCCTCCACGGCAAGCTCGCAGCCGCGCGTGAGCGGGTCCTCGTCGCGAAACGTCTCCCATGCAAAGTCGAGCGCCTCGCGCACGACCTCGGTCATATCCCCGATACGTAGCGTAACCAAAACGGCGCGCGAGGCCCCCGCCCACGCGCCGCGCGAATCACTGTATCGAGTATGCCGTTGACAATGCCAACCTCGTGCATACCGATTTACTCCTCGTCGTCCTCATCGTCCGAGAACAGGTCCAGACGACTCACGAACAAGCCCTCCTTGCCCTCGCGCGCGGTAATGACCACACGGGCGATGGCAAGCGAAATCTCGTAGAGCGAGAGCAGGGCGCCGTACATAAGGCCCAGGGTGACGGGCGAGCCGTCGGGCGTGATCACAGCCGAACCCACGAGCAGGCCAACGTATACGTAACGCCAGGCACTGCGGAAGGCCGCATAGGACACGATATGGAAGACGGACAGGTAAAAGATGATGAGCGGCAGCTCAAACGCCACACCAAAGCCGATCATAAAGAGCAGCTCCATGTTGACGTAGTTCTCCAGATCGGGCAGCGCCGTGGCGACGGCCGAAGTCTCGCCGATGAGCCACTCAAAGCCCGCAGGAATGATGATGAAATAGCAGAAAATGGCGCCCAGGAAGAACAGCACCGTCGAGGCGAGCACCGTGGGCACGACCCACTTGCGCTCGTTGGGGCGAAGCGCCGGCAGGAAAAACGCCAGAATCTGCCAGATAATCATGGGTGTGCACATGACCACGGCCATCTTGATGGCCAGCGAGAAGCGCAGGCCAAATCCGCCGAGCGTGGTGGTGATGTAGAACTTACCGTCCGGTACAAAGGAGCGGATGGGGTCTTCCAGAATGTCGAGCACCACGGGCGTGGCGAAATACAGCACGATAGCGGCGGCAAACACCGAGACGACCACGATGGTCAGGCGGCGACGGAGTTCCCCCAGGTGATCGAAGAGCGGCATACGCGCAGGTCCGATAGGCATTACTCGTCGCCTCCCTTCGGGGCGTCGGCGGCAGCGGCGTCGTCCTCGGCCTCGAGCTCGCGAGCGAGCTGGTCGACGACGGCTTTGCGCTTGCGGGGGCGACGGGCATAGAGGTCGGCCGTCGTGGGCTCTGCCGGCTCGGGCTCCGGCTCTGCAGCAGGTTCGGGCTCGACGGCGGCAGCGGCGGCAGCGACAGACTCGGCGCCCTCGGCCTCATCGGCAGCGCCTTCGCCCTCAGCAGCACCCTCGCTTGCGGCCTTCTCGGCGGCAAGGCGGGCACGGCGCTCGGCAAAGGTCTCCTTCTTGGCGGGCGCTGCCGTCTCGGCGGCATCCTCGTCCGCATCGGAATCGTCGTCGGTCGCAGCAGCCTTCTTGGGCTTGACCGGGGCCGATGCGGCCTCGCTCACCGGATCGATAATCTCGGACTGAACAACGGCCGTCATCTTTTCCTGCGTCTCGCGGAACTGACGGATGGCACGGCCGATCGTGCGGCCCATCTGTGGGAGCTTATCCGGGCCAAACAGCAAAAAGCCGAAGACCACGATGATCGCGAGCTCACCCTCTCCAATACCAAACACACATACCTCCAAGGCTCGATGTGAGTCGAGCCCGCACCGCGCCATTCGGCCGGAACTCGTCTATTCATTCGGTCAAGTATAGCGCCCGGACGCCAAAACGTCCGAGCGCATCACAAACATATGCCAAACGGCACGCCCTTTTGGGGGCAAAGATTATGCAGCGGTGATCGAAATCTCCTGGTCGACACCCAACAGCTGGACCACGCGCATCACCGGGGGCTGCACATTGGTGCAGCTAAAGCGCTTGCCGTGGTCGACCGCGTGGTGTGCGGCGCCCACGAGCACGCCAATGCCCGTCGAATCGATGTAGCTCACCTGGGCAAAATCGAGCTCAACGGCCTCAGTGGGCTGCTCGAGCGCCAGGTCGATGGCATTGCGCAGGCTATCGGCGTTAGAGATATCGATCTCGCCGGTTACCTTAATGGTGTAGAGCTCTGGCGTGGGGTTGGTGGAAATACCCAAATCCATGTATACGCTCCTTTACGTATCGAAAGTGCGGATAGTACGGGAAGCCGCGCGTTAGGCGCGCTCGGCACGCGCAAGCTCGGCAGCGACAAGCTTAACGGCCAGCACCAGCACATCGAGCGCGGCCTCCAGGTCCTCGACCGTGGGATAGCTCGGCGCGATGCGGATGTTGGTGTCGCGCGGGTCCTTGCCATAAGGCCAGGTGGCACCAGCCGGCGTGAGCTTAACGCCCAAGTCGGCGCAAAGCGCGGCGACCTTCTGGGCCGAGCCCTCGGGACCATCAAAGCTCACAAAGTAGCCGCCGCGAGGGTGCGTCCAGGTGGCGCAGCCCGTGTCGCCCAAGCCCTCGGTGAGCTTGCGCTCGACGGCCTCAAAGCGCGGACGCAGGAACTCGGCATGCTTTTTCATGTGCTCCTTGACCGCCTCGATGGTGGGAAGGAAGCGCACGTGACGCAGTTGGTTGAGCTTGTCGGCGCTGATGAGGCCGGCCTTCAGGCGCTTGGAGAACTCGGCGATGACCGCGGGGCTCGCACCGATAAAGCCGATGCCGGCGCCCGGGAAGGTAATCTTGGACGTCGAGGCAAAGGCCACCACGCGGTCCTCGGTGCCCGCCGCGCGAGCGAGGTCAAAGATGTTGGCGAGCTCGTCGGTCTCGTCGTACAGGTCGTGCACGCAGTAGGCGTTGTCCCAGAAGATGCGGAAATCGGGCGCGGCCGTGGGCATCTCGACCAGGCGACGCACGGTGTCCTCGCTAAAGGTGATGCCCGTGGGGTTGGAATACTTGGGCACGCACCAGATACCCTTAATGGAGTCGTCAGCGGCAACCAGGCGCTCGATCTCGTCCATGTCGGGGCCGTTGTCGGTCATCGCGACGGGGACGTTCTCGATGCCCAAGTCGGCGGTGATGCCAAAGTGGCGATCGTAGCCGGGAACGGGGCACAGGAACTTGACCTTCTTGCCGTCGTGCGCGGCCTCGTAGGCGTCCCAGGGCTCGCTGCCGCACGAACCGCAACGCCAGAACATGCCGGCGATGTCATGCTCGATCAAAAGGCTCGACGAACCCAGTACGAGCGTCTGCTCGGCGGGGCAACCCAGGAACTCCCCCGCCAGCTTGCGTGCCGAGGGAATGCCCTCAAAACAGCCGTAGTTGGAGCAGTCGACGTTGCCGTCGTGCAGATCGGCATCGGCATTGAGGATATCGAGCATGGGGCGCGAGATGTCAACCTGGGCGGGCGACGGCTTGCCGCGGGCCATATCGAGCGCCAGGCCCTTGGCCTTGACCTCGGCGACCTCGGCTTTGAGCGCCTCGATGGCGGCATCGAGTTCGGTGGTTTCCATCTTCTGGTAGATCGTCTGCATGGGGTGCGACCTTTCGCGAAGCGGTACGTTGCAGTTCGTCTAAGTATAGACCGCCACCGCCGCAACGTTATGAAGCCGTGATAGATTAAGTACATCGCAATGAATTACGAATCGCCGCGCATGCCGGCGTGGGGCGCCCAAGGAGGCACTATGGAGTACGGATCGTTCCAGGCCGAGGAATTCGGCGACCTGCAGCGCCTGGTCGATGGGCTGTTTTACGACCGCCACGCCATCGACCGCCTGGATCTCATCGTGCAGGCCGAAATCTTGGACCTGGCACCCGATCTCATGGAAATCGCAACCTGCTACCGCCCGGCTATTATGACCGCCAGTCACTTTGCGACCAGCTCAACTCCGCCTTGGCCGCCCACGGCTGGGGTGCCGTCTACGGCACCGTGGAATAGCCCTAGTCACTTAAGAACGTCCCAAATGACTAAAACGCGCCTGTGATGGTGTTCACAGGCGGCGTTTTCAAACTTGTATGTGCCCTTACTCGTCCTTGGGCGCGGGATGCTTGCAGACCACGCTCATGTAAATCATGCCGAGCACGGCAGCGGTGACCGAACCGGCAAGAATGGCGGCCTTGGCAGCCAGAACCTCAAACTGGGCCGTCGGGAAGGCAAGGCCGCTGATGAGGATCGACATGGTAAAGCCGATACCGCCCAGAATGCCCACACCGGCGATCATGTGCCAGTTAACGTTGTGCGGCAACTCGGAAATCTTGAGTTTAACCAGGGCAAACGTCATGCCAAAGATACCGATCGGCTTGCCCAGCAGCATGCCAAAGTACACGCCGAGCGTCACCGGGTCGGTGAGCAGCGTGCTCATGTCCACACCCACCAGGCGAACCTGCGCGTTTACGAACGCAAAGATCGGCAGGATCACAAAGTTGACCGGCGTGGAGATCAGACGCTCCATGCGGATGAGCGGCGGGGTCACGCGGTGCATGACGCGCTCGACCTTGGTGGTCGAGACGGTAAAGTCATGCTGGCCCAGAATGTGCGCCTCGTCGTCGTAGCGGTCATCGAGCAGCGGCAGGCACTCGCCCAACCAATCGGTGAGGCTATCGAGCTTGACGCCGCACTTGGCCGGGATGGTAAAGGCCAAGATGACGCCAGCAAGCGTGGCATGTACGCCGCTCTTGAACATGCAGAACCACAACAGCAGGCCCAGCACCGAGTACGGGGCAAGGCGGTAATGCTGCGTCTTGTTGAGCCACACGAGCGCGCAGGTCACAAGCGCGGCGGCGCCCAGCCAAAACGGATTGGGGCTCTGACCGTAGAAGATGGCGATGGCGGCGATGGAGATGAGGTCGTCGGCGATGGCGAGCGTCGAGAAGAACACGCGCACGCCGTTGGGCACGCGATTGCCCAAAAGCGACAGCACGCCCAGCGCAAAGGCAATATCGGTCGCCATGGGAATGGCCCAGCCGTTGCGCGCGCCGGCATGGTTAAAGATCAGGTAGATGCAGGCGGGAACGACGACGCCGCCCACGGCTGCCAGCATGGGAAGCATGGCCTGACGCGGATTCTTGAGCTCGCCGACCGTCATCTCGTACTTAAGCTCAATGCCCACTAACAAAAAGAAAATCGCCATGAGGAAGTCGTTGACGAAAAGCTCAACGGTGAGACCGCCCGTAAGGTTGCCCAGACCCACATACAGCGGGGTCTCCAAAAAGTGATGGATGACCTCGTAGACATCGGTATTGGCGCAGATGACGGCGGCGATGGCGGCGAAGACCATGACGGCGGCGGAAATCGTGCCGTTCTCGGCGATGCGCTCCCAGATGTCGTGACGTTCAAAGCGCTTGCGCTCACGAACGTTGAACAGCTGCTCAGTTGCTGCCATGGGCGGCTCCTTTCACGGGAAAGCTCCCGTCTTAAAAAAGCACGGCCCGCCCAAGTGGCGGCGCCGCGCTCTAACGTATTACGCTTGCATCTAGCCTACCCTGCACGACAAGCACGCAGGCGTGGCCGAAAAGCGGAACCACAGGTTGAACATTATTTGCTCAACGGCACGGGCACGCCTGTCCAAGAGACGACGCGGCGCCGTGCACAAAAAACGACCGGAGCGCGGGACGTCCGCGATCCGGTCGTGGCGTTTGGTCAACTAAACCTAGCAGGCAGCCATGATGGGGGCAGCGACCTGCTTCTTACGGGAGAGGACACCCGGCATCCAGACGCCGTCGTGCTCGTCGGCAATGCCCAGGCCCTTCTGAGCAGCCTCGGTCTCGCCCTCGAGCAGGACCTGCGAGCCCTCCTCCATGATGTCGGTGATGCACAGGACGATGCCGTCGGCGCCCTTCTCGGCGGCGTAGGCGCGCATGGCCTCGCGGATCTCGTCAATCATGCCGAGCGCACGGCTCTTGTCGACGGTCTCGTACTGGCCGATAAGCAGCTTCTTGCCGGCAGGCTCGAACATCTTGATGTCGTTGCCGACCATCTCGGCTGCGGTGAAGGAGCCGGACGGACGGGTGAGGAAGACCTCCATGCCAAACTTGACCGGGTCGACGCCCACCTGCTCGCCGAGCTTGGCGGCGACGACGCGGTCGACGGCGGTGGTGGTGGGGCTCTTGAGCATGAGCGTATCGGTCATCATGGCCGAGAGAAGCAGCTTGGCCTGGACGTCGGAAAGCTCAACGCCGAGCACGTCGGCGAGCTTGGTGACGATGGTGCAGCTGGAGCCCCAGGGCAGGCAGATGTAGTGCAGCGGGCCGGCGGTCTCGAAGTCGCCGATGCGGTGATGATCGACGACGCCAAAGACCGTGGCGTCCTTAAGGCCGGCGACGGACTGGGCGGACTCGTTGTGGTCGGTGAGGACGACGAGCTGACCGGCCTCGACGGAATCGATCGCGCGGGGCTCGGCAATGCCGGCGTCGGCGAGCAGCTTGGCGGACTCGGCCGGAAGCTGGCCAAGGGCGCAGGCCTCGTAGGTGTTGCCGGCATACTCAACCTGGTTGAGCAGCTGGGACAGGACGACGGCGCTCATGATGGCGTCGTTATCGGGGTTCTGGTGACCAAAGACAAGAACGTTTGCCATGGATATCCTCCACTTGATATGTGTACTTGGACGTAGCTATGGTAGCACGCTGGCGCCGAGCCTTCTGAGACGGAAGGGCCGCGGCGCAATTTGGGCGAGCCTGGGGGCGAAGTCTGCCCCCCCTTGTACCACCCGCCCTCCTGCACCGACTATTTGCCGGCGGCGCGCAGGGCTACGTAGGCGGCACCGATGATGCCGGCGTCGTTGCCGAGCGAAGCGACCTTAATGGGCGTCTCGCGCGAGGCAGAGAGCGCGTAGCGCTGGAAGTACTCGCGAGCCTTGTCGAGGTAGACATCGGCCGAGGCGGAGGCGCCACCGCCGATGAGGAACATCTCGGGATCAACCACGTTGGCAATAAGCGCCAGTGCGCGACCGAGATAGTCGGCCATGGTATCGGCCGCGGCCAGCGCAAGCTTGTCGCCCTCGCGGCAGGCCTGGAACACGTCCTTGGAATCAGAGGGACCGGTGAGCTCGATGGGCTCGACGCCCGCTTTCTCGCACTCGGCAAGGTAGTTGCTCACCACGCCGGTGGCGCTGGAATACTGCTCAAGGTGGCCATGGCCGCCGCAGCCGCAGGTGCGCTCCTCGGCCGGGTTCAGGCACATGTGGCCAATCTCGCCGCCAGCACCCACAACGCCCGATACCACGTCACCGTTGACGATAACGCCGCCGCCCACGCCGGTACCGATGGTGACCATCACCACGTTCTGCACGCCCCTGGCAGAACCGAGCCAGGCCTCGCCCATAGCGGCGGCGTTGGCATCGTTCTCGTACTTAACGACCGCGTCGGGACAGTGCTCCTGAATGGCGATCCTCAGCTTGGGCAGGTTAATGGCAATGTTGGCCTTGACCTTGGCATCGCCCGACGCCGGAATGGGGCACGGAACGGCCAGGCCAATGCCTGCCACAAAGGCGCGCGGAATCTGCGCCTTGGCGACCACCTGGTCGATAGCCTCGGTCACCGCGGCAAAGCCCGCAGCGTCAACGATAGGAGGCGTAGGCACGCTGGCCTTGGCAAGCAGGTTTCCGTCCTCATCAAACAGACCCTCCTTGACCGAGGTACCGCCGACGTCGATGCCGATGTAATACTGCTTAGGTTCCATGGGAGCCCGCCTTTCTCGTTTAAACATTGCCTGTATGGTACCGCTCCCAAGGCAAAAACCTGCCAAAAAGGGGCAGGTTTGTTTTGGCAGGTTTTATCTGGGGAAGCGCGAATGGTCACTCAATAGATCGCGCAAGACCTTCCCCAAATATAAAGGCGCCGGGAGGCGGAGACTCCCGGCGCCCGTCAAAGGAACTGTGTTGTCTGTTGGACCGCACGGTCCATCGCGGCGATAACGCCGACTAGGCCTGAAGTGCCTGCAGCTGCTTGTGGATCTCGATGAGCTCCGTCGCCATGACGCGCATGGTCTCGGTACCGGCCATCTGGTCCTCGGCATGCAGCAGAATCAACGGGGCCTCGCCGTTACGCTCGCCGTTGGCCTCCTTCTTCAGAAGCCCCATGTGAACATCGTGGCCACCGTTATAGGCCTCGTCGCCCTGCTTGATAAGCTCCTCGGCGGCGTCAAAATCGCCCTCCTTGGCCTTTTGCACGGCATTGATGTACATGCTCTTGGCGGTACCGACGTAGCTGATGATCTCAAAGCAGGTCATCTGCAGTTCGTTCATATCCTCCATGCGGAGCACCTAGCCCATCACGCTGACGCAGTGGTCGATGATGCCGGCAGCGTTCATGCGGCCGTAGTCGACCATGTTGATGACCTCGACCGGGAAACGACCGGCGGCCTCCTTCTCAAAATCGCCCTTGGTGTAGCCGATCTGCGGGCCAAGCAGCAACATGTCGCACTCGCCCAGGTGATCGTGGGCCTCGTTCATGGGACGAGCCTCGACCTCAATATCCAGACCACGGTTTGCAACCTCGGCCTGCATCTTCTGGACCAGCAGGCTCGTGGACATACCGGCATTGCAGCAGAGCATGATCTTCTTCATGGTTTCCTCCTTATAACTGCGCGGCGCGCAGACGACGACTGGTTTTATTCCTTGCGGCTATTGTGCCCACCCCCTGCATCTTTACACAAGGGAGAGAGCCGCGGGCACCGGCACCGTGTACCGGTGCCCGCAACGGTGAAAGGGACGAACGTTAGGCGTTCTACTCGGCGAGAGCCTCCTGCTTGGCGATTGCCTTCTCGGAAATCTTCATAAAGGGCAGGTAGACGGCCATGCCAATGACAATCTCGAGAGCCTGCCACACGCCGGCGCGCCAGTCAAAGCCCGTAGCGAGCAGGGCATTGATGACGGGAGGCATAGTCCAGGGCACCTGGGCGATGCAGGGGCTGATGATGCCTGCGCAGGTAAGGCCATAGGTGATGCCGATGAACAGGTCGGGAAGGAGGACGAACGGGATCATGAGCGGCAGGTTGTACACGATGGGGTAACCGTAGATAACCGGCTCGTTGATGTTGAACAGACCAGGCAGGATAGCCATCTTGGAAACGGTCTCGGAAGCCTTGTTCTTGGAGAACAGGAGCGTGTCGAGCAGGAGCATGAGGGTGCAGCCCGAGCCGCCGATGAGGGCGAAGCTGTTAACGATCTGCATGTTCATGTAGTGATCGGGCTGGATGGTGCCACCGGCGGCAAAGGTAGCCATGTTGTCGACGATGAGCATGGTTAGGATCGGCTCGACGGTAGCGCCAGAGATGGTGGACTGGTGAATACCGACGCAGAACAGCAGGTTAGCAAGGGTGTAGATGAGGATAACAGCCCACGGACCGGCGTTCATGATGCTCTTGAGCGGGTTGGAGATGCACGTGGAGATGATGGCGCACAGATCGGTGCCGGCGCATACGGCGAGCAGAGCTGCGGCAAGAGCGAAGACCGAGAGGTTGAGCAGCATCGGGATCATGACGTTGAAGGAGTTGGAAACCGCGGGGGGCACGCCCTCGCCCAGCTTAACCTTGAGCTTCTCGATGCCAGAAATCTTGATGAAGAGCGAGACGGAAAGCAGGGCGATGATAATAGCCGAGAACAGACCGTTGGTGCCGGTGTTGGCGGTCGAAAGGGCGCCCGTGACCTCGGCGGAGGTGATCTTGTCGGTGAGCAGCGGGCTCGTGGCGGCAAGCGTGGCGGTGATCTGCTGCGGCATCATGATGACGAAAGCAGAGATAGCGACGACCACGCAAGCGAGCGGGTTATCGAAACGCTTGTTCTTAGCGAGGCTGTAGCCAATCAATCCGGCCAAGATAATTGCAGAGACGTTGAGGGTGCCCAGCGTAATTGCCGAACCCCACGTCTGAAGATTGGCAAGACCCGCCGCATCGAGCGGGAACAGAGGGAACACGACGTTGTTGATAAGAACCGCGATACCCGCAAGGATATAGAGCGGCGTGATGGTCGCGAAGGCGTCACGCAGGGAACGCAGGTGAACCTGGTTTCCCACCTTCGCAGAGACCTCGGCAAACTTGTCGAGGAAGCTCTTTCCGTTGTCACTGGCCATGATTGCTCCTAACTTTCAAATCCGGCCTTTTCCTATGCGCACGGTGGCCTGTCGCCCTCTGCCACCAGATGTGCCATGTGTTGCGCGCGGCAGCGCGCGGTCTGGGCGTTCGCCCGGTCGCTAATCAACCACGTGGGTTGTGGCGACCTGTTTGAGCCAGGCCGCCGACTTCTTAAGGCGGCGCTTATAGCCGTCCATAAGGTCGACCTCGACAAAACCGTAACGGTTCTTAAAGGCATTCGCCCAAGACCAGTTATCGATGACGGCCCAGTAATGGTATCCGCGGCACTTGGCGCCCTCGGCAATTGCCTTGGCCACCCACTCCAGGTGCTGACGTACAAAGTCGACGCGGTAGTCATCCTGGATGGTTCCTTCGGCGTCACGGTTCTTGTATTCGTCCATGATGCCGATGCCGTTCTCGGAAACGAACCAATCAAGATCGGGGTAGTTCTTAGCACAGTCCATGCCAAAGTCGTAGAGGCCCTGCGGGTAGATCTCCCAGCCACGGCTCTCGTTCATAACGGCGTCGGGCCATACGTACTCGTCGGCAAAGTGCGGCAGGCCGTACTGGTCGACCTTGCTCGCCGGCGCCTGAACACGCGTGGGGTGGTAGTAGTTGCAGCCGAGCCAGTCGACAACACCCTGCTTGAGAATCTCTTGGTCGCCGGCACGGAACGGGAGCTTAACGCCGCCCTCGGCCAGGCTGTCGAGCACGTCGGCAGGAAGCTCGCCCTTGGTAATAAGGTCGAGCCACCAGCGATTGTTGATGCCGCTGGTCATACGCACGGCCTCGAGGTCTGCCTCGCTGGGATTCTGCTTGGTGTAAACCGGGGTAAAGCAGTTGATCATGCCGATCTTGGCATCGGCGCGAATAGCGCCCTCGTCATAGGCGCGACGATAGTTGGCCACGGCCAGCGCATGTGCCAGCGAGATGTGATACTGCACGGTGCGAGCGCGGTTGAAGTCGTGGAGCTGCGGGAACCACACGCCCTCCTGATAGCGCTGCTCGGGCTCGACGATGGGCTCGTTAAAGGTAAACCAGTACTTAATCTCCTGGCCAAACTCGTGGAAGGCGATGTCGGCGTAATGCGCGTAAGCCTCGACGACCTCGCGGCTCTCCCAGCCGCCACGGTTAAAGAGGTAGGTGGGCATGTCAAAGTGGTACAAGTTGACAAACGGCTCCAGGCCGGCCTCGCGAGAGGCGCGGAACAGCTCGTGATACCACGCAGCACCCTCCTCGTTGAGGTTGCCGTCGGCATCGAGCAGACGGCTCCACTGGATGGAAGTGCGATAGGTATTCAGGCCCAAGTCCTTCAAAATGCGAAAGTCTTCCTGGTACTTGGCCATAAAGTCATTGCCGGCATAAGAGCCAACGCAGTTGTAAAACGAACCCAGATCCTGGATGGACCAGGTGTCCCACAGGTTCTCGAGCTTGCCGCCCTGGTTCCACTGACCCTCAGTCTGTGGGCCGGACATAGCAGCGCCAAAGAAGAAGTCACGGGGCAGCTGATACTGAGCCATCAAAGTCCTCGCTTTCGTGTCTAGAGCTTTCGGTTGGAGACGGGCTTGCTTTGGCAGGCAATCCGGCGCGGGCGCGCACCAGGTATCTGGATACCCTGCCCGCCAAAACAAATCCGTCCCCAAACAGCACAAGCAAACGCCAATGCATCTCGCTTGTTGTCTGTAACTATAGCGCTCTAATTTATTATGTAAAGCGTCTTTTTTATTTTTCTTTATCGAACTTCTTTGATGAAAGCCATATGGATGCTTTTTAAGTAGGTATACTCTCTTTATATCAACGCAAATATGAAGGGAGGATTGCATGATTCCCAAATACGAGGCGATAGCTGCAGATATCCGTCGAAGCATCGAGGACGGCGCCCTTAAGCCGGGCGATAAGTTGCCCACCGTCGTTGAGTTTTGCGAGCTGTATGGCGTTTCCAAGATCACCGTCAAGCGCGCGATCGAGCAGATCACCGAGGAGGGCCTTATTACCAGCCGGCGCGGATCGGGCACCTACGTCAAGGACACGGCGGGGCTTCCCGGCCAGGTGTTTTTCCAAGGCAAGAACGACCGTGCCCAAGGCTTTTCGTACGAGCATCGCGGGGAGAAAGTGACCTCGGTGGTCTACGATTTCTCGATCGTCAATCCGCCGGCAGAGGTTGCGACCCAGCTGGGAATGGCCGAAGACGACTTTGCCTATCACATCGTGCGCGTACGCGAGGTCGATGGTCAGCCCATCGTTATTGAGTACACCTATATGCCACTCGAGCTGATTCCGGGTCTTAAGAAAAAAGACCTGTACGCGTCGGTCTACAGCTTCATCCGCGAGCAGTGCGGACTCAAGATCTCGAGTTTCCACCGTACCATTCGCGCCGTCGCGGCAACTGAGGAAGAGGCTGAGCGCCTGGATACCAAACCCGGCTCTCCCCTGCTCGAACTCAACCAGATTGGCTTCTTGGATAGCGGCACCGCGTTTGAATATTCTATCTCGCACAACGTAGGCGACCGCTTTGAGCTGCACAACGTAACGCTGGCCTAGTTTTGTAATCCGGTGGGTGCTCGTTTTGAGCTGTCTTACGCGGCACCCGCACAACCTTATGGGAGTATGCACATGTCCGATTTGATTAAACTCACGCCGATTTTCCACGAGAAGATCTGGGGCGGCCGCCAGCTCGAAACCGTATTTGGTTACGACATTCCCGAGGGTCCCATCGGTGAGTGTTGGGCTATCTCGGCCCACCCCAACGGCGACTGCCAGATCGCGGAGGGCCCGTACGCCGGTCACACGCTTTCGTGGCTGTGGGCCGAGCACCGCGAGCTCTTTGGTAACTGCGAGGGCAAGGAGTTCCCGCTGCTCATTAAGATTCTAGACGCCAAGGACGACCTTTCGATCCAGATTCATCCCAATGACGAGTACGCCGCCGAGCACGAGAACGGCAGCCTGGGCAAAACCGAGTGCTGGTATGTACTGGACTGCGAGCCCGGCGCCACGATCATCGTCGGTCAGCGCGCAAAGGACCGCGCTGAGGCCGCACAGATGATCAAGGACGGCCGCTGGGACGACATGCTCAACGTGCTGCCGATCCACAAGGGCGACTTTTTCCAGATTGACTCCGGTACCGTGCACGCCATCAAGACCGGCACGCTCATTTTGGAGACGCAGCAGTCGAGCGATGTGACCTATCGCCTGTACGACTACGACCGCCCCGGCACCGACGGCAAACTGCGTCCACTGCACATTGAGCAGAGCCTGGATTGCATCGACTTTGATGTTCAGGCTCCGACCGACGGCACCGTGACCGCACCCGAGATCGACGGCGTGACCGAACTCGAATCCAACCCCTGCTACACCGTCGATCGCGTGCGCGTCGACGGCAGCAAGACCCTCGACCAGCACTGGCCCTTCATGTGCCTGTCAGTCATCGACGGCAAAGGCACCGTCTGCGGCGACCCCGTCCACAAGGGAAGCCATCTGCTAGCCCCCAGCACCGTGGACAAGATCGAGCTCGAGGGCAATATGGAACTGATTATCAGCCACCTGTAGGTCACCGGTCCCCAAGCGCTCGCCGGGACGGGGCGCGGGGTCTGGTCGCCTGCTCGGACAGTCCGGCTCGTGCGGAGCTCGCGATCGACCAAACCCCGCGCCCCGCCCCGGCGAGCCTCTGGCTAGCAACAACAACCCAAACGCAAGTAGGGGCTCCCCCGCCCATCAACGGGGGAGCCCCTACTCGTATCTATATATCAGCCCACCCGGCTCTCCAGATCAAAAAGCGAACCAGCAAAGCGACGTTCGCAAGCACCGTTACCTAAGGACCTGGGCGAGCGTATAGGGCAACATCGGTCGCGAGTTCCGCACGCAAAGGAGAGCACTTAATGTGCTCTCCGTCTTGCGCAGGACTGCCCGAGCAAGCGATGTTGCCCTATACGCCCGCCCAGGTCCGCCGGGATCACGACAGCTTGACGATCGGTGCAAAACCTTTCATCAGCTTTTTGGTCTGGCCGGTCTTTTCGAACTGCACCTCGATCATGTCTCCAGCGACCGAGATCACGGTACCCGTGCCAAAGGTCTTGTGGCTCACGGTATCGCCCGCGGCAAAGTCCTGCGATGCGCTGGCGCGATCGACCTTGCGCTCCACCGTCGGCGACACCTTGGACGACGGCTTTTTGGCTCGCGGCGCGCCCGAGCCAAAGGTCGAGGCGACACGGCTGGCGTCGGGTGAGACCCCGCGATGACGCTCGGTCCCGTAGCTGCTGCCGCCAAAGAAATCGTCGAAGCTCGATCCGCCGCGCGAACCGGAACCGCCGGTCGAGCGCGTATGCGAACCGAACACCTTGCCGCCATACATATCCGAGCCCATGCCCGAGCCAAAGGTGCCGTGACGGTCGCCGCGCTTCTCCCAGCCCGTGCCCTCAAAACCGGCAGAACCGATACCGCTAAACTCGATATCCTCAAACGGAATCTCGTTGAGGAAGCGAGAGCGCGGGTTGGCAGAGGTCGAGCCGTAGGTGCGACGCGTGGCCGCATAGGTCAGGAACAGGCGCTTACGGGCACGCGTGATGGCAACGTAGGCCAGGCGACGCTCCTCCTCGAGCTTACCCGGGTCATCGCTGCCGCCAAAGTCGTGCACGTGCGGGAAGATACCCTCCTCCATGCCGGCCACGAACACCGCCGGGAACTCCAGGCCCTTGGCGGAGTGGATGGTCATCATGGTAATGGCATGCGTCTCGCCGGCCAGGGAATCCAGGTCGGAGCGCAGGGCCAGCCACTCCATGAGTGCCGGCAGTGCCTTACAGGTGAGCGGACCGTAGGTGCGCTCGATCTCGTCGGCATGCACGGCGCCCGCCGGTAGCTCTGTTGGCACGGCATACGCGTTGCCCGCGATGGCGGCGGCCAGGGCATCCTGCGGCGAGAGCGCCGGGGCGGCTAGGCTATCGAGCGGATTGGAGCCCGCGGCGTCACGAGCGCCGACAAGTGCCTCAAACGAGGATGCCGGAGCGGACGGCCCCGGCTCGGACGCGGGCGCACTCACCACGACGGACTCGGACTCGGCGACGGACGGCACGTCGGCAACACCGGCCGCGCGCAGCTCTTCTAGACTCTCGAGCGTACCCTCGATATCCTCGTGCGTCTCCTCAAATTCGGCGGCGACGCCCAGGAATTCCTGGATGTTCTCGGCGCGGCTCTCGGACTCCATGGTGCCCTCGGCGCGAAACGCCTGCAGCAGGCCCGTCTTATCGACAATCATCTCGACGACGTCCTTGAGCTCGCCGTCCATGCGGCGGCCCTCGCGCACCAGCGCCACAAAACTCGACAGGCCGTTGCGCACCTTGGCACTAAACATGCCCGTCTCGGCTGTTGCGATCTCGCAGGCCCGGAAGAACGAGCAGCGGTTGTCGCGCGCCAGCTGCTCGATCTTTTGGATCGAGGTGGAGCCGATGCCGCGGCGCGGCGTGTTGATGACGCGCTTGACGCTCATCTCGTCGGCCGGGTTCACGATCATCTTGAGATAGGCCATGACGTCGCGAATCTCGGCGCGGTCGAAGAATCGCGTGCCGCCGACGATCTTGTAGGGCACGCCCGCGCGCAGGAACATATCTTCGAGGATACGCGACTGGGCGTTGGTGCGGTAGAACACGGCGATATCGTCGTAGCTCGTACCCTTGGCATGCAGCTTTTCGATCTCGCCGGCAATCCAGCGACCTTCGTCGCGCTCGTCGCTTGCCTGGAAAGCCTGAATCTTCTCGCCATCGCCCTCGGCCGTAAACAGGCGCTTGTCCTTGCGCTGCGAGTTGTGGCGAACAACGGCATTGGCGGCGCTCAGGATGTGACCCGTGGAGCGATAGTTCTGCTCCAACTTGACGGTCTTGCAGTTTTTAAAGTCCTGCTCAAAGTCCAGGATGTTGGTGATGTCGGCGCCACGCCAGCTATAAATGGACTGGTCGTCGTCGCCCACGACCATAAGGTTTTGGTACTTGGCGGCCAGCAGGTTGGCGATCTCGTACTGGACGTGGTTGGTGTCCTGATACTCGTCGACGCTAATGTAGCGGAAGCGCTCCTGGTACTTGTCGAGCACCTCGGGGCGGGTGCGCAGCAACTCGAGCGCGCGCACGAGCAGGTCGTCGAAGTCCATCGCGTTGGCGGCGCGCAGGCGGCGCTCCAGCTCCAGGTAGACCTGCGCGGCCTTTTTGTCGTTGGGGCTATCGGCACTCTTGAGCATGTCCTCGGGCCCAATCATGGCGTTTTTGGCCGAGCTGATCTTGCTGCGGATCATGTTGATGGGGAACTGCTTTTGCTCAATGCCGAGTGCCTGCATAATGTCACGCACCATGCGCTTTGAGTCATCGTCGTCATAGATGGTGAACTGGCCGGTGTAGTCCAGCAGGTCGGCGTCCTCGCGCAGCATGCGCACGCACATGGCATGGAAGGTGCACACCCACATGCCACGGGTGCCGCTGGGAATGAGTGCCGCCAGACGCTCGCGCATCTCGGCAGCGGCCTTGTTGGTAAACGTAATGGCAAGAACCTGCCAAGGCTTAACACCCAGGTCGCCGAGCATATGAGCGATGCGGAAGGTCAGGACGCGGGTCTTGCCCGAGCCAGCACCGGCAAGGACCAGCAGCGGGCCCTCGGTGGTCAGGACCGCCTCGCGCTGGGCGGGATTAAGGCTGTCGATGTCGACGAGCGGCTTGGCAGGTTTGGGCGCCGGCGCGGAAGCGTCGTAGATGTCGAGCGGAACGAGCTCGGGCTCCGGCGCAGCGGGGGCGGTGTATGCATCGAGCGGCACGGGTTCCGGCGCAGGCGGCACGGGTACCGCGGCGTTCTTTTCCCAGGGCAAGGGCTGGGTCATGGGCGACTCCTCATCTGACGGACGGCGCGCCTGCGGGCAGCGCCATAGTTTGAGCCGTACCAGTATACCGAGCCGCGCGGACACCGACGCAAATCACACCACGACTCCGTGCGCCACCGTCAGGCCCGCCCCAGCGGATTTGGCGCAATGGGGTCAGGTTACTTTGCACCAATCTATTGACAATCACGAAACCGCCGATGTCATGGCAGCAGCAGCGAGCGACGGTCAGGGCGAACAAATTGGCATGAAAAGGGGGCGGCATAGACCTTTTGGTCATGCCACCCTCTTTGAATGACAAGCTGTCGCTCTGGCCGCCGCGCAGCGTCGACTAAGTTAAAGGCCGAGCATCGGCTCCAGAACGAAGAAGTATGCGAGCACTACGATGCCCAGGATGATGCGGTAGACGCCGAAGCACTTGAAGTCGTGACGGCGGACGAAGCCCATGAGCCACTTGATGGCGATGAGCGAAACCACAAAGGCCACAACGCAGCCCACGCCCAAGATGGCGATCTCGTTGGTGCCGAACGTGCCGCCCTTGATGAAGTACTTGACCAGCTTGAGCGCACTCGCGCCAAACATAACAGGAATAGCCAGGAAGAACGTGAACTTAGACGCCACCGAACGCGTACAGCCCAAAAGCAGGCCGCCGATGATGGTAGAACCGGAGCGAGACGTACCAGGCACCAGCGAAAGCACCTGGAAGCAGCCGATACCCAGAGCAGTCTTCCAGCTTAGATCCTCGAGCGTGGCGATGGAACCAAAGTCCAGATTCTCGTCATCGTCCTCATCCTCAGCGGTAGCCGTGGCGGACGCCGCAAAGTGCGCACCGGCGGGACGTCCACCCGACACCACAGCACGCGAACCAAACGAACCGGCAACGGCCATTTCCTCGCGCTTGCTCGCGCGCCAGTTCTCTATCACGATAAACAGCACGCCGTACACAATGAGCGCCAGCGCCACGACGGGAGCGTTGTAGAAATGCTCCTCCATCCAGTCGTTGAGCGGCAGGCCGATCGCCGCCGCAGGAATGCAACCGAGCACAATCTTGCCCCACAGCACCCAGGTGTCGCGACGGCCCTCCTTGCCCTTGCTGGGCGAGAACGGGTTGAGCTCGTGGAAAAACAGCACGCAGACGGCCAGAATGGCGCCGAGCTGAATCACGACCAGGAACATATTCCAGAACGTCTCGCTCACGTTCATCTTGACGAACTCGTCCACCAAGATCATGTGACCCGTCGACGAAACGGGCAGCCATTCGGTGATGCCCTCGACCAGGCCCATGAAGGCAGATTTTAGAAGCTCGATAATATCCAAAGGGACCCCCTCGTTAGACACCCGCCGGTAGATGTTCTGCGGACGATGCGGGCGATGTCCCATTATCAACCGTTGGCGGTGCGACCGCGCCTACCCTTACCAAAAAACTCGCCCGTTCACAGAATTGCGAGCAGTTAAACCGAAATCCTTGGGTATAACTGCAACAAGATAAAGTGTCCGGCGGTCAACGCACCCGCGCCCGCCCGACGCACGAGCCCCGCGCCCGTGCGATAGACCAAGGAGGAAACCATGAACGAGGGCTACACCAAGGTATTTGTTTCACTCGACGGTACTGAGCAGCAGGATTTTGTGCTCGCACGCGCCATCAAGGTCGCCGCGAACAACGGCGCCAAGCTGATTATCGGCCACGTTATCGATTCCACGGCGCTCGAGAGCGCCGGTTCCTATCCGGTCGATCTGGTCAACGGCCTAGAGGAGGCATTTAAGAACTCCATCGCCAAGCAGCTCGAAGAGGCCAAGGCCAATCCCGACATTCCCGAGGTCGAAGTCATGATTCGCGCCGGCCGCATTCGCGAGACGCTCAAGGACGAGATGCTCGACGTGGTTAAGCCCGACCTGGTGCTCTGCGGTGCCCGCGGCCTGTCCTCGATCAAGTATGCGCTGCTGGGTTCAATTTCGACGTTCCTGCTGCGCAACACCGACTGCGACATTTTGGTCGTGAAGTAGCGTTGCTCCCACCGGCCGCGGGGCCTGCGGGGTTTCCACGGGCACGTCCTCGCCGCTTTGCGGCTGCGGGATGTGCCCTTAGGAAACCCCTCCCGGCCCCGCGGCCTTCGCAGCCTTACTTCAGCGAGTTGGCTGATAAAAGATGGCGTGCCGCCCCGTTTGGGGTGGCACGTTTTGTTTGGGCTGCACGTTTTTGTTTGGGCGGACGTCTGCCGCGTGCGTTACTCGAAATATTGAAACTTATTCGTTGAAAACGCGAATGTTACGACGAAGCCTTCGCCGGAGTCGGATGCTGCGGTGACGTCGATGCCCATCTTGGAGCACAGACGCGCCACCAGGTAGAGGCCGATGCCCGTTGCGCGCTTGGTGGTGCGGCCGTTGTCGCCGGTAAAACCTTTCTCGAACACGCGCGGCAGGTCGGCCGCGCTCACGCCGCAGCCGTTGTCCGCGACGGTAAGCTCGATGCGTTCGCTCGCCAGGCCCTCGTCCAGCAACGCGCCCGAAAACACGATCTTTGCGCCGTCCTCGCGCGCATATTTGATGCTGTTCTGAATAAGCTGGCCTAGAATAAACTCGAGCCACTTCTCGTCGGTAAAGACCTCAAAGTCGAGGTTCTCGCACACCGGAGCCACGTGCGCCGCGATAAGCTCGCGCGCGTTGGCTTTAATCGCGCCCGTCACCAAGGTCTTGAGATCCCAGCGACGAATCAGGTAGTCGCGCTCCACGACTTCCGAGCGCGCGTAGTACAGCGCCTGGTCGATATAGCGCTCCACGCGAGCCAGCTCGCGACCCAGGTCATCCACACGCGACAGGTCGTCTTCGCTGCCATCCAGGTTTTCCAAAATCAGATGGGCCGCCGCCAGGGGCAGCTTGGCCTCGTGGACCCAGCTCTCGATATAGTCGCGATAGTCATCGGTCTGACGCCGGCCTTCGGCAACCTCGTCGCATGCCGCCTTGCCCACCCGGCGCAAGACCTCGTACTCGAGCTCGCCCTCGGCATAGGTCGGGCATTGCACCATCTCCTGGACCCATGCGGGACTCTCGAGCTCCTCTGCCGCGCGCTCCAACTGACGCAGAAAACGGCGACGGCGAGCGTACTCGATCACGATGCCGAGCATACCGAAGATAAAGGACACGCCAACCGCCACGACCACGATAGAAACGGGTGCGCCGGCGACCGTCAGCACAAAGCAGCTCAGCAGCACGCCGCACGTCCACACGGCGACGGGAAGCAGTGCGTCTTTAAAGAACTTGCCAAACGACATAGCCGGCCCCTAGACCGAATAGCCTTGACCGCGATGCGTCGTCAAATACCCCTTGATGCCGATTTTTTCGAGCGTGGTGCGCAGGCGGTTGATGTTGACGGTGAGCGTATTGTCGTCCACGAAGGCGTCGGAGTCCCACAGGTCCTGCATGATGGCCGAGCGCGAGACGATCTTGCCCGCGCGGCTCAGGAGCAGCGAGAGAATGCGCAGCTCATTTTTGGTGAGCTCGGTGCTGTCGCCGGTCGCCGTGTTGGTGACCATAGAGCGGGCGAGGTCGAGCTCCAGCCCCTTGTGGACGAGCGTGCTGCGCTCGCCTGACGCCGCGGTGCGACGCAGCAGTGCGTTGATGCGCGCCACGAGCACGCGCGCGCTATAGGGCTTGGGAACAAAGTCGTCCGCGCCGAGCGTCATGGCCATGACCTCGTCGATCTCGGTCGTGCGCGAGGTGAGGACGATGATGGGGACCTCGGATTCGCGGCGAACCTCGTGGCAGATATGCTGGCCGTCCTTGACGGGAAGCGTGAGGTCGAGCAGCACCAGGTCGGGCGCGGCGGCGAGAATATCGCGCGAGACATGCTCGAACGATTCGCAGGCCTCGATTTCAAACCCGGCGCGGGCAAGGATGTCGACAAGCTCACGACGAATGGGCTCGTCGTCCTCAACGATATAGATTAGCGCCATGGATTCCGCTCCCCTCTTGGTTGTCTTGCCACCATTATGGCTGCGAAACTGCAGGTGCGCGCCACGTACGTCGCCAAGGTGACAGAACTGTTCGCGAGCGGGGGCGTTTTGTCCGCCTCGCACTCGCAGCGGTGGCGGGAACCAAAATGATTCTTTAATCCCCGTCCCAGAATAATCATTTAGCGACGGGCACGAAGCTTTTCGTAGCCGTCGGCGAAGAAAGCGACCGTGGCGGCGTCGGACTCGGCGGCGTCGGCGTCGGCGGCAGGCACCACGCCGTGCTCGTCACTTACCAGGAACAAGGCGCCCTTGAGCTGTGCGGGAATGTCCACGCGCGTGACCGGGATGCCCTTGGTCTGGGCCAGCTGCTCTATGAGCGTCGCCGTGCCGCACAGGCACTCGTCCGCCGGCGCCACAAAGGCCAGCTCGCCGTTGTTGACGGCAGCGAGCAGCTCGGGCGCCACGCCGGTTTCGTCGGCCTCGGAGCGGGCCTCGGCGGAGCGGGCACGCAGCGCCTTGGCCGAAGTATCGGCCAGCGGCTCGTACTCACCCACCGTCATGGCGGCATTGCCGTTAACGTCGATCACCAGCATGAGCACGCCGTCGTGCGCGGTGTAATCGCCCTCGGCAAGCGACCACTCAACGTGCTGCTTAGCCCAGCTGAGCATGTTATGGGTAAGCGGCTCGCCCTGCACCAAGCGCTCGGACAGCGCGCGAATGTGACGGTTGAGCATGGGCACCTTTTTGTTGGACATGCGCCAACGGCAGATAAGCGCGGGCTTGTCGAGCGTAAACTTCTCGACCGCCTCCTGATTGGCGCAAAAGTCCTCGTACGCACGCTGGTCCTCGGCATTGCCAAACAGCTCTGCATCATCAATCTGGGGCATGGTTGTACCTTTCGTGTTAGTCATTCCGTCCTCTTATACCAAAAAGACGGCCCTCCAAACGGAGCGACCGTCTTTTGCAGAGATTATTTTGACGATATGGTCAGGCGACCGAACAGTTTAATGGGATAGAGAAACATCCCATTAAGGGTTTTCCAAGTGCCCGAGATTGCCCCGAAAGAGGAGCGCCGCGTACTAAATGTACGCAAGCGACGGTTTGAGGGGCAAGGTCGGGTGCTTGGGAAAGCCTCTAGTGCCTAAAATGCCTAGCTCCGGTGAAGACCATCGCAATACCATGCTCGTTGCAGGCCTGGATGCTCTCGTCATCGCGCTTGGAGCCGCCGGGCTGGATGATGCAGGTCACGCCGTGTGCGGCAAGCACGTCGACGTTGTCGCGGAACGGGAAGAACGCGTCGCTTGCGCAGGCAAAGCCGCCCTTCTCCACGCCCTCGCGCTCGCAGAAGTCCTCGGCGCGCTCGCAGGCAAGCAGCGCAGAGTCAACGCGGTTGGGCTGACCGGGGCCCATGCCAATGCCGGCCTTGCCCTTGGAGACCAGGATGGCGTTGGACTTGACGCCCTTGCAGACCTTCCAGGCAAACTCGAGCTCGGCCATCTCGGCATCGGTGGGCTTGCGGTCGGTGGGGAACGTAAAGGTCGCGGGGTCCTCGGTCACGTGGTCGACCTCCTGCACCAGCATGCCGCCGTCGATGGAGCGCAGTTCCACCTGGGCGCCGTGGTCCACGCCGCCGGTAGCCAGCACGCGCAGGTTGGGGCGCTTGGCCATGCGCTCGAGCGCCTCGGCAGTGTAGCTCGGGGCGATGATGACCTCGACAAACTGCTTGTTCTGATCGGCAAAATGCTCAACCAGCTCAAAGGGAACCTCGCGGTTGCAGGCGATGATGCCGCCGAAGGCGCTCTTGGGATCGCAGGCGAAGGCGCGGTCGTAAGCGGACGTAATGTCCTCGGCAACGGCGGAGCCGCAGGGGTTCTGGTGTTTGAGGATCACGCAGGCAGGCTCGTCGAACTCGCGGACCAGGTTCCAAGCGGCATCGGCATCCAGATAGTTATTGTAGCTGAGCGGCTTGCCCTGGATCTGCTCGGAGCCCACGAGCGGAAACTGCGAGCTCGCGGTGTTCTCGCAACCCTCGGCAAAGCGGTAGACCGTAGCCTTCTGCTGAGGATTCTCGCCATAGCGCAGGTCGTCGACCTTCTCCAGCGAAATCTCGAGCTTGGCAGAGGTATCCGCCACGTCACTTGCCTGGGCGGCAAGCCAACGGGAGATAGCCGTGTCGTAGGCGGCGGTGGTCTGGTAGACCTTCACCTGCAGGCGACGACGGGTGGAAAGCGTGGTGCAACCGCCGGTCTCGTGCATCTCGGCCAGGACGGCGTCGTAGTCGGCCGGATCGGAGATGACGGTAACGCTCGTGGCGTTCTTGGCAGCAGAGCGCAGCATGGAGGGACCGCCGATGTCGATGTGCTCGATGGCATCCGCGAAGGTGACCTCGGGGTTGGCAACGGTCTTCTCGAACTCGTACAGGTTGACGACGACCAGGTCGATCAGCTTAATGCCGTGCTGAGCGGCCTCCTGCATGTGCTGCTCGGAATCGCGGCGGGCCAGCAGCGCGCCGTGAACCTTGGGGTGCAGGGTCTTAACGCGGCCGTCCATCATCTCGGGATAGCCCGTGAACTCCTCGATGGGGGTTACGGGAACGCCCGCGTCCTCGATGGCACGAGCCGTGCCGCCCGTAGAGATGATCTCGACGCCAAAGTCATCGACCAACGTCCGTGCGAAATCGACGACACCCGTTTTATCGGTAACCGAGATCAACGCGCGTGCGATCTTCACATCAGATCCCATGCAGTCCTCCTGTCTGGTACGCCGCCGTGCTCTGTGAGTCGGTGATACGTCGATCTGCAGCGCTCGCGCAGCGGCATTGAAAATACTGATTCAATGTAGCGCATCGAGCGCGACGTTGCACCCCGCAACGCACGGCTGTGCAGAAAAAGTTTGCGAGCGGGGGTTGCAGAGGCGCCGCTGAGCACGGTGAGTTGATGGAACACAGGGGCACCATAATTAGATGCCAATGGCGTGGTAGAACTGTGCTCGATATGCATCCGCAAAAGAAAGAGGCACCATGGTCTCGCGGGTTCTCTACCGACCGTTTGATACTGAAGACTTTGACGCCATCGCGCTGATTCTGCAGCAGCTTTGGCATAACAATTCGGATAACGATGAGTACAACCGCCTTGAGGCCGCATGCGACCTCGCCTATTGCCTTTCGTCCTCGACGTTTTCGCAGGTTGCGGTAATTGACGGCGAGGCGCGCGGCATTGCGCTTGCACGCGCAGGACAGAGCCCCGGCGTCACTATCAACGAGCATTGGATGGATACCGAACGCGCGTTGCTGTCGCAGATGCGCGAACTGGAGCCCGATGCCTGCGCCGAGTATCTCTCGTTTGTGCGCGCAACCATCCGAACCAACAACCGCCTGCTCGAGAGCAGCCCATTGCCGCACGACAACGAAGTCACGCTGCTCGCCGTCGATCCCGATGTCCATGGCCTGGGCGTTGGCTCGGTGTTGCTCGATGCCGCTGTCTCGTACCTTTCCTCGCGCGGGGCGACAAGGGCGCACCTGTACACCGACTCCAACTGCTCGTGGAAGTTCTACGAGCTGCACGGCTTTAAGCGCACGGCCACGCACCGCGCCAACCGCGAAGAGCGTCGTCACGACATGCCGCGTGAAAGCTTTCTCTACGAACTCGACCTAACAGCCTAGCCCAAGCAGCCACACCTGGTCATTTAAGAACGTCCCCAATGACTGATCCCCAACAACTAGTCATTTAAGTCTGTCCCCAATGAGTGGCCTAGGGGGTTTGTAGATAGCCCTGGTCAAAAAACATCAAATATGAGTACTGTTACCTTTTTAGTAGCAGCGATTTGGGGCATTTTTGATGCTTATAGGCATGACGACCAGCTGCACGAGCTGACATAACTCCCCAAATGTTCAATAAAATGGGCTCCTAACGAGAAGTACTCTCATTAGGAGCCCATTATTATGTGCAAACATATGTGACCAACGCAGCAACAGTACTCATATTTGGCATTTTTTGTCCACTGTCCCTTGCGCGAAGGTCCGCAGCGGAAAGTTTGACCCGTTTCGATGCACAAAAATGGGATGAATCTTCCCTGGCAACGCCCAGAAGATCCACCCCAAAGCAAGCGCTCGCTAGAACGTTCCGCCGCCGCCTCCGCCGACGCCGCCACCGCCGCCACCGGAAAAGCCGCCGCCGCTGCCGCCGCTCGAGCTATCGGAACTCGAAGCCAGCTCGCGGATGGTCTCGTGATACACCTCGTTGAACGAATCGAGCGGAGACTCGTTGCCGTAGTGATGGTAATACCACCAGTAGCAGGGGTAGTTGTCGTAGAAATCGTCGCTGTTGCGCAGATCCGCAGGCACGGCCTCGGCCAGCTGTCGCAGCACTTCTTTCGAAACGCCCAGGGCAACGCCCATCACCAGCAGTTTGTTCCACAAGATTAGGTCGCTGGGGATAGCCTCCTTCAGGCGCGTAAAGTCCTCGAGCCAATGCTTGAGCGCCTTGCAGCGAGCCGCCACCTCGGCGCCCTCCGGCGTGTAACGGCGGAAGGTGCAGCTCAGGACAAAGCCCACGATCGTAACGGGGATCGAGATCATAGCGGCACCGACGTTGGCATCCGCAAAGTCGGTATAGAACAGAGAGCCCAGAATGCCAAAGACAATGATGATGCCGAGAACCAGGCCGGCCACCATCGCGATAGTGCCATCCGATGCAATAAGCTCGCGCGCCTCCAGCTTGCCCTTAACTGTGCTCTGATAGTCCTCGAGCTTGTCGCCAACAGATGTGGTGCGCTCGCTAGCGTACTCCTCCAACTCGCTAAACGTGCGCGAACGGACTCCGTCCTTATCGGGCTTAACGCCAGCAAAGAAGACCTTGAGCACGTCGCGATCGATGCCGTCCTTCTTGGCAGCCTTCCAGGCCTCGTCGGTCACTGTGATGCGATACGTCTGCTCCTCTTTTTCGCGACGGAGCAGACCCTTCTTCTTGGTCTCGGTCGCTTCTTCCAGCTTGATCACGCGGTCGTCGGTGAGCTTCATAAGTGTGGCGATATATGCCTGATCGGGCACGTCGTTCCAGCTCATGAGAGCTGCAAGCACCGCGGGATGGTCGGCCGAGGGCACATCGCGGAAGTACTCGTCCTGGAAGAGTGGCTTGGGCTTGGGCCTGCGCAGCTTAAGCATCACGATCACACCGGTATAGGCAACCGCCACGACAACACACACCACGGCAATCGCGCCGGCAACCGCACGCGCGTGCTCACGGCGAGCGTTGGCCTCGTCGGCCCATTCCTTCTCTTCGCTCAGAATCGTCGACATGCGCTCTTCGCTCGAGGCGGCGAGCTGCGGCACCCAATCGCTGGGGAAGGTGATGCGCGCCTCGGCGAATTCGCCCTGATGCACGCAGGGAATGGTATAGGTGACCATGGGTTCATCCGCATCGAGCGATACGTCGCCCGTCAGCGGGCCGTGGCCCCATGCGCGGAAGTTATCGCCCTTGACGGCCGCCGTCCCGGCGGCGGCATTTGCGAAGTGCACTTCCATCTCGACGTCATCGGAATCCGCGGACCAGCCGTCGCCCACGAATTTCCAATAGAGCTCGGCGGTATCGGCCCAGTTCATAACCGCACCGGTCATGGTGTAACTCACGTAATAGATCGCGCTGTCGCCGCTCTCGTGGGGGCTGAACACCTTGATTCTTACGCCGCTGTCGGACTGCTCAACCGTATAGACGCCGTTGTCGCCTTTGTTTGCGCTGTCGACCTTGTTAAACGCGGTGTCGTCTTCCTCGACGCTCAGCACATTGACGCCCGCCGCACCGCCCTGCTGGTTAGAGCCTGTATTGATCTCCCAAAACACGCCGTTGATGTCGTCATCGAAATCAAACTGGCGTCCCTCGACAACGGTCAGCGATCCATCGGCCTCGACCGTGGCACCGATATAGGTTTGGGTCATGGAATACCCGTCGGCACGTGCAACGGCGGGCAACAGCAGCAGCGCGCACGCGACGAGCGCACAAATGGAAGCAAATCGCGCAAACGGGCAGCGCTGCCGACAGGTCTTGGCAACGGGGGCGTTCATAGGCACATCCTTTGTCTGTGATACCAGTAGCGTCATTGTCCCACGTTTGCGGGTTCATGTGACGAACATCTAGGTCAGCGGAGTATCAAACGGGACGAAAGTCACGCCCGCGGCCGGCACCTGGGGACGTTCCTTATCTGCCGGCAATCTGGGACACTCCTTGGCATAGCCCGCTCCGGCAATAGATACCACTTCATAGCTCCATCACAGGTGTAGCGGCTTTGTGTGGGCGCGGCATGCGCTGATTGAGCCGCCAGTTGAGGGGCATAAAGCAGTTGAGCGAAAACGGTTTGCCCCTTTGCCGTCCGCTTGAGGATCATGTCCCCCTTTTCCGCGGAAACCCCGGCAGTTGCGAAGAGCTGCCGGGGTTTCTGTCGTTTGAGGGCTAGATTGATTGACGACGATTAAGGCGCCGAGCCGGTGGTCCGGCACGCGCAACGTGTGGCCTCAGCAACTTGCAGGCCACGGCAGCGTCTCCCCCACCACGCCCCGCGCTATACTCGTCCGCATGGACATCAACGCACGCAACATAGCAACAACCGCCGCCGACGCGCCAACGACGCCGGCCGCTCCCGCGCCCGTCGTGGGGCGCTTCGCCCCGTCGCCCTCGGGCCGTATGCACCTGGGCAACGTGTTCAGCTGCCTGTGCGCATGGCTTTCGGCCCGCAGCCAGGGCGGCAGCATCGTGTTACGCATTGAGGACCTGGACGATCGCTGCAAGCGCCCGGAACTTGCCGCCCAATTGATTGACGACCTGGCCTGGCTGGGGCTGGAGTGGGACGAAGGCCCCTACTACCAGCACGACCGCCTAGACCTGTACGAGAGCGCCTTGCGCCGGCTGAAAGACGCCGGCCTCACCTATCCCTGCTTTTGCACACGCGCCGAGCTCCACGCCGCGAGTGCACCGCACGCGAGCGACGGCACGCCCATCTACCGTGGCGCCTGCCGAAGTCTTTCGGCCGAGGAGGTGGCCCGCCGCAGCGCCCTGCGCGCCCCGGCCACACGTCTGCGCGTGCCCACCGTCGACGACCTCGCAGACGACGTGATCGAATTTGTGGATCGCACGTACGGCGCCCAATGCGAAGCACTCGCCACCGAGTGCGGCGACTTTTTGGTGCGCCGCAGCGACGGCGTGTTTGCCTATCAGCTAGCCGTGGTGGTCGACGACGCTGCCATGGGCGTCACCGAGGTCGTGCGCGGATGCGACCTGCTGGGGTCCACGCCGCGCCAGATCTATCTGCAGCACCTGTTGGGACTGCCCACGCCGCACTACGCACATATTCCGCTGCTCATGGCACCGGACGGCCGCCGCCTTTCCAAACGAGACCGCGATCTGGACCTGGGCGAACTCCGCGCCCGCTTTGGCACGCCCGAAGCGCTGCTGGGCTGGCTCGCCGGGCAAACGGGCATCGCGCCGGACACCACGCCGCGCTCTGCCGAGCGGCTGGTCGAGCACTTTAGCTGGGATGTTATCCGCAAGCACAGGGAGAACATCACCGTAACGGCTGAGTAATCAGGCACCCCACCCCTACGCAACATCCCAGGGCTGGAGTTCGTCGCCCAAGCGAACGATGCAGTCGTAGAGCACGGTATGACGCTCGGCCGGGTTGGCATCTCGATGAAAATGCCCGTAGTACCAGCGCCTGTAGTCCAAGCGGTCTTCCAGCTCATCGAAAAATGCCGTAAGCCGATCAACGGCAGGGCAATTCCAGCCGGGCCCCGGATAGAGCGTGGGCGAAAGCATGCGCGTGGAGCAGGTGTGGGTGATCACGTAGTCGACCTTCCAGCCCACGCCGTCGAGCTTTGTCCGTGCCTCCTCAAAGTTGCGCTCGTCCGGCAGCTCCTGCGGCCACCAGCTGGAATACGGAATGCGGTATTCCTTGTCCACGCTCGTGGCGCCGCCCATGGTAAAGACCGTTGAGCCGTCGAGCTCAAAAACCTCGCCGCGCGTCAGGCGCCGTATGGGCGAGGTGTCCGACAGACGCTGCGTCAACCCACCATGCCACAGCTCCATGGGGCGCTCCGCCCAATGGTCGTAGCGTTCGTGGTTGCCGTCGACGAACAGCACGGTATAGGGGCGCGACTCCAGCCAGGCGATATCGGCGCACTCCTCGGCAGAAAAATCCCAGGGAAAGCCAAAGTCGCCCGCGACAATCAGATAGTCGTCACTCGTCAGGCTATCCCCAAGCTCCCAGTCGCGCAGCTTTTGCATGTCAGCGCCGCCATGGACGTCGCCCGTCACATAGACCGTCATCGGATCACCACTTCCCTCTTATAGGTTTCGAGATCGCGCTCGACCTGCTCGTCGCCCGTGGCGTTGACCCACCACGGCCACTTAACGCAACACACCGGCTCGTCTACCTGTGCAAACCACGACTTGAGCTCCTCCAGGCTCACCGGGGCGTAGCCGTTGGCGTCCACGCCCACGTCGTAGCGCAGCAGCCCCTGCCGAAGGTTGAACTTGTTATACGCGTCGCCACAGCTGTGGATATGCCCGTGCAAATGCCAGCCGCCGTGCGACATACCCTGCCAGTCGACCATGGGATAGTGGCTCAGCACGATTTTCTGACGGTCGATCTTGAGCACGCAAATGGGCGGCTCGACGATAAAAGCATCCGCCACCGCAGGCTGCGTCCAGTCTTTATCGTGGTTGCCGGGCAGCAGATGGATGCGCTTGCATGCAATGCTTTTGCGCAGCTCGTAGGCATCTTGGACCGTCATCTTAAAGCTGAAGTCACCCAAAATGTAAAGCTCGTCATCCGCAGCGACCTTGCTATTAATGCTAGCGACCATGGCGTCGTTCATCTGCCCAACAGTCGACCAAGGCCTGTCGGCGAGCCGCAGCATGTTCTCGTGCCCAAAGTGGGTATCGCTGGTAAACCAGATCATGGGGACCTCCTAACGCTCTTGCTCAAAATAGTCACTCGCCGTCTCATCCTGCCCATCGGCACATCGCGCTTCGATCGGCACGATATCTTGGTAGATAAGGCGATGCTTGTCATCGCGCCATTCATCGTCATGGTAATGGCCAAAGAACCAGGTGCGGTAGTCGAGCCGCCCGTCGAGCTCGCCCAAAAAGGCCTGCAGCGAATCGTCGTAGAACTCGCGATTGCACTCCATGCACAGCTCGTCAGCCAAATCGACCGGCGCCTCGTGCGTCACAACATAGTCGACCTTCCAGCCCGCGCGATCGAGCGAGGCGCGACAGTGTTTGATCTCGCGCTCACTCGGCATCTCCTCGGGCCACCACGTCTTTCCCTCCTGACGCCACTGTTTGTCATGGCTCGCGGCGCCACCCATGGCGAGCACCGTCGGTCCCCGTGATGTCGAACACCTCGCCGCGCATCAGGTGCAGCACGTGCGGGCGAACCTCGTGAACGACGGCCCCCGTTCCACTCACGCATTGGCACGCCCCGCCAGCAGATGATGGTTCTCGTGATTGCCGTCGACAAAACACGTGGTCCAGGGCTTGGACTCAAACCAGTCGAGCCAGTATTTGTCGGTGTTCGAGCCGCTCCATATAAAGCCAAAGTCGCCGGCAACGATGACAACGTCATCGCGCGTCAGCGTTCGACCCAATGGCCAAACGCGCGACGAGAAGCGACTCGCCCCATACTCGGCAACACCGTGAACGTCTCCGGTAACGAAAATAGACATCAAACAACACCTCCGTGCTGTGCGACTCTGGACAAATCAATGGAAGAAATTGCAGGCCGGGCCGGCATCTGTATCCCTTAGGGCTTACCCTTCGTTCTTCCATCCAAACGGATCAAACACCCAAAAAACTAGATCGAGCACACTGTTGGCGGGCAGCATGTTGGGCAGGGCGTCTTGCCTCGCTTGAGTGCAGCCGCTAATGGTACGCTTGTTTTAATGGCGTTTTGAGGAAGGCTTTTGCACCCCGTAGAACGGTGGTAAATCTTGCCGTTCTTAGTGACGATTACCTTGATTTTTGAGGTATCCACACTGCGGGGCTCGATGGGCGCAGCCACCTCTTGACGAGCTGGCGCTGTTTTCCAAGGCTTGCCTCTCGAAAAACCAAAATCGCAGAATCGATTGATATAGCTGTCGAAACATCCATCGAACAGCAACCCCGTTGCCAGACCCGCCATGAATCCGCAGGCGATCGCGGCCTCTCCTCTTATTTGCATATATCCCTCCTTAATCAATCTTGAAGAAAAAGGCGGCGCGCGCCGCAGAGCCCATGCCCCTGCGGTGCGCGCCAAAAACAGCGCGCTTCCCTGTCCCTAACGGATCAGCTGGCGGCGCTTATCGGACAGGAATACGCCGGCGGCCACCAGGACCGTGCCGCCGATCACGAAGGTCTCACCCAGCAGCTCGGACGCATCGCCCGTGGCGGGCATCGCCGTCTGCCAAGTCGTGGCCTCGGTCTTTGCCTCCGCATGCTTGGCCTGGTACGTCACTTGCGTGACGGGCTGGGTCTGCTCGCCGTTTCCGCGGTCGGCGGCCTCTTGGCGAGCGATCTCGGCGTTAAGCTCGGCAATAGCCTGGTCGAGCTCGACCTTGGCGGCGGTGTAGTTGGCGAGCGCCTCCAAGTATGCCGGCGCCACGGCATCCGTCGCAGCCACGGCGTCATCGAGTTCGGCCTTGGCGGTCGCGGCACGCTCGGCGGCATCGTGGGCCGCAGCGATCTTGGCGTTAAGTACCTCGTCCGCATCGTCAGTGCTGCCGTTGACAATGGCTTCGGCAATATTGATTCTGCGCAGGCGGGCAACCGCGGCGGCAGAGGCGTCGCGCGCGACAGTCGCATCCACCACGGCATCGTCAGCCTCCACCACGTCATACTCGGCATCGCTCACGGCCATCGCCGCTGCATCGAGCGCGGCATCGGCAGTCGCTTTGTCCCCAGTGGCCTTGGCAAGTGCTGCGGCGGCATTCTTAAGCTGAGAGGCGCGGGCGGCAGCTGCATCAGATTTTGCCTGAGCCGTTGCCACGACGGCGTCGGCATCGCTTGCAGCCCGCTGCGCCATATCGAGCTCCACCTGAGTGGCAGCAGCATCGATGCCTGCCTGATCGGCATCGCCTTGGGTGGCAAGAAGTTCGGCCTCCGCCTCGCGCTGATTGGCACGCGCGCTTTCGAGTGCAGACGACGCCGCATCAAACGCACGCTGAGCAGCGGCGATATCGGCTGAGTACGCCGCTAGCTCATCCTGGGCCGCGGCAAGTGCATCCCGTTTGTCGCCAACACCGGCACGAGCGGCGTCCAGTGCGCGCTTGGCAGCAGCCACCTTGCCCTTGGCAATGTCGAGCTCGCCAGACTTGGCGGCCACGGCGTCCTGCGCTGCCGCAACAGCGGCGTTGGCAGCGCTCAAATCGGCGCGGGCATCGCTGACGGCACGCGCGGCGGCGTCAGCTGCAGCCTGCTTTTGCGCCACGGCAGCCTGGGCCTCCGAGGCCTTGGTTGCCGCGACATCAACGTTAGCGGCAGCGCGCTCAACCTGGGTTTGCTTTGCTGCAACGGCCTGCGATGCTGCACTCACCTTGCTGCCGGCATCGTCGGCAACGCCCTGCGCCACAGCAAGCTCCTTGCGTGCCGCATCCACGCCCTGCTCGGGATTTGCCAACGAGTCACACCACGCATTCAACGCAGCCTCATACTCTGCAACCGTCATCGGATTGAGGTTATACGGCTTATACCATTGACCAGAATATACAAATGTTTGCGCCTGTGTACTCCCGTACAGCGTCCCTCGCGTGCAAACGCCCATGCCCGTCACGGTGTAATCGGGGTTGATCACGTTGATGTAATGTCCGACCGAAGGGTTAGGTCCACCGTGCAGTGCGGCGTAGTTATCAATCTGGGAGCTATGCGCTGTATAGAAATCGTAAGCGGCCTTTCCCGTAAGGCCCGACGCGCCCAGCGAGGCGGCGGCAGCATCAAAGATGGCCTTCTCCTGATCGACCCACTGCTTAAACGGATTGCTTCCGTAGTTCCACGCCACATTCTCGCCCACGTTAAACTGCTGAGCGTGCGCGACCTTCGTATCGGAGAAGTTCGCGTCGGCGATGGCGGTCGCCATCATGGCATATGTCACCTTGAGCTCGCCTAGGCCAACGCTTGCGCGATACTCGTTGCACGCTTTGAGCCACACAACCGCCTGCTTCATATTGGTCAGGCTCGTCGCGTCGACTTCCTCGCCCACCTTGTTGTAGCCAGCGAGTTTGCAGTTGAGGATGATATCCGCCGCATCGTCGGCACCCACACTCTTAAAGAATGCGATGGCACCCTGGCGGTAGTTCTCCGCCGATGCATTCGCCGTTGCCTGAGCGGCATCGAGCTTTGCCTGGGCCTGAGCCACAGCCTGGTCGGCCTGCTGCTTTTGGGCCTTCGCCTGATCGAGCGCCTTGTCGGCAGCGTCTTTCTCGTCCTTGGCCGCCGAAAGCTTGGCCTGGGCATCGGCCAGCTCCGTGAGCGCACTGGCATGATCGGTCTTGGCCTGGTCAAGAGCGGCGTCGGCAGCGGTCTTGGCAGCAGCGGCGGCATCCAGCTTTGACTGGGCATCGGCAGCGGCCTGCTGCTGATCGGCAACTGCCTGCTGAGCAGTCTGAACCTCGCCCTCGGCGGCGGCAACGTCCTGCTCAGCGGCAGCAAGCTCGCTCTCGCACTTCGACTGCGCGGCCTTGGCGGCCGTCAGCGCTTCGGACGCAGCAGCCACCTTTGCCTTGGCGGCCTCGTACTCCGGGCCCGCGGCGCCCTGCTCGGCTCGATCCAGATCGGCCTTGGCCGCGTCATAGCTCGTCTGCGCGGCATCCACGTCCGCATCTGCCGCGGCCTTTGCCTGCTGAGCTGCCGAAAGCTTGCCCTGCGCGTCCTGCTGCTTGGCAGCGGCGGCAGTGGCAGCGTCTTGAGCATCCGAGAGCTTGGCCTGCGCATCAACGACCTGCTGCTTCGCCTGTTCCAGGTCACTCGCAGCCTGCCCTGCGGCAGCCTGGGCGGCAGCTACAGCCTCGGGCGTAGCATCGGATGCAGCAGCCTGTGCGGCCTCAAGCGCAGACTGGGCATCACGGGATGCCCTCTGGGCAGCAGTCAGGGCTTCATCCTTGTCCGCCAGCTCCTTCTTGGCAGCATCGAGCGCAGCCTGAGCGTCCTCAAACGCCTTGACATCCTGATCGGCCTTGTCCTGCGCAGCGCCCTGCTGCTTTTCCAGCTCGGCCGAAGCAGCGGAGGCCGCGCTATCGCTCGCACCGCGGGCCGCGTCATAGGCGCCCCGCGCCTGCTGCTGGTTGACGGCGGCAGCATCGTAGGGAGCGGCAGCCGCTTCCAGATCGGCCTTGGCGGTAGCAGCTTTAGCGCGCGCCGCATCAACTGCAGCCTGCAGGTCGGCGACCTTTTGCGCTGCAGACACGGCACCCGCGCCAGTACCGGCGGCCGCAGTACTCGTCAGCGGCGACATCACCGCAGCCGTTGCACCCGTGGCGCCAACGCCATCCGCATCCTGTGCCACCGCGACCAGGGGCGACAGCATCGAGCCGCCCGTCATGGCAATCGTCGCCGCAGCAACCGTCACCACGCGTCCAGCCGCCTTGGCCTTACCCAAAGCCTTGCCGTCCATGTCCTTGTTCATATTCTTGCTCATTGTCGATTCCTTCCCACGGTGAGCCGTTGTTTGACACAGATAGTCGATCCAACTTGCCCCATTAAAAAGAGGTGATAACGGGGTAATTAAATTGAGCGATTTGAATCGCGGCGAACCTGGCATTCGCAAAAGCCAAACTCATAGTTCCGCTCGCGCTCAATCTCATCCAAATACTCGAGATCTTCGCCACTTGGCGCCTCTTCACCTAGGCATACAGGCCAGTTCTCTGTGCGAGAACGGTCAGTACGGCCATAAATGGTCTCGAGATTAATAAAATCGATATTGCCGTTGTTAAAGGAGAAATTGCTGGTGCTCATGCTCAAATCCCGTCCACATAAACTCAAATTGCTGTGCTTGGCCTCTTTTAGAGACCCCATCTCATACGCTATGACTGTAGTATATGCGCTCTGCTTGCATGTTGCAAGAACATTTTTATTTTTCTAGCGCTTATAGCTAATCTGTTTCCTCTGTTTCCTCACGAGCAAATACCAGGCTCCCCCGCCGCGCCCTCACGCGCGGCACATTCGTTGAGATACTTCACCGGAATCGGCCACCTGGAGGGAGCTCCGTGGCGCGAAAGCCCCACATTGACCAGCTGAACCAGCAGCTCGGACAGATCGTCGCCTTCGAGCACCTCAATCGAGCGCACATGAATCGCCGTCGCCAGGTCCTCCTTGGTGCCGTTGTTGACGCCCACAAAGTAGCAGGTCATCCCTGCACGTTCAAACGTTCCAATGCCGTAATAGGGCGAGTTGTAGCTTTCGAAAAACTCCTTCTTACGGCCCGCTTTGCCCGTAAGCTGGTAATCGCGCACCAAGGTCGCAAAGTTGTTAGAGAAGGTCGTCAAGCCCGTATCGCGCACGCGCGCGAGCATAGACTGTCCACCTGCCCGCACGTCAAAGATATAGGCATCCTTGTCGAGCTTGCCGTCGGCCGTCAACAGCTCAAGCTCTATCTCGTCCACGGGACCATCCTCGATGGAATGCGAGGTGTAGTCCATGGCCCCGTCAGCACCAATCGTTAGCGTTGCAAGGCGCGCATCCAGCTCAATCTTGTCTTCCTCTTTACGCGGAACATTGACCACGCCGCAGACCGTCACCGACTCAACGCCAAAAGAGCCAAGGTCAAACGCCTGCATCCGTCCGTCGACGACGTTCTGCTTTACCAGCAGCTCTTTGAGCATGGCTCCCAGGATTCCCTCCTGTGCGCCCCGTACCTTTGTATTCGGCATCGCCTTAACCAGCGGCTCGCACACATCCGGCGTCACATGCTGCTCCACCACGCCAGCGTGCAGAGCATAGCCATCGTCCTCGGCGACCTCGTTGGCTACCACAACGATATTCCACGCCAGCGGATCAACAGCCCTGCCGCCATACGACGCGCGCACGCCCCACGAGGAATCGTTGAGCCGATCGGCCAACTGGCGCGCTACCCTATCAAGCCCGTCACCCGCGAACGAAACCACAACCCGCCGCCCCAACGAACGCTCCGCAACCACATGGGCGTATCGGTCGCTTTTCAGAACCTCGTAGAAGCTCTTGCGCGGATACTCCCTGAGCGATATCTGGGCAAAATCGCTGTACCGACGCTCAAGAATCTGCAGCTCTCGGTACAGGATTCCCTTCTTGGTATAGGCGACCTTTTCCGCCTGGGCAGAAAACGTAAGGTCACGGCGTTTGGACGGCTTATCGCCCTTGGCACGGCGCAGGATATACTCATCGCTTTGTCCGTGAGCCAGCACCACCGTAGCCACAGGCGACAGCCTGTAACCCACCTGGCTGTTGATCTTCTCGAGTTCCAGCTTGTCGCCTGCCGCACGACCGATGAGCACCCGCCGCTTGGCAAACGTTCGGATCTTAAGTTCAAAGGTGCAGTCCTCGTTGATAACAGTCTCGACCGTCTCAATCTTGGCAGGGCCCGTTCCTGCTTCCTCAATGGCGTCGCGGCGGTCGCCCTTGGCACTAATGACATACAGGTGTCCCGTGTCATTGGGAATCTCGTCCTCGACCCCCTCAAACTGCGAGCAAGAGTTGAATAGCAGGCGCAACACGACGCAATCTTCCAGCTCGTCCCAATGAGTTTTAATCGGAACCATTTGCTCATGGGCGAGCGGGGCGTTAAGGTCGCCCGTCTGCGCGCCCGCCTTGACCATCAGAAAGACGCGGTTGTCCTCGAGCTGGGTGAGCGCCACGACCTTGCCCGTCTGGCACACATCGGCCATAAAGTCCGCCACGGCATGCTTGCCTGCATCGCCAACGTTGCACCAAAAGACCGAGTAGCGCTTCTCGGCAGCCGCGGCATCGAGCTGCAACACAAGCTCGGACACAGCGATGTCTCCCAGGCCACACGGCTGGTTATGCTTCGATTGCACGGCCGATCGCCTCCATCATCTCCAGACTGATTGCTCCATCAGCTGCCATATAGGGGAAGGAGTAGACCATCCCCTCGTCATCGATTGTCTTTTGGCGGAGCTCCAGCGCCGCTTCATCGGCCAAAACATTGACGATCAACAGGCGCTTCGCCCCAACTTTTTGGGCCTTGGCCTTAAAGCGCTCGGCATCCGTGGCATCGCCGCCGTTGCGCCTGTAGGCCTCATAGGCGCCGATACGATAGTGCTTAAAGTCGATCCACACCCCGGTCTTGTTGCCGGCGGCATCGAGCACCTCAAAATCGCCGCCTGTCTCGGCATGGGCCGCATCACCACGAGTAAGCGAATAACACCCGTCGTAATACGCCTCAAAGATGGCCCTGCCGGCAGACTCGCCCAGCTCTCCAAGGTATACCGCTTGGAACATATAGGGCGTCATGTGCACCGTCGCCGCCGGCTGCAACGTCGTAGGCACCCCGTCGCGCGACCAGCGCTCGCGCACCTCGCGAATTGAGAGCAGCTCGGACACACGAGCAGCCATCTGGCTTACCTGGCGAACCTTCGCGCCCTTTAAGCCCTCGTTATAGCGGCAGCGCTCCTCCAGGCGGGCAGCAATCTGCTCGACAGGTTCACCCTCATAGCTGGGAAACTCAAAATGCGGCACCTTACACGCTCCGCCCTGCGCATACGCATAGCCACTCGCGGCAAACGGCATGTGCAGTGCGGTGCTTTTGCGCGCAGGATAGCTTGCGAGGTCCTCCCACGGCAGGCAAAAATGATGCAGATAAAAGTCGCGCTCGCCATCGAAGGCGGCCAGATCTTCCTCGCGCGCATCGAGGGAGGTAACCTTCCATGCCAGCTTTTCGTGCTTCTCTTTCGCCAGGTTGTTCCTAAAGGCAGCAAGGTTCTGCTGTTTGTTAGCAGCGTGCTGCTTCTTGTCCGCCATGTGATTGTTGACAGCCGCACAGGCGCCAACAACCTGCTCCAGCTCGTAGCCCATCGGCAAATCGTGCAGGAACGAAAAGTCGCAATCGCCGGCGATTTTGCGGTCGAGCATTACCTGCACGTGCGGCATCTTTACGCTCGTGCGCATCAGGCGGCCCACGGCCTGCGCCACAATGCGAGCACCTTCGACCTGATAAGAGAGGGTATTGCGAACCGGCAGATTCCGTTTGGTGCCAGACAGCAGCAGCCGTACGTTATGACGCTTTTCGGTAAACGGGACCTCTCCGCGCGCCACCAGCTCTTCCTGTTCAACCACACCTGTCAACGCCTGCTGAACAAACGTCGCCGAGCTAATCTCGACTTCCGACGTCAGACGGCTCGTAGGCGACTCAATGTACAGAAAGTCCAGGTCCATCTTGGGACGGCGGTCGGCATCCTCGAAGCCGCAATCAACCTGTCGTACCGTGCGACACAAACTTTCCGGTACCTTGTATTTAAGATTCTTGGAAAAGCCACCGGCCGACAAATTGATGAGCATAAGGGTTGGCCGGCCCATCTCGAGACGGTTTTGAGCGTCACCCCAACCGATATCCCATTCTGCAGCGTTAAAGCACGGCACCATACCCTTGGCCTCCTTGAGCGACTCCTCGTACGACGCCTCGGGGCACTTAACGTTCCGAATCACCAGCTCGGCAACGATTTCTCGGGCAAGGTCCAGCGCCAAGCTATTAAAGTCGCCATGGTTTCCCATGTGGCGCGTCGTAAAGATGGCTCCTGCCTGATGCTCGTTGCGTGCAACGCCACGTGCCCAGGTGCTCACGGCAACGAGTGTCTTGCTTAGACGCTTCAATTCAAACTCGATGCTCTTGACGTCGCTTGTGCCCACCCTGTCGGCGATCTTTAAACGCAGACGCACCGCAAGCCCTTCACTTACGCCGACCTGGTCAAAGAACTCCATCACGCGCTCGTACGTCTCGTCGGGCGATACGATGGCCCCACCAAAGGCGCCGCCGGCCAACGCAGCCATACCGGCAAGATTCTTGTCTTCGTCAACCCAAGCAACGTCAACGTCGTACGTCTTTGCCGCCTGCTTGTTAAACAGCTTGGTCTGTCGCACGATCTCTTGGTTGAGCTCGCCAATCCACGTATCCTTGCGGACCACGCCGTGAACCTCATCGAGGTAATCCAGGTTAAAGTTCTTTACGGTCGATGCGCTCCAAGTTGCGCTCATGCACACGCAGGGCGCATTGGCAGCAATGGAGGCCAAGTACGCCTCGGGCATGCGCTCAATGCCATGGCTGGTTAGGTGCGTGGTAAATATGTGGTCGAGCGTGGTTTCCATCACCAGGTAGCCGACGCCGCGCGCATACATCGAGTCATCGGCTGCATCAATATCGTCGTTCTTACGGTTCTTAAAGAACAGCGCCATCATCAACGAATCCCAAAAATACTTCTCGTTGGTCTGATCGTTCCTAATGCCCAGCGCATCGATGATGTTCTTGCGCGAAAGATCGTCTTTGTACGAAATGCTGCCGTAATACAGGCTGTCCATAAGCGCAGCGCAGCGGCCGAGATGACCCACCACCATCCTGACGATACCGCGAGCTCGGCGCACCGCCTTGTTGACTGTTGGCTGTCCATTCGCCCCATGAGCCGTAATCATATTGTGGGTACCGTTCTTATTGAGCTTGTAACGCAACGGGTTTATCGAGTTGTCGTCCACCGAGATATCGTCACTGCCAAACAGATGTCGACCGAAGAGTTGCCCTTCTTTCGCCTCATCAGACAGCGCAAAAGGCAGACGTAGCTTCATCTCCTTAATGCAAGAGGCAAGCGCCTTTTGAATATTCTCGGCATCCTTTGCGATTTCTTCGGCAGCTCCCTTTACGCTCGCTCGCGAAACCCTGTTCCTCTCGGCATTCGACCCCTTGTGATCACCCGACGTGGAAGCGTGCGTGTAGACCGCCATCCATTGGTCTCGATTTCCTAGCAGCAAGGGGTCCACCACGCCGCCGTTAAAATGACGATCAAGGATGCGCAGCACCTCATCCGGCTGAAACGTCACGGGGTCGTCCGTCAGCGTCGACAGCATATCGGACTTCATATGATCGATTTCGTCAAAGATAAACATGCTCTTCTCGGCGGCTGACGCATTAAAAAGCACAACTCTCGCACCGGTCACCGTATCAATTGTGTTGACGAGCTTTTGAGGCGTGCACGCAATCACATGCGGCATGCTCTCGTCGTTGAGTAGCGCAGATGGCCAAATCTGAGGGATTATCTCCATGCCACGCGTGATGTTTTTAAGCTCGCAACTCACTGCCCAACGCAGGCTCGCATCAGCTAACGACAGCTTGTCCCGCAGGCTGGGGGTCAGACGATCGACAACACTTCCCAGGCGTCTCCTTGTGTCAAGGATGCCCAAAAGGTCATCGGCGACCTCCATAGCGTTACGCCATGCCCGCTTAATGACGCGATAAGAGTGCTCGTCATCTGCTTCGATGGGACACGGAATTTTTCGCACACCCACGGCACCCTTGCCGCGGGTGGCCTCGATCCAATGCAGGATGTTCTCGCCCGCGCGCGGAAGATCGAACACCATGCGCGCCGCATCTTTGGAATCCATACCCTGATCAACCAGCAGTTGGCGCACGTTTGCAACATAGTTGTCGCGGTTGTCCTTGCCCGGCACCACAAACACCAAGGTACGGCGGCCGGGGCATTTGTTAAAACACCCCGACTCATCCCAGCCGCCGGCAATTAGATCGGCCGTGACCTGCTCGGCCGTGTAGTTTTTACCCGAGCCCGTCGTGGCGCCCAAAAAGTACAGGCCGTTGTTGTCCTGGTCCTTGGGGGCAAACAGCGCACGCTCAAAAAACTCGCGCATCGCCTTTTGGCGCGCAAGATAGGGAGCAAGCTCCTTGTCGCCCGCAGACGACGGATTCAATTGGCAGTTCAGCTCCCACGTAGCCATGGTCAAACCTCCGATTTAGTTGTTGCATGTGTTGAATACCATCCCGTGCGGACAAAAACTCACGCAGGGCGGTTGAGGTGGCGGCGTCCATGCCGCCTGAAAAAAGAAACGAAAGGAAAGAGAGACAGTCGGCGATTACTCGCACGAAGCGAGCAACTCTTAAGATCGCACTCCAATACCTCGCGTTCTTCAGCGTCAATCACTACAAGGGCGACACGCATCAGGGACACCTCGCACGGAGACTCGCTTGCACAGTTATCTCCCAAAGATCCCCGAAGCATGACCGTGCCTGTTCCCGGGCAAGCGGAACAGGAGCGCTATGCCCAAGAGTACGAAGCAAAACAGCGCGCCTACGAGGACGCCCTTAAGCAGGCGGAACATTACGCCGCGAGTAAGGAAACAATGTAGCAACTAGGGTCGGTAGGCTGTCCGGTCTTTTCCGACAGCCTACCGATCAGGCGCGCCGTTCAATGCAGCGGCTAGAGATTCTCATCAGACTTCGAACTGGCCCTGGCCGCTTCTTCGTCCTCAATCAATTTCCTGACCGCTGAATAGGCGTCATACGTAGCGTCTTCAATCTTATCCAGGGCTTCTGGATCATGCATGCACCCGCCCTCCTGGAGTTTCTGGATCAAAAACCAGGCAGCAGTGAGCAGGTTGTCAACATCCTCAACATCCAACTGATCAATCGAATACGCACTATCGTGGAGCTCCAGCAAATATGAGCTGGCGACGCGGATGGCCTTACTTACATATGGCTCAAGGTCGTATTGGGGGTAGCGGGCATCGAGGGCCGTTAAAGGATCGGTCGGCTCAACCCAATAGAGCATCGTTGCGCTCTCGCACTTCTCCAGCGGATACTGCTCGACCGCCTTTTCCCAGCTTACATACCAGGGATTGTCGTCCTTGTCTGCAAGCGATTTGCAGTAAAAAAGTGCCGTAGCAGCACTTGCGCAAGAATAGTAATGGCGCGCCCTGCTCTTCTTGAACTCATCGTTCAGCTCATCGTTGTAAAACAGCTCCGCCTCCATGACCAGGAACGGACCGTCCTCATCCGTAATGCTCATGGGATTGTTGTTGCACTCATAGTCCGGATACATTTTGTCTCCAATCACTCATATTGGTTTGTTAGCTTATGCTGCCGTTCGGACACATTAACAAGCAATATCGAACCCGCGCTCACGCGGAGAGTTGTCACCATCGCGCCAATCTGCAAGTTTTTCTCATCGCGTGAAAAGAGCTTGCGATTCTTGCATGTTTTTCTCACGTCGTGACAAGAACTTGCATGGTCGCCCCGCTACCTGCGCCACGAGGCAGCAAGGATAACGGGAATCCCGGCAAGGCACACCGCCAAGGCGACGGCTCCGAGCGCGAGCACGATGGCCACGCTTACGACGACATAGGCCACGGCAATGAAGGTCAGTGCCAGCAGGCAGGCAAGCAGTTTCGGCCACGTAGCACAACACCAGGTTTCGAGCTCGCGCGCTTCAGCAGGACGTCGGCGAGGCGGACAAGCTCGATAGCGAAGCCGCTTGCCGAAATTGCGTCCGGGGCCCTTGGCAAGGAACCACTTGAACAGGCACATCAGGGCGCAGCCCAGCATGATCATGATGGAAACGGCCCATACATTGTGCCCCGACTCAACAAGGCTCTGGTCACCCATCGCGCTGCCGTTGATGAGCCAACTCGTTCCATAGCCCATGAACAGCATCGCCAGCAGCAGGCAGGCGCTCAGCGCGGCGAGAGAGCGCGACACGCGCCCGCTGAACACCGGAGCCTCGCAGCTGAGTCCAAGGCCCTCGCGAACGCGCCAGGCGGCATGGTAGGCAGGGTAGGCCGCGATGAGCGCGGCCACGAGCAGCGACGCCCAATCGGACCCGGGCACAGCCGACGCGTACTCCGCAATCGCGGAGATGGAGAAGGCAGCATGGAACGACTCGTTCAGGAACAGCGCGACCTCGCCCTTCCAGACGCAAAACGGGGCGGCGACGGAGGCGGTGCCGGCAGCGGCAACCGCGGCAACGGCAACGAGCAGCGCGCCCTGCACGAGTTTGACGACCTCGCCTCTGGCGGTGCGGGGCGCAGACTCAACGGCGCTGGACGAAATTTGAATAGAAGTGTTCATGATTTTCCTTTCAACAGAAATCAAACCGGAATCGCCGGCAACTAGGATGCAGCCTCTAGTCGGCTCCGATTAGAGATTGTTCGCCCCCATTGATACCAAGTCGTGCAGACACACTAACAAGCGATATCGAAACCGCGATCTCGTGGAGAGTTGTCGTCCTCAATCCATTCGAGCCCGACGCACTCATCGATCCCTGCATCGGGAACTGACGACCATCTGAACTCGAAACCAAGCTGGTCAAGCTCATCGACTCGCCCACGGATCACTCCGTAAACATCCAACGCATTCTCGAAATCCTCCGAAGACGCGTAGCCTCGCTCGCACTGCCTGCGCATCTGATGCAAGCGACCCATGGCGGCGGCGATAATCTCGCGAAGAGCGATAACCTCGCGCTCGCATACATCAATGTTTCCTTCGTTGAGTTTGATGCGATCGGACATAACGGCCTCCCTGGTTTTAACCCTTTCGCTTGACTCCATTGAACAGCCGCAAACAGCCGCGTAATATGACTTTTATCGCGTTTTAAATTTTGGCTGTTTGGAGCATCAATGCTTAAGTCCGAAAAAGAAGCATTTAACTGGGGTTTTGAGGCTGGCTTTCTTCGCTCCCCTGTCAATCCCCGTATGCTACTTCTTAACAGGACGCCGGAGATTGATTGTGCCGGCGACGGAAACACATCCGGCAATGCAAGCGCATGGAGTCTCGTCTCCATAGCCAACGACCTATTGCGCGTCGACTTAAGCTCGCTTTTCAACGAGATTGCGTCCCATTTTCGTGAACGAGCAAACCGTCGCTTTTATATCGACCTGCAGAACGCCATGCGCCAGCCCCCTGCTGCTCCTCACCCTGCGCAACACACCTCGATGGACTGCGCAGCCGAGCCAGACCATGACGACTGGCTCGATCCAGACGATCCCGACCAAGAGCCCACCCAAGCAGAATTGAACGAAGCTGAAATCGCTATCAACCTTCAAAAACAAAGGAACGCGACCTCGATTTCTTTGCTCCGATATTCGACAAAGCCATTACAAGCCATGCACACGGAGAGATTTCCGGCATGGCCAGATATCTCCTTGAAAATGTCTGTAGACAGTGTGTCATGAACATCACGGCGATTCCCGACTATCGCTATTACAGCTGCTGGATGAACAACAACGCTATTGAGTGCGACGAGATCAACCGCCTGTACCGCGCAGTGATTACAACATCGGGCCAACTCAACAAGCAAGAAATGGCGTCCCTCTTCAGCTCCTATCTGCAGCTCGAGTCGAACGACATGAGCATTAACGCTACCAACGGCGAGACCGATCTAACAGCACCGGTGCCGTATGACCGCGACAATCCTATACGCAACTTTCCCAAGGCGAAATCTCAGATAGAAACAGCTTGCGTCTGCACCAATATCGATCTCTTTCGAGCGCTTCTCATTGTTTTTTATCAGGAATGTCTGGAGCTTACCCCGCTGCTTAAAAACACCGAGGCACCTAGCCTGCTCGCGCAAAACGAAGAGTTTTTCCCAGCCGCCATCAAAACAAGCGACCCGCGACAATTTCGATTATTCGATGAGCAGCTGCCGGCAATCATCCGCTTTGGCGAAGCTTTTGTATACGCAGCCAAAAAACACTTGCCCGGAAACGAAACGGCTCAAAAGCTCGAAGAGCATTTGAATGGAATAAAGCGCATGAACAGCGCCCCCTTTATGCAGGCGTTTCGTAAAAACTATCTCGAAGCTATGCGCGAGAACCAGATCTTCGCAAATGGAGACTTCCATACGCATGCAGAGCTTAACGACCAGGAAAACCTCAATAGGCTCGTTGGGCTTCAAGCCGTTATTTCAAAGGCAGGAGAGCTCTACTTCACCGAAGAGGAATGGTCCTTTGCAAGCCTTTATGCCCGCATCCTTCACGAGCTGCTGCTGTGCGGCATTATGCCGATATCATGCCAAACCTGCGGTTCGCTCTTTTTTCCGACCGGTCCTAACAGCAAGTACTGCGATCGATATAACGCGGCAACCAAGCTCTACTGCAACCCGCGATATAACGCCAAAAAACATCTTGGTCGCAAATCGCCCCGCGATGTCGCGCTCAATATGCAGAGAAAGACCGAAACGGCATATGAAAAGGGCCTAACGGATTGTGCCCACTATTTTGAGCGCCTCGGCAGCTTTGTCCTCGATGGTCTTGGCCCAGCATACCAAGCGAACGACCTCATTTCCGATGAACTCTATAGGACGTGGCTGTCTATCGTCAACCAGCCCAATTGTAGAGCGAAAATCAAGCGGCCGGATAGGCTCGAGTATCCATACCCCGTGCTGTGGTACGGATTTGTCCGCGATGGCAATCGGTATGTACAAGTCGAGTTTCCTGGAGCCGAGTACCCAACGCTTTTTGAATGTTTAAGCCAGCTCGCCGAAAGCCCACACTCAAAGTGCACACTGGATTACAAGGGGCCAGGTGAGCATCCATACAGCTCATGGCATGTAAAACTGCACATGTTGTTGGAGATCATTGTACAGATAAATAACGCCGACCACGTGGCGAGGCCCATCCCATTGCTTGGAATCGATGGGCCCGAATATGTCTGGACTGACCCGACCGTCCAAGACACATGGAGCACGCCCGACGCATGCATCTACAGCACCGGAACGATTGAAGACCTTAGCTTTACCGTGTATACAAAGGGATATGGCCCGGAAAAGCAGAACTGAACCGGTCGACATGTGCAAGGGCTGCATGCGGAAGCGCCGAAGGGCAGACCGCTAGTAATAAAACAGAACCGATGAGCGCATAGGTCTCATACGCTGGAGCAACAGCAACGGCGACTTTCACGGTATTCTGCAGTATCCAAACGGATCAACACCCAAATTACTTAGTCTATCTGCCCCTTTTCGGCTTCAAGCAATTCCCGTTCCGAGACGTCTTTGGAATGCACAAATAGGCCCGACATCATACGGTCGCCAATTTCATTGAGTTGTTCAGCAATATTCTCGAATGGTTTATTCAAATCAAGAGTTTTAAGGTAGAACCAGTGGCCAAGTTCATACCAGCATTCATCCAGCGGACCCTCCATAGACGTTTGGGCATAGAGCAGCATTCCGGATACGCTCGCGTTTCGCTGCGCACAATGCATAACATAACTAAATATCTGATTTCTATGTTCAGGACTCAGTATCTTTTTCTCGCAGTGTGTTCCAAGAATTGTTCCATAGCACTTAGCATCTATCACTAGTTTATAGCTAGGCCCTGTTAGCACGACATCCGTGCGCAACCTTGGTAGGTATTGAGACCTTACGCCAATACCATAGTCAACGATAGGCGCAGCAGGCATTAACCGCGGAAAATGTCTGCGATAATATTCACGTATAAACTTCTCAAATAGAGAAGAGAGCCTCTGGCTGCTCAACATAGACGAAAATTCCGCATTACCGTTTTCATCATGAACAGGAATGCTCTTCTCCAAAACCATCCGGCAAACCGCCATCAAGAATCGATAACTCTGATTGAGTTTGTTGTACCTAACCAGTCTCCAATCAATCGAATTAGCCTCGAGTGAATCGACAGTAGATAGGTATAGTGCGCTTGCCCTGAGTCCCTTTCGCGTTCGCGGAGAAACATCATGGCTGCGGATTAATTGAATTATTGCAGTTTTAACAATTTGATTCATATAGGTATTGGCTGTGAAGCTGTCATATAGACACTGCAAACGCATTGTCCCCCGAGCTTTTAAGCGATGCTTTTCTGAATCAGCGGCCGACCTCTCAGGACTGCAAGAGGCTCTTCATGAGGCGAATAGACACGCTCAAGCCCTCGCAAATACTCTCTTTTTACAGCATCATTCAAGATAATTGCAAAAAGCTCACCGAGTCCATCGAACGGCTCTTTGCCGACTGCCTTCAAGGTGTCCGCGAACACCGCTTCCGCATCACTACCGGAAATACCAGTCGCATACGCAATCATATATAAAATGTTACGGATTGCGACGTTGTTCGCAGCCGTATTGGACATCCTAATCTATAGCCTCATACAAAAGAGAAACCTGTTCATCTAAGATTTCCTATCGGACGAATCAAACCAATACTCTTGAAGAAGAGGCCGCAGTTCATAGTCAACGATAGACTTGACCTCAATATCCGTAGGGGCAGAATCGAAACAAAAATAGCTATGCCCGATACAAAAACCCTCCCCAAGCGAAGAGTCATGCGAAATGACATCATTTAATCGACGAACAGCATCGACGAGCGAGGTTAGTCTATCGTTACCCAATGAATCAATATAGTCTATAAATGAGCGCTGATTGAGCGCCGGACTCATAGAGTAAAACGCGAATCTCCTTCGAAGCGCATAATCAACCAGCGCGAGACCGCGATCGGCGGTATTCATCATGCCAATTATAAATAGATTCTTCGGAACCGTTAACGGTTCTGGCAATCCCGGAACCACCAATGACTCACCACGATGGTCAGCTTCAATTAACATGAGCAGTTCTCCAAATACTTTTGAAAGATTTGCTCTATTAATTTCGTCGATTATGAGGTAATAATTTTCAAACCGATGGCTTCTATCTGACGCTCGACGAAAAAACTTGGTAAACAAACCCTCCTGAGCAGCGAAAAGCCCATCAGCCGTAGGTTTAAAACCGACTATATAATCCTCATAAGAAGATCCTTGATGAAATTGAACCTTCTCTATACACGTATTATCGGTAGCGCCCATGAGCGAATATGCCAATCGTGTAGCAGCAAAGGTTTTCCCCGTACCCGGCGCACCCTGGAGAATGATATTCTTTTTTCTCTTAAGCAACGAGACGATTGCATCGTAAGACGCTTCGTCCATATAGACTTCTTCAAGAAAATCGCTTTTGTTATATCTTGTAGCGTCGGTACTCCTAAACGTCATTTGGCACTCACGCTTTCTCGACGATTGACAAATTCTATGAGCCCACGGGGCTTGATAATTCCGGCTGCTTTTTCATTTTCGCTTGCTTTTAAGAGCTTTTCGAGACCAAAACCAAGAGGCCAGGCTTTTGGGATTTCAGCATCAGAGAGGTAGTCAGCAAAATATAACCGGTTAATGGTTCTAACAATATAAATCGTCAGATGTGCAATGATGGGCTGGACGTATGGGTCGGTTTCGTCATTATCATATGAACCACCAGCACAAAATGGTTTTCCCTCTCCGACTATAGTAGGAAAACCGGCTCGTACAGACCACCCCGGGAAACGATTATTGAACTGGTCGCGAATCGTATAGTTTTTAGGTCTTCGCTTATAGACCTGCATGTTATATTCGCAATCGACGCCGCCCGTCTGTATAAGGTCGACTCTGTAAGGGGGGCGTACCCTCTTCAATCTCCTTTGCCTTCAGGTTGTCTTCGTCAATCTGGCAGTATTTGAAAAACTCCACGGCCTCATTTGGGTCAATACCGGAAAGGTCGATATAAGTCTGGCCACCGCCTCCATCAGGCTTTTTAATACCTTCGATATTGCGAAAGTCAGCGGCAGTCAGGTGACGGTACATAATCTCATCCACAAATAACATTCGACCGCCTCGTTCAATCGGTGCTTACCATTTTTCCAGCACTATTATGAACTCCTTTATTTCATTTGCCAACGAACTGCAATTTGACCTAAAACGTTTGTATGCAATTTCTTTAACCTCAATTTTTCCGTAAGCAGAAAATACGTCGCAAAGATCCTCGACAGGAAAGAGTCCATCTTCGCTATAGCTAATCAAACAAACAGGGCAATGGATATCCTCGATAATCTTAGCGAAGGAATCTTTTGATTTAGTTTTTGTACAAAGATCAGAGTACTGATCGCGCCAAGGACGTAACCCACTCTTGCCAGCAGCAACAGGCTCGTCACCACGTGCGACCGTTTCAAGAATATGATAATTCGCTGCATATTGGCGTTTGATATAAGGAGGGTCCAGATAGCAAAGGTCTGCAGTAACCCCAGCAGCAAGGTCTTCTGCCCTGCCCTGAAGAACCACATTATCAATTCTTCCAGTATTAATGGATACCGGAGCTAGATGGATGGCATTTTTCGCACTTGCGGTAAAATTTGCCAGGAAATAGCCATAGGTTCCAGATATATTTGCCACTTCGTTGACTGCCATAATCAGAGTGTGACGCAAAAGCGCCTCCTCCATTTGGCAAATCCTACCCTCATCGCGCCATTCGTTTATCTTAAGTCTAATTGCATCGATTTTTGCAGCGTTATCCGATGTAAAGTACTTCCTACTTGGACATCCATTTGCAGGAAGCCCTGAAGGAGAAAACTCGCGGAAGAAGTAGCCTTCGACCGGTTCAAGTTCATTTAAATAATTTAGCACTTGCACGTAATGGCACTCAGGTTCAACCGATAAATCGCTCAGCCCCTCGAAAGAAGGCGTACGATTCATGAGCAGCTGCACATAAAGATGCCACTTGCTGTACGTCATAATGTCAGAAGCGATGACGCGGTAGCCAAGTCAACGAAACTCAGCAGCTACGGACCCAGTCCCGGCCATTAAGTCGGCAACAGTTCCTCCGGGGCTTAGATAATTTGAAGCCAATGATGTTATCTGCTCTAACAGCTTTGTCTTATTGCCAATGTAGCGATACATGCCTATTGTTTCATTTCCCTCAGTGCGCCCAAATCGGGCAGCTCCGCCATCTCGTGCTTGATACGCTCGACCTCTTTTCTATCAAGGCCGTATGCTAGCGTAACAAGCAACTCAAGTTCCGCATCGATTGCCGCCGTGTAGTGAAGATTCAGTTTCCGAGCGCCGTCAGCAATTTGATGATGAAGTTCACTTTTGTTGTCAAATCTGATGATCGGTAGTTCCTGAAGAATCCGTTTTGTTAAGTAGGGGTGTGATTTCCACTCATTCTCACCATACAGCTTCATGTAGTAATAAAAAATAACCCTCGAGTTAAGCAGCGCATTGTAAAAGTACAATGCGTCCTCTCTCAACCCTTCGCCTGCGGTAAAGAAGTAGACAGCTTGATTTACCATCCTGCCGCTATCGTCAACAACGCTTTTAATTCCTAACCCAGTCTTTCTAACAAGAATCTTCATGGGCTTATAATCATCAAGGTCCTTGTAATTAATGCCCTCAACTCCAAGTTTCAAATACCGTTGGCATGACAACGAATATCGTCCAACAGATTCACCAACAAATATAGGAACAAAACCATCGGCGGGCCTGAACTGCATGACGGATTCAAGTTCCGAGCTCGACACTTCAACCTCGCGCCCGCAGCATTTACAACGCTTAAGAGCAAGGCCCGAAAATAACGCCGCGGTGTTTGCTCCACCACATTTCGGACAGTAAAAGACGGTTCCGCGCTTTGAGATTTCTACACCTCGATGGAAAGAAACGTCAAAAGACCATTTGCCTCCATGAGACCTAATTCTCTCAATAACCGCATGATCTTCACTTGCCACATCTATATCAAATAGGCAGTCTTCATTTCTTAGAAAATCCATCTGGCGTTTAACGCGATATTGTTCTTCAAAAACTGTCTCGAGCGTCTTGTCTCCACCTAAAACGGCCTTTCTATCCGATGTCGTAAGCCGGAAGCACTTTGTTAAACTGGCATCACTTGGTATACACTTGCGGACAACGACAACCGTTGTCGCACGATGAACCCCCTCGAAAAGTTTTTCTCCAAGACGCGCGATTACTTTTATCTCATATTTCGTAGCAATAAATCGACGTAAACCATAAGCTGTTGCCGAAAATAATGAATCGGGGAGAATAAAGGCAGCAAACCCATTCGCATGTAATATGGCCATGGAAAGCTCTACGAAGAGGGCGTAGCAATCATACTGTCCATCAACATTTTTATAGCCACGCAGCAGCAACTCATCACGATCGTAAATACGGTCGGAGCTCCAAGGTGGGTTAGCAATAATTGTGTCGACACGAGCCAAACGCTCCAGCCAATACGCTTTCGGATCCGTCTTTGCAGATGGACGCAGAAAATCTTTATAAATTATTTCCGAGCCTATTATTTCGGAATAAGTGCGTGAAATCTCTATGGCCTCAGGGTCAACGTCAACGCCATAAAGTAACGAATGCCGAACATCACCGCGTGCAACGGCATTAAGTAAAGAAGAGCCCCCGCATGCCGGGTCCAAGCAAACGCCAAAAGACGGCGTGCGGGCAGAAGCGCGCTCGACCTTTAGCAGCGAAACAACAAAGTCAGCCAGAGAATTCGTTGTGTATACAGAACCGTATTTCACGAGCTAAAGCCCCCAATAATAGACAAGGGATGAGCATCGTTTATTACTACAAACCGAATAGTCCCAGCAGCGGTTTTCAGTTATGGATTTAACCATATGACCCTCCAGTCGCACCTCTGGTAATTGGCAAAAGCTAAATATTAACACCAGAAACTGGCGCATAAATCAGTTACGCAACTAAGCAGAAAAAGTATAGTGAACATCGCTTATGCCCCATTCAAGTCGAGCCCTTCCGCCCAAACCGCTTGCTCTTCCAGCAATAAACGCCAATCGTTGATATTGATAATCTAAGCCCCTCCTCGATGGTCGCATTGTCTTTGCTCAAGACCTCTTATTGAACAGGGAGCTCGAATAGTTCCATAATGTAAAATTCAATATAAATTAATTATCTTTATTTGGTATTATCTCATAATTTAATAATTATTATCAAACATATATATCAGATTATGAAATATATGTTTGATGCATTATCATCGATTTATATCAATGCGCATTATTCCGTAGACACAGTCAGAGAAAGCCGACGACTATGAAAGACAATCTACAGGAGCTGAGAAAAGAGGCTGGATACAAGTCTGCGAAAAGCTTCGCCAAGGCCCTGAGCATTCCATTTACTACGTACGCACGATATGAAAGTCGGCCTGATAAAATTCCACTTGCTGCTGCATGGCGTCTTGCAGATGTATTTGACGTATCCATAGACATCATTGTTGGACGTACTGAACCAGACCCCGCGATCGCACCTGGAGCAATTCAATCTCGGTACGACAAGCTATTGCCCGAATTCAAACAATCGCTCAGCGATTACCTCGATTATTTACTAACGAAGAATTCGAAAGTGGCAAGCCACGCCTTCCGCCAGGAATCCCGCCGCATTGAAGCCATATGCGCAAGGCTGGACACCATCTTCTTGGCCGAACTCGAAAAACAAGATCCCGACTTTTTCATTCACGCAACAGCCAAGCAGCTTCGCGCCAGATTTAATGATTTCCTAGAGCAGCGTGTCGACCTGTGCCAAGCAATTGGGGCCGTAAACGCTATTGACGTTATCATGGCTGCATACGACCGCACGCGCGGACCATTTGATTTCAATGGAATTCCAGCCGACGTGGATGCTGACGTAGACGGCTGAAATTCCACATGCACCAGGTGCAACAAAGGCAGGCACTAGGCGACCGAATTGCAGAACGCATAAAAGACGGCGGGCGAATATTTCGCCGCACTCTAATATTTGCTGGAATTTTCCTCATTCCTCAATACCGACTTAGCTGGAAGGGCTAAGGCAATTATGTGAGAAACGCACTGAAAGCAGACGAGTTAAACCCTACCCTTTAAACACCATATAATTGTGATACTCAATAAACTCAGCTCGTGGGGCGAATCGCTTCGGAAGCGTTGTCGGCTCTCCGTTGTAGTGTCACAAATACTTGTCTTCAGGCGTCTCGTGTCCGACCACGCCGAACATTACTGCCTTCAGGTCCTTTTTAATGGTGAGTAGTCCCCCGATCGAACGCTTTGTCGTGTAGCGCATTTAGAAGCAAACCGTTGTCGGGCGCAGGTCCTTCCGTTTTTGAATCAGAGGCTGTCCAGGGCTTGATATGGCTGGCGACCAACAGCGCCTCGTTCGATAGCCCCGTCAAGCAACACCTTGAATTGTAATTGGTAAGCAAGGTATTTCGAAAGAACTCCTGGTTCACTCGCATCGAGACAATTGCTTCGCGCTCTTCGCCCTCTGGCAAATCAAAGCCAATCGCCTCTTTCAACTCATCGCTTAGCGCTTCTTCAAAATCAAAGCGATTAAGGAAAACCTCGGTCGCCTCCTCGACGAGTTCATCTCCAGCAAAGGAATACTTGGCCCAGACTAGCTTGTCCATTTTTGTTTGCATGGATCATTCCAACCTTGCCGCGAGCGCGTCGACGCTCATCGAAAGATGCGAGATTCCAGATTTTTAAGCAACTACGCCCGGCGTTCTGCCAATGGCCTTGGCTAACGCCTGGACATCCTCGCTTTTGTCATCAACCATTTTTGACGGCAGGGCGAGGTATAGGAACAGAACCGCAAGGGTTTCTTCCCTCGACCATTTGTCTCCACGGCCGGCCATGATTGCTCCTCGCCCGCGCACCGCTCACTCAATAGGTCCAGGATAATCATGCAGGAGACCGCACTCACCGCCTTTTCTCATTCGTCGGTGAATAGTTGAGACAACGGCACTTCCCCGCGCTTCTCACACCCGCGCCCAAGCTTCTTCCCAAGCTCCGCAGCACAGCGCTACTTTTCCTCGGCAAACAGGTCATCGATAGCCCTGTCGATCCGCGCGCAAGTCTGCCGATGCTCATCCTTCCAGGGCAGGTTGAGTCCCAGGCTCGCATCTCAAGAGCCGCCGAGCTTGGCGTTGATTACTTCCTCGGGATACAGCGCGTCGCGGCGAACACCTTCAATCGCCTCGTCCTCGTCCATATCACAGGCTGCATCGCCCCCCCCCTCGAGGCACTGACGCAGCTCCTTTTGCTCGCGGATGCGATTCAGCACGCTGGCACACACCACGGCCAAAAAGCGCAATCTCGGGGGCTAGTCGGATACATCTGGGCCGCGATCCGGCACCGGCGGTAGTATCCGATTGTCACGCCACTTCTAGAATAAAACTAGATTGGCTATAATCAAAATATATTATCGTATATTTGAAAGAGGTATTCAGTGCTTGAACGGATCGGATCATCGGACGCTATTCGTTATATGGTGCAGGATTGCGGCATGACTCTGCAGGATGCATCCGTTAAAACCGGTAAGCAGAAGGGTAGCCTGTCTACTCGCCTGCATAACAACACGCGGTTCACCATCGATGAATTCGTCAAAATCTGCGATGCGTGCGGCTGGCAGCTCGTGCTTAAACGGGGTAGCAAGCAGTTCGACCTGCGCGGGATTGATGAGAACAAGCCGCGCGGCGATGCGAAGAAGTAGGGCCTGGCTATTCGCATGCCTCACCTGCGGTCCATCCATCAGGGTGCAATTGCCTATGGCCGCCGGACGGCTTTAGACATATACGAAATCGACTACGACCTTACCGTCGCCCATGATTTGTCTAGCCGCCGCCTGCGCCGCACGGTTGTCGATTCTCTGCTGTTTCGTTAGGGTTCCGAGGCGAGTCATAGGATGGTACGGCATCGGGTTCGGCATGCTTTCGAGGAGTTCGGCCGTGCGGATATCAAGCGCCTCGGCGTATTCATCCAGAAAGTCCCATGCCTCGTCTACCGGCAGCATCGTGTCCCGCTTGGGGTTTTTCCAGTCCTTAACTGATCGGTTTGTAATACCCAATGCTGCCGCGATCTCGGACGTCGGTACTCCCAAGGCGTCCGCTTGCGCGGCAAATGCAGCCTTGAGATCGATATCGGGGGAAAAGTCCAGGTTCTGCTCGATCCACTCGCCGTCGCGGGATGCATAGACAGTAGAGCACTCTATACCCTTCGCGGCGAGTTGGTCGGCGGCAAGGCGGCTCGCGAGATTGTAAAGGCCTCCCGGTTCAGTATCGGGCAGATCTTCATCTCGGTACCAGCGAACGATATGCTGGCCGAACTTCTCGTAGGAATCGTTCGCGTCATTCAAGCATTGCAGTGTGAGGTCGCCGAGCTTTTCGATCTGGTCGCTTATCCAGTCGAAGGCATCCTTGACCGGCATACAGTCGAGCTCGGGGTCGAGCCATTTTCGGACGCTCGAGACGCGAATGCCGAGACCTCCTGCAAGATCTTCCGGCTTGAGCCATAGGTTATCGAGCTGGGCCTGCATCGAGCATTTGAGATCGAACATGGTCATTCCTTCCTGTAATCGTGCAATGCGTTCAAGAGTAATCCGTTGTCGGGCGCGAGGCGCTCCGTCATTGGGTCAGAGACTATACAGGACTTGATATGGCTAGCGACCAACAGCGCCTTGTTCGATAGTCCCGTCAAGCAACATCTTGAATCGTAATTGATGAGTCTTTCGCCCTTATGGGCTATGGTTGAAGCGTCTTTATGTGATTCAACGCACACAATAGCACGGTCCTATTTCGCTCAAAGCAATACCGGAACCACGCATATATTCCCAAGGCAACCAGGAATAGCACCATGAAAATCTCGGCTAAAGTTGGATTACTGGCTATCAGCGCAGACAAATATCCTCCAGCCATAAGAGAGGCAATGATGCCAATCAGGCTAAGGGCCCAGCTCGTATAATGCGTCTCAGCAACCGCCCGTTCGATTATTTTGCATTTCTTTTCCAGGCTAATGTCCCCATCAGCTCCAGCGAGAGAGAAGTCCATTCCTGAAATTAAATCGAGTAATTCAGCCTCGCTGTATCCGCTTTTCTTGAATCTTTTAATGAAGAAACCTCCTGGTCCAGGACCGTAGATAGGACGGTTTACACGAAACAGTTCCTTATAGGCGATTTCCATTGTTAACTCCTTAAAGTACGGGTGCTATTTACGCTATCGTTCTATCATTTCGTTCGGACAGTTTATTGCCGAGCCGCCACCGATCATTCACAGGAACCACTCTTGCAGTCAATCTCCGTCCAACCACTCCCCGCACCCCTCATACCCACGCCCAAGCTTCCTCCCAAGCTCCGCGGCATTGCGCTTCGTCTCCTCGGCAAACAGGTCATCGATTGCCCTGTCGATCCGTACGCAGGTCTCGAAATGCTCGTCCTTCCAGGGCAGATTGAGCCCCAGGCTCGTATCCCAATAGCCGCCGAGCTTTGCGTTGATTACCTCCTCGGGATACAGCACGTCCTGGCGAACACCTTCGATCACCTCATCCTCGCCCATGTCACAGGCTACATCGTCCTTCTTGAGACACTTGCGCAGCTCCTTTTGCTCGCGGAAGCGATGCAGCGCGCTGGCGCACGCCACAGCCAAAAAGCGATAACGTTCGCATAGGTCCCATTCGCCGCCGAGCCATACGCGATAGCCCAGAACGACGCTTGTGGGCTCCTCGTTGAGCAGGAACAGGTCCCACGGATACACTTCAGCGCACGCGTCCTCTCCCAGCTTTTGCGCGCCACCGCGCGTAAAAGCGCACGGCTCTACGTCGTAATAGCCAAAGCCGTGGTCCGCATTGCGACGATTGATGACATGCTTGGGCAACAGGACGATCTTGTCGCTGGGCTCGGGATCTATCTTCCGCAGCTTTTTGATCTTGCGGCGGGCGCGCTTTAGGTCGCGCTCGTTATCGACACGGCCACGGTCATCCGGCTTGCCGCCGTATCGCAGGGCAACCTCGGGTGCCAGGATCTTTGTGTCAGCAGCGCACAGCAGGTCGCTCACGGTGGGCAGATCTTCCCACTCAATACCGTCGACATCCCAAATCCTACTCATGTTCAACCTCTTTCTGGCTGTTCAACTACGTGCTCATTCGCCCTGTTTAACGTGCTTGTAGGGCATATGCCCCGCTAGAGCGCCTTCTTACTCGGAGCAATCACCTCGTCCACCAGGCCCAGCTCCAGGGCGCGCTTGGCGTTGCACCAGCAGTCGCGCTCGGTGAGCTCGTGGAACTCCTGCGCGCTCAGGTTGCCATGCTCGGCCAGCAGCTCGTCCAGCTCGGCGCGCATGGCCGCTGTATGCTGGGCCACAATCTCGATATCGGTCTGCTGCGCCATGCCTGTGCCGCCCATCAGTTGGTGGATGAGCACCTGCGTGTGGCGGTACACCTGGCGGTGGTCGCCGCAGGCCAGGATCACCGCGGCCATCGAGGCCACGACGCCCTCGCCCACCGTGATCACGGGGCAATCGAGCGACTGCATGGTGTCAATGAGCGCCAGCCCCGCCGTAACGCTGCCGCCCGGGCTATTGATGATGAGGGTGATGGGCTCGGTCGCGCTTTGATGTTCCAGCACCAGCATGGACTTAATGAGGCCGTTGCAGGTCACATCGTTGACCTCGCCCTCCAGCAGCAGCACGCGGCTGTTAAGCAGCTCGCTTGCCATATCGACGGCGGCAACACGGCCGTCCTTGGACTTCTTGATGATGCTGGGCTCACGATACATAACGGACATGGTTAATTCCTCTCTAGATGGAATCGATAAGGGAAACTGGCCGCACGGCACATGGCAAACAGAGGCCGTGCAGCCAAAATGCAGGTCAAAATGCGCGAGGCTGCAAGGGTTAATCCCTTAGCCACTTGGCTGCATTGGGATGGTCGTCGCAAAAGTACTTCTTGGCGCGGAAGGGACGCATGCCGGTCACCTTGACCAGGCAATCGGTGCGAGGCATAAGCCCAACCTCGCCTGGGGTCATCACGCAGCCGCGCACATCTACGGCAGTGCGCTCGGCGCCCACGTACTTGGTGCCCAAAACCGACTCGCCACACAGTTCGCTTATGTAGTTCTGCGTCGCGATGTTGCTGCCGCCACCCATATAGACCAAACTATCGCAGTTATCGAGAATGGTAAGCGCCGTGGATTTGCCGTACACGGCATCGAGCTGGCTCAGCGATTGCGCACACATCAAAAAGCTAATGCCGCGGCTGCGCACGGTCGCAATGCTGCGCTCAAAATCGGGGATGCGTCCCACATTGGGAAACTCATCGAGCACAAACTGCACGCGACGCTGCAAATGGCCGCTGGGGCTGGCATCGGCACGGCGCTGGGCAAGGTTAAACAGCTGCTTAAGGGCAACGTTCGCAAGCCATGCATTAGCCGAATCGTTGTCGCTCACCTTAAGATCGATCACGCGCTTGCCCTCGTCAATACGATCAAGACGCATCTCGTCATTCTCAAAAACGCGCATGAGCTGAGGCGTCTTAAGCCGCGAGATAGTTGCATTGAGCGTGATCAGAATACTCTTAAGCGTCCTATCTGCCGCACCTCGAAAATCGCGATACTGCTCAACGCCGTACAGGTCTGCGTTCACAGCCCCATACTTATCGAGGAACTCCTTGGACTCCACCTCTTCTACAAGGTAGTCCAACGGGAATCGGCCCTCGCCATCCCCCGTGACCTTGATGAGCGCAGCCAGTTTAAAGACGTTGTTCATCTTAAGGTAGCGGCGCGGAGCATTGGGGTCCTCGCCCGGCGCAAGGGTGCCGGCAAGACACTCCAGGAGATACAGGATTCCAACAATTGCTCGAAGCAGCAGATCGTTTGCGTTATCCCAGAACGGATCATACCTACGGCTACGACCGTCAGGATCGACCCCCTCCATGATTGCCGCCACCGTAGTGGGGATATCCTCGACATCCATCACGTAGCGCAGAGGGTCGTATCCGGCCGACTGCTCGGGATTAACAGTATCGAGAACCGTTACCTCGTAGCCGTCCTCTTCAAAGCCTTTCCCCGTACGGCGCAGCAGCTCACCCTTGGTGTCTGTGACCACATAACAGCATTCGTGGTGATTGAGCAGGTTGGGCAAAATGAAACTCGCCGTTTTGCCGCTGCCGGTACCTCCAAAGGCAAAGACATTGTTGGACACACTCGTCTCCCAATGCTTGTCGTCCTCGTAGAACGCCGCCGTGGCACCCTTAGCCAGGATCACATCGCGCTGCTCATCGCCAGACGACAGCGCCTGCATCTCCTCCTTAGTCGCCCACTTCTTGGTCTGATACTCCGTTTGCTGCGCGGCCTCGTAGCCGTACATCTTGATGACTGACATGGCGTGGCTCCTTTCTTGTCCGTGACGTTGGTGGTTGTTAAGCAATGCGATCGACACCGTCGTCCTCATTGAGCTGTGCCGAGCGCGACGACTTGGTCGCGTGGCCGATCAGGCGCTCGGCCTGCGCCAGATAACTCTCGCGAGCAGCAGTTGAAACCGTCCCGTCGCGCAGATACGCAAGCAATGCATTAATCATCAGCTTGTCGAGCAGGTCGTATCCCTTGGCCCGAGCGCAGTTGAGGAGGTAGCGGTCCTGAAGCCCCCGTACCTTAGTTGCCAAATCGATTTCCATCTTTTCCTCCATGTAATAAAAAGTGTGTCGTTCGTCCAAAAGTGCCTCAAACGGGCGTTTGACGCATAACTCAAAGTTGAAACGCGGACTCGTATCGAGCACGCGTCGTTGCACCTTGAGGTAGCGCTTATAAAACATGACGGCATCATCTTCATCCGCCGTAAAGCCACGCGATCCATCGCGGTGCAGCCGGTCGTAAGGCTTTTTGCTATCGATATGGCGCACGAATGGGGACGGAATATAGGCATCCTTCTTGACGTTGTACTTCATCCCTGTCGTAACCTGCTCAAACAAGAGAACGCCAGCTGACTTAAAAGCCGCATTACATCCATGCCTAAACATGCTCACCACGGCTGCCACGCTGCCCATGCAGCTATCGCGCGGGGAAAAATACAGCGAAAGCAAAGCGAGCGTCGCAGCAGTCAAAAGCTCGCGGGCCTCGTGTACATCAGCTCGATACTGCTCGGGCACCAGCCCGGGAATATCGGGCGAGCGCTCTTCCAGCACGCCAACGAGCGATTTAGCCAGGCGCTCGACGTTCTTCTCGCCGCAGTACGGACACGGAAGTGGCAGCTCTGCCTTCCTGTTCACTTCGCACATACCGCGGAGATCCTCGTCGATCGCACTGAGGAATGCCTCGTAAATACTGTCCCGTTTCTTCATGAATGCTTCTTTCTATCCGGTTTCAGGTGGTTGATGTAAGTCTGTTCTAAGTTCTAGAATATTCTGACGCTAGAACGATGATTATTGATCTAACCTGTAGTTTCATAAGTGAAATCATCCTGCTCGATTGCTTAGTTTGCCTAAAGGCTACAAAGCGAATGTATCAAGCAATTGCTATTGAGTTGGCTTTGGATTGCTTCGAGGATAGCACAGCGTGCTGTTCTCGTCATTAGAAATTTTAATATTTTTCTGCTAATATAAACCCACTGAGAAGAAAGGGCTCTATACATGCGTGAAACTACATCATCATTGCCGCGCCTCACCGCCGCCGCCCTCTCGCGCGCGCTTAACCTGGAACAAGGCAGTCGCCTGCTCACTGTCCGTCTGCCTGGCGCTGTGGATGCCGAAGATCTCGCTAAGTGCTTTACCCTAAACGGTAACGGCGTGCCCGATATTTGTGAGCTTGAACCCGGAAAGCAGAATGCAAGCGATGATGATGCAGCGCCGGTGTTTGTCGATGCATCAAACTACTACCGCGCAAATAAGCACGATATCGAAAAAGACAGTGCCGCGCTCATCGATTATTTGGAGCCTGGCTACCTTGATTTTTGCGACTGGGGTCCTTTTATTTGGTGCCTGTATGCTCTCGCCCTTTCGGGCCGCACTCGAGCAGCCGTGGTACTTCCCGCCGATTTACTTGATAAAGCTGAACAAGCACGCACGATTTTGATACGCGAAGGGCTCATCGAGAGCGTCGTTTATTTGCCACTTTCCGAGCCCAGACCCCACATGACATGCGCACTCCTCATACTGTCTTCGGGAAATCGCAGCGTTGCATTCCGCAGCGTAATTGAAACCGGACTGCGTTTTCGATATGTGGCCAAAACATCGTATTCTTCAGATATCACCCTTACTGTCTCCCCTGACTGGTCCCGTATTAATACAAATACGCCCAGGTCGACGCCTATCGAAACGACCACTTTTGCCACGCGTGAGCTACTCCTGCATCGCGCAGCTCTGTCAAAAAGCAAAATCAGCCTTATCAGCCTCACCCGAAACTACAGAGCCACGCTCGGTGACACTTTTACGCGCGTAGCACCTTTTATGCCCCGCGAGAGCACCACGTCGAACGACATTGATGCAGTCGAGGTACGCCGCATCTCGTCTCAGGATTTTCAAGACGGCAACCTTCTGCCTGCAGACGCTGTAGAGAGTGCAAAAGGTTCGGATTCAAGAATCGCGAAGGTGGATCCCAGCGTTCTCGATCGCTATGAGCTCCGTGCTGGAGATATCGTCATGCCACGCATGCTGGGTCGATACGGCGCGTCCAACCTGCTCGTCGTCAGCGCCGATGACGCGAAGCAGCATCTGGTTGCTTCGCATAACACCACCGTCATTCGCCCGTCATTCCAAACGATGACCGAAGATGAGCGCGTAGTGTTTTCGGAGATAATTGTTGGATACCTTACCGAAGGCCACGGGGCGCAGCTGATTCAAGCATTAACTGAAGCAGCCAGCATCCGCGCCATCCGTCCTAGCGACCTGTTTGAGATCGAAGTCCCGCCGGCGCTCGACCCGCGCACACGCGAGTATAGCGAATCCATCAACCGCTTTGCCGAGGTCGTAAGGACAAAGAAACAAGCCGAGGCCACTGTCGCCCAAGCCCAGCGCGACCTCGAAGGCGCAAAAAAGGCCGTCACCCAGGTGGTCGACCAGACCTGCGAATAGCGCATAGGCAGTAGAAACGTCTTAAGCCGGCGACAGGAACTAATTCTGCCGCCGGCTTAACTATCTAGCCTATTCCCATCCCGTGGTCTGAGGATTCCATTTGCACACATTCGCCGAATGATTAAAGCACGGTGTATACAACCGATTGACGACCTCTTCTGCCCCAGCAATGTTCCCCGCGAGATCAAGTACCCCCGCCTGCCTCGCCATCTTTACGTACTGTGCAGAACCATTTTGTTTCCACCAGAGAGGCGCCACGAACTCTTCCGGCATTGCCACTTTGCGGGCAGACGCTTCTTTCTCGACCCTCTCGACAAGCGTAGCCCCATCGACGAAGCAAGTTTTCGCGTACACCAAGATGTCGACTATATCCTTGATTCGCGATGAAGCACGGCCCTCATGCATCTCTATCATTGCGAGCAATTTATCTGCAAGGGCACTCTCCACTCGGCATACTCGATAGTCGCAGACTGGGAGCCCCTCGATATTCAGACGATCGATCGGCGCAAGAACCTCAGGCTCAAGTCCCCGCACTTCATCAATTACCAAGTCAATTGAAATTGGCTGTAGCTTCTTGGTTCCCATAAAGGGGGTGAACCACACCTTCGCACCGCACCGATACTCATCTTCTTCTTTGATTTGCTCTGCACGATCAAAGACGAACGAAACGAAATCCTCCAGATCAATCGAAGCAGCCTGCACCAGATCGACAATAGCCTCTTCGAGACTCTCCTCTTGAGCAACCAAGTCAATATCTCTTGTGACACGTGCATCGAGTGTTCGCGCCAGGACGCTTTGACCGCCCTTGAGCACAAAGCTGCCGTCATCTTCTGAAAAAACGCGACATAGGAAGCGATGAAAGTAGAAACCGACGATTGCCCGATTAGTATCCATTGGTGATTCTCTTGCGGCATTCCTAACAGCCATCTCCAATGCGGCAGGCGTTTTGTACTTCACCATGTCCTCCGTTTCGCATTACCCGTTCAGTACCATCAGCAAAGGCGCCATCAGCTCGCGTCGTTTGGCGGTTTTAGAGTTCTCCTCTACAAGATCCTTCAGCCGTTGTATATCGAGTCCACGTCCAAGCGCGTCGTGATAGGCATCGATAATTAATGAGGGATCCTCGCAATCGAGGCAAAGATCGACAAGCGTGCGCTCGGGTTTAGTTACCGGCAGGCCGTCGAGCCAAACGATGTCCCGCTCAGCAATCTCGCGCTTTACAAAAGAAAGGGATTCGTTTCTTGTATTGATACGCATGGGCGCGGTCATCCTGTAGGGGGACAGATAGAAATCGCCCATTTGCTGCAGGTTCGCCGCTGTCGTACCGCTCACGGCGATGCCATCCCACTGACGTTTTCTCTCCCACGCGCAAAGGGAGGGATTGGTGAGCTTCCAAAAGGCGTTGAGTTCGTCGGTGTCTCGGCGCTGCGTTCCAGACATCCGGTAGGCGCCGTGGCATATCCGTTCAAGACGCCCTGCGCGGCATGAGTGCGCCAGCGCATCTCGAGAGATGTCCATGCGAGCCGCCTGGGCTGTGGTGAACACGCCCTCGCTCTCGGAAAGCTCGCTTATCGCCGCTATGTTGCTAAAGTACTTCATGCTGCAATTGTAGGATATTTTCATACTTTTGCAACGTGATTTTTGATCCATTAGATCCGTTTGCCTTGTTTACCCCATTTCTGACGCCGTTTTGCACCGGCACCCCATCCCCCGCTATTGAGGTCTAATACTTTTCCGCGAAGTGAACGGCTGTTTTTGGACCCCTGAAACATCCGCATTTTTCGGCGGCAAAATCGTGGGATTTCAGCATTGAAACCGCAGGAAGCGGCACCTCTAAAGTGTCGATGCTTCGGGGGTCCGTTTTCACTCATTCACTTCTCGGAAAAGTATTAGACCTCGCTATCAGCTATCCCAAAGATCAGACCGCCCCTCCTTCACGCCACGCAAAACCTGCCTTTTCTGCCCCTGCCCGCCTCCGCACCACCCAAAAACTCATCCAACATTAATCTTGGCTCAAGAATCGCTTAATCTATAACCTGCACTATAGAGTTCGACCAAGGGCGGGGCGGCGCAACGCAGACCGCCGAACGCAACGCTCGCGCCCGAGCAAATTGCCCGGCGTCGCGCCCATCGAACGAAAGGACAGGTCATGGACGACCTCGAAAAAGTTGAAACCATCCGCACCAAGTGCAACGTGAGTTACACCGATGCCAAGGCGGCGCTCGACGCTGCCGACGGCAACGTTTTGGATGCCATCATTTGGCTCGAGTCGCAGGGCAAGACCCAGACCACGTCGGCGCATGCCGCCACCGAGTCCGCGCCAGTCGATGAGCCCTCTGCCGAGATGGTCGCCGCGCAGGCAGCCTACGAAAAGTCGAGCGAAAAGACCGACTTCTCCAAGAAGATGGACAGCGCGTGGGAGTACCTCAAAAAGCTCTTCCGCCTGAGTCTGGACACCAAGTTTATCGCCACGCGCCGCGATGCGATCATCCTCAACATCCCCATCCTGATTCCCATCGTCGCGCTGTTTGCCTGGGGCGCCACGATATGGCTGATGCTGATTGGCCTGTTCTTTGGCATGCGCTACCGCATCGACAGCGACGGCGACGTGCCCGGCAGCATCAACAACCTTATGGATAGCGCTGCTAACGCCGCGGACGACATCAAGCAAAATCTCAACGACGACAAGTAATCGCAGACGGGGGCACGAATGGCACGGATCCTGATCGTAGAGGACGAGGAGAAAATCGCCCGCTTTGTGACGCTCGAGCTGGAGCACGAAGGCTACCAGGTGGAACACGCCGCCGATGGCCGCACTGCCGTGGACCTGGCGCTGGAGCGCGACTACGATCTGATTCTGCTCGACGTACTGTTGCCGCAGCTCAACGGCATGGAGGTCTTGCGACGTGTCCGCAAGCACAAGGATGTGCCGGTGATTATGGTCACCGCGCGCGATGCCGTGATGGACAAGGTGGCCGGGCTCGATGCCGGCGCCGACGATTACCTGACCAAGCCATTTGCGATTGAGGAGCTGTTCGCACGGATCCGCGTGGCACTGAAGCGCTCGGAGGCCGTGCGGGCGGCTTCGGGCGTTGGCGGCGCCGGTACTGGGGCGGGCGCGGCAGGCGACGCGGGCGCCGGCGCCACTGCGATACCCCCGGTCAGCGACTCGACCCAGGCTTCCGCCACGCCCTCCCCCGCCACGCTCGCCGTGGGCTCGGTCGCGCTCGACCCCGACCGCCGCGAGGTCACGGTCGGCGGCTCGCCCATCGCGCTCACGGCCCGCGAGTTCGACGTCCTCGCCCTGCTTATGGCGCACGCCGGCACCGTACTCACGCGCGAGCGCATCGCGCACGAGGCGCTGGGCTACGAATACGTGGGCGACACCAACAACGTCGACGTGCACATTGCGCACCTGCGCGCCAAGATCGAAGACGCCGGCGGTGCCCGCATCATCCAGACCGTGCGCGGGGTGGGCTATGTCTGCCGCGCGTAATGCCGAGGCCAAGCGCGTCACCTCCATCGCCCGCGCCATCAACTGGAGCTATATGTGGCGCCGCCTGATGAGCTACGTCTGGCTCGATCTGTTGCTGTTGGTTATTGCGGTGGCGATCCTCGTCTATGGATACAACCAGACGCTGCCCAACGGCGCGTTTACCGCAGGATGGATCCCCAGCGCCACCGTTCGCAGCATGTCGCTGACGCCCGCGCGCGGCTGGGACCTGACAACGCTCACCTATACCGTCGAGCTTGCGCGTACCACCAAGACTTTCCCCCTCGCGCAGGACCTCGTCACGCTATGGCCTCTCTACCTTGTAGTTGTGGGTTGGCAGGTCATCAGCGTGCTCAACATGCTCGGCGGCGCCCGCCGCGTGCGCCGCACCATGGCGCCGCTCAACGACCTGGCCCTGCGCGTAGACGAGCTCAGCCGTATGCAGCTCTCCGGCGGCAAGATGGAAACGCTCGAGCAGGCCATCGAGCGCGCGAGCGTCGACTCGCCGAGCGTCACCACCGGCGACGCCGACCTGGCGAGCATCGAGGTCGCGCTCAACCGCCTGCTGTGCCAGATGCAAGAAGCCAAGCTGCAGCAGATGCGCTTTGTCAACGATGCAAGCCACGAGCTGCGCACACCCATCGCGGTGATTCAGGGCTACGTGAACATGCTCGACCGCTGGGGCAAAGACGACCCGGACGTGCTGGCAGAATCCATCGCGTCCCTCAAGGCCGAAAGCGAGCACATGCAAGAGCTCGTGGAACAGCTGCTGTTTTTGGCACGCGGCGACGCCGGACGCACGGTCCTGCGGCGTGCGAATACCAACCTGGCCGCGCTGGTCGGCGAGGTATGCGAGGAGTCACAGATGATCGATGCCGCGCACACGTATCGACTGGCGTACGACGCTGCGCTTGTCAGCGACCCGTGCTGCGACGCGCCCGTTGACGTGGCGCTCGTGAAGCAGGCTCTGCGCGTGATCGTGCAAAACGCCGCCAAGTATTCGGACGCGGGCACGCCCATCTCGTTTGGCGTAGCGCCGGATGCGGGCGCAGGCACGATCGACATAAGTGTTGAGGACGAGGGTATCGGCATGAACCAGGAATCCGCAGCTCACGCGTTTGAACGGTTCTACCGCGCCGACAACGCACGCGATGCCGGCGCGCAGGGCTCGGGTCTGGGGCTTGCCATTGCCAAGTGGATCGTCGATAGCCATGGTGGTGTCATTGGCGTGACCTCAGTCGAGGGCGTCGGCAGCCGCTTTACGATTCGCCTGCCGCGGTAGGAAGCCCCTCGGCATAAATAAAGGGATAAGGCCATGCGGCCCTATCCCTTTTTGCTAGCTATAGCAGCCTGTGCGCTACTCGCGGCACAGGTGCACGGCGAAGCCGGCGAACTCGCGCTTAAAGTACACGAGCTTGGTGCCGCCGTCGGGCAGCAGCACGCGCGACTCCTCGTTGACCTCGAGCCCGCGCTCGGCAAACCACTTCTCGGCCGCATCGATGTCGTTGACAGCAAAGCCAATGTGGCCCTTGGCGCCACGACCGGCGGTCTTACCCTTGGAGCCTTCACCGCGGCCCACACGGGTGCGGTCCTTCTTGGCACCCGGGGCGGCTTCAAGTCGTGCATCTGCAGGATTTCGTTATCTGCCATAATCAGTCAACCTCCTCAATGGTGACCAGGTGACGCACGGCGTTCACCAGACCACGGTTGGCCGGGGTGTCCTCGCGGACAACGGTCTTACCGATCTTGTTGAGGCCGAGGGTCTTGACGGTGGCGCGCTGAGCCGGGGTACGGTTCACGATGCCGTGGTGCAGGGTAATCTTCAGGTTCTTAGCCATGAGTATCACTCACCATCCTTCTCTTCGGCGGCCTTAGCGGCAGCAGCCTCTTCGCGAGCCTTGCGAGCCTCGGCAATGCCGGCGGCGCGGGCGCGCAGCAGAGCATCGGGAGCGACCTCGTCGAGCGCCAGGCCACGACGGGCGGCGATCTCCTCGGGCTCTTCGAGCTGCTTGAGGGCGTCGACGGTAGCGCGCACCACGTTAACGGCGGTGGCGGAGCCCATCGACTTGGTCAGGACGTCGGTGATGCCTGCGCATTCCATGACGGCGCGCACGGAGCCACCGGCGATTACACCGGTACCCGGGGCGGCCGGACGCAGCAGGACGGTGCCAGCAGCGTCGTGACCCTGAACCGGGTGGGTGATGGTGCCGCGGACGCGAGGCACAGAGAACATGTGCTTCTTGGCGTCCAGCTGGCCCTTGGCGATGGCGGCCGGGACTTCACGGGACTTGCCGTAGCCGACACCCACGGTGCCGTTGCCGTCGCCGACCACAACCAGTGCGGCGAAGCTGAAGGTACGGCCACCCTTGTGGGTCTTGGACACACGGTTGATGGTCACCACGCGATCGAGCAGCTCGTCGCCGTGGTTTTCTTCACGACGGTTACGACGCTCGCCACGACGGCCTTCACCGCGCTGGCCACGACGACCCTTGCGGTCCTCGTTGTTGGATTCGGTCGCCACAGTGTTCTGAGTTTCTTCAGCCACTTGGGTTTCCTTCGTTTCGTTGTCGCTCACAGTGCAAGACCTCCCTCGCGGGCGCCATCAGCAACGGCTGCGACGCGACCGGTGTACTTGTTGCCACCGCGGTCGAACACGACTGCGGTGATGCCGGCAGCCTTGGCCTTCTCGGCGATCAGCTCGCCGACCTTCTTGGCGGCCTCAGTCTTGGTGCCTTCGAAGCCGGCGAAGTCGGCCTGAAGAGTGGAGGCGGACACCAGGGTAATGCCCTTGGTATCGTCGACCACCTGAGCAACCATGTGACGGTTGGAGCGGGTGACCACCAGGCGCGGACGCTCGGGGGTACCGGAGATGCGCTTGCGGATACGCGCGTGACGGCGCTTGAGAGCTACCTTCTTGCCTTTTCCGAGAATAGCAACGCTCATATCACTTACCAGCCTTTCCAGCCTTGCGCAGGATGCGTTCATCGGAGTACTTGATGCCCTTGCCCTTGTAGGGTTCCGGAGCGCGCAGCTTGCGGATGTTGGCGGCAACCTGGCCCACGACCTGCTTGTCGGTGCCTTCGACAACCACGTGGTTGGCGTCGGTCACCTTCAGGGTGATGCCTTCGGGCGGGTTGACGGTGATGGTGTGGGAGTAGCCGAGGAAGAACTCGATGCCCTGGCCCTTGGCGACGGCGCGGTAACCGGTGCCGACGATCTCAAGAGTCTTGGAGTAGCCATCGTGAACACCCTTGACCATGCCGGCCATGATGGAACGAGCCAGACCGTGCTTGGCACGGGTCGGACGCAGGTCATCAGCGGCGGTCAGGACAATCTCGTTGCCTTCAACGGCAGCGGTGATGCCTTCCGGAACCACGTAGGAGTCAGAACCCTTAGCGCCCTTGGCGGAGAAGTTCTGGCCTTCAATCTTGACTTCAACGCCAGCAGGGATGGCGATGGGGAGCTTACCAATATGCGATGCCATGTTTCAGCTCTCCTTTCTCACCACACGAAGGCGACAATTTCGCCGCCAATGCCTCGGTCGAGGCATTCCTTCTGAGTCAGCAGTCCCGAAGAAGTCGAGATGATGGCGATACCCAGGCCACCGAGCGGCATCGGCAGGGAGTCGGACTTCGCGTAACGACGAAGGCCCGGCTTGGAGATGCGCTTGATACCCTGAATGGAACGCTCACCGTTCGGACCGTACTTGAGGGTGACCTCAAGAGTCTGGCCGACCTTGGCTTCCTTAGCGGTGAAGTCCTTGATGTAGCCTTCACGCTTCAGGATCTCGGCGATGTTCGCCTTGAACTTGGAGTACGGCATATCCACGGTTTCGTGCTTGGCCGCGCTCGCATTACGCAGACGCGTAAGCATGTCTGCGATCGGATCTGTCATTGTCATTTGGGCTTGTTGCCCTTTCTCGCTATGGTTTCCGCCGCCCTCACGCTTCTTCTAGAAGCGTTCGGGCCGCGGACCTTCAGCGTCGATGTTTACCAACTGGACTTCGTAACGCCGGGCAGTTCACCGCGGTGAGCCTTCTCACGAAGGCAGATGCGGCACAGGCCGAACTTGCGGTAGACGGAGTGGGGACGACCGCAGACCTGGCAGCGCGTGTAAGCGCGGACCTTGAACTTCGGCTTGCCGGCCGCCTTGTTCTTAAGAGCGGTTTTTGCCATATCAGTTCTCCTTGAAGGGGAAGCCGAGGTGCTTCAGCAGCGCGTAAGCTTCCTTGTCGTCCTTGGTGGAGGTCACCACAGTGATGTCCATACCGCGCACGTGATCGATCGAATCAGGATCGATCTCGTGGAACATGGACTGCTCGGTGAGACCAAAGTTGTAGTTGCCCTGGCCATCGAACTGGTGGCCGTTGATGCCGCGGAAGTCGCGGATACGGGGCAGCGCGAGGGTCAGCAGACGGTCCAGGAACTCCCACATGCGGTCGCCACGCAGGGTGACGTACGCACCGATGGCCTGGCCTTCACGCAGATGGAACTGCGCGACGGACTTCTTGGCCTTGGTGATCTTCGGCTTCTGGCCGGTGATCAGGGTGAGGTCCTTGACGGCACCTTCGATGAGCTTGGAGTCGCGGGCAGCGGCACCAACACCCATGGAGACGACGACCTTCTGGACACGGGCAACCTGCATCGGGTTGGAGTACTTGAACTCCTTCTCGAGCTCAGGAATGATCTGCTCGTTGTACTTGACCTTCAAGCGCGGGGTGGCCGGCGCTTCGACAGTAGTATCGGTCATGCCAGCTCCTTTCCGGACTTCTTGGCGACGCGCACGCGCACGGTCTTCACCTTGCCGTCACGCGCCTCTTCCTTAACGGTGATGCCAACGCGGGTCGGCTGCTTGGTCTCCGGATCGATGACCATCACGTTGGAGCGATGGATCGGAGCCTCAGTGGAGACGATGCCAGCCTGCTGGCCCTGCTGCGTTGCACGCACGTGCTTCTTGACGATCTGCACGCCTTCGACGATCAGTCGATCGTTGGAGAGCACCTGCTTGACGGTGCCTTCCTTGCCGCGGTCCTTGCCGCGGATGACCTTGACCAGGTCGCCGCTCTTGATCTTGGCTGCCATGTCAGATCACCTCCGGGGCGAGGGACACGATCTTCATGAACTTGTGCTCGCGCAGTTCACGACCGACCGGTCCGAAGATACGAGTGCCCTTCGGTTCACGGCCGGAGCCGAGAATGACGGCGGCGTTCTCGTCGAACTTGATGTAGGAACCATCCGCACGGCGGGATTCCTTGACGGTACGGACGACAACGGCCTTAACCACGTCGCCCTTCTTGACCGACCCGCCAGGAATGGCGTCCTTGACGGAGGCGACGATCACGTCGCCGATGCCGGCATAGCGTCGCTTCGATCCGCCGAGCACGCGGATGGCGAGGAGTTCCTTCGCACCCGTGTTGTCGGCGACATGAAGCCGCGTTTCCTGCTGAATCATTGATTCTCCTTAGCCGAGCTGGTTCTCCCCATTTACCGGGGCATCGTGGTTGCCCATAATGCCCCGGTAAATGGCGAGCCTTGCCGAACTTTACTTACTTGGCGCGCTCGATAATGGATTCGAGACGCCAGCGCTTGGTCTTGCTCAGAGGCCGAGTTTCCATAATACTCACGAGGTCGCCAATGTGGGCGTCGTTGTGTTCATCATGGGCCTTGACCTTGCTGGTGGAACGAACGACCTTGCCGTACAGCGGGTGGGTCGAACGCTGCTCGAGCTCGACGGTAATCGTCTTGTCCATCTTGTCGGACACGACGTAGCCGCGGCGAACCTTACGGAAGTTACGCTCTTCAGCCATAATCACTTCTCCTTGGATTCGGTAGCGGCCGGCTCCTGGCTGATGCCAAGCTCACGCTCGCGAAGCACGGTGTACATGCGGGCGATGTCGCTCTTGACAGCCTTGAGACGGGCGGTGTTCTCGAGCTGACCGGTGGCGTGCTGGAAGCGCAGGTTGAACAGCTCTTCCTTGGACTTCTTCAAGAAGCCTTCGATTTCCGCGTTGGTCTTCTCGTTGAGATTCTTGATGGAGTAATCAGCGGTACCGACTGCCATCAGATATCACCACCTTCACGTGCGATAATGCGGCACTTCATCGGGAGCTTGTCGATAGCGCGGCGGAGGGCTTCCTTAGCGATGTCCTCGGACACACCACCGATTTCGAACATCACGCGACCAGGGCGCACGTTCGCAATCCAGAACTCCGGGGCACCCTTACCGGAACCCATTCGGGCACCGAGCGGGTGCTTGGTCAACGGACGATCCGGGAAGATCGTGATCCACACGCGGCCACCACGCTTGATGTAGCGGGTCATGGCGATACGCGCGGCTTCGATCTGACGGTTGGTCACGTAGGCCGGGGCGAGGGACTGGATGGCGAAATCACCGAAGTTGATCTCGTTGCCGCCCTTGGACATGCCAGAACGCACAGGGCGGTGCTGCTTGCGGTACTTAGTCCTCTTGGGGATAAGCATTCTTGCTCACTCCTTCGTTTCTGCAGCCGGAGCGGCCTCGGCGGGAGCCTCAGCCTTGGGGGCTTCGGCGGCCTGCGGGGCGGCGGAACGGTTGCCACGGCGCGGGCGGCGATCGGCCACCACGACGGCCCGGACGGTTGTTCTGCTGAGCCTGCTGCTCTTCGAACTCGGATTCGGTCATGTCGCCCTTGTAGATCCAGACCTTGACGCCGATACGGCCGTACGTGGTCTTGGCCTCGAAGAAGCCGTAATCGATGAGGGCGCGGAGGGTCTGCAGCGGAACGCGGCCCTCACGGTAGAACTCGGAACGGCTCATTTCCGCACCGCCGAGGCGGCCGGAGAGCTTGATGCGGATACCCTTGGCACCGGCGCGCATGGCGTCCTGCTGGGCCTTACGCATGGCACGACGGAAGGTGACGCGGTTGGTCAGCTGCTCAGCGATGCCCTGAGCGACGAGCTGGGCGTCCAGCGCGGCGTTCTTGACTTCGAAGATGTTGAGCTGGACCTGCTTGCCGGTCAGCTTCTCGAGCTTGGCGCGGACGCGCTCAGCCTCGGCGCCACGACGACCGATCACGATGCCCGGACGGGCGGTGTGAATGTCGACGCGAACGCGGTCGCGGGTGCGCTCGATGACGATGCGGGACACGCCAGCGCGCTCGAGGTCCTTGCTCATCTCCTTGCGGATCTGATCATCCTCAAGCACGAAGTCGCGGTAGCGTTCGCCGGCCTTGTTGGAGTCGGAGAACCACTTGGAGCGGTGGTTCTCAGTGATGCCCAGACGGTAGCCAAACGGATTGATCTTCTGACCCATCTTTAGCGGGCTCCTTCCTTGTTAGCCACGACGACCGTGATGTGGGAGGTGCGCTTGTTGATGCGAGCAGCGCGGCCCTGGGCACGAGCGCGGAAGCGCTTGAGGGTCACACCTTCGTCAACGTAGGTCTCCTTGATGTACAGGTCGTTCTCGCGGAACGGCTCGCCGGCCTTGTCGGCCTTCACACGAGCGTTGGCGATGGCGCTCTCCAGGGTCTTGCGGACCGGCAGGGCCGCAGCCTGAGGGGCGAACTTCAAAATGGTGACGGCTTCGGTCGCCTTCTTGCCGCGGATGAGGTCGACCATGCGGCGAGCCTTGCGCGGCGTCACGCGGACGTGACGAGCGATTGCTTTAGCTTCCATGTTCTATTCCTTATCCTTAGCGACGGGCCTTCTTGTCGTCCTTCACGTGACCCTTGAAGGTCTTCGTGGGGGGAACTCACCCAGCTTGTGACCAACCATGGCCTCGGTGACGAACACCGGGACATGCTTGCGACCATCATGAACGGCGAAGGTGTGTCCGATGAAATCAGGGGTGATCATCGAACGACGGGACCACGTCTTGATGACGTTCTTGGTGCCCTTCTCGTTCTGCTCGTCGACTTTCTTCTGCAAGTGGGCGTCGACGAAGGGGCCCTTCTTGATGCTACGAGTCATCTTCTCGATACTCCCTTACTTGCGGTTCTTGCCGGACGGACGGCGACGAACAATCATC
>ENA-OQKR01000012-OQKR01000012.1-human-gut-metagenome-genome-assembly--contig:-NODE-12-length-76259-cov-4.643120_pt1 | contig 76259 bp, 62 predicted proteins | sample MGYA00242803_ERZ504806 | MGnify/ENA primary metagenome ERZ504806 (study PRJEB26092, sample SAMD00036399) | human gut metagenome | host: Homo sapiens | study: EMG produced TPA metagenomics assembly of...
CGACCCCCGGGCGGCACCGATCGGCGTAGCCTTGGACAGCGGGCCCTTGGATGCCTGACTCGAAAAAACTTGGCAGTAGACCCGGATGCTCTCGAGCTGACTCACGCGCATGTGAGGACTCGGCGAACCCGGCACCAGCATGGGCAGCACCCACTGCTTGGCGCGCTCGGGATTTTCCCAGTTGTACTCGAGCAGGCCCGTGTAGCTCATGTCGTCGAGCATCTTCTCGATATCGGCCTCGGGCATGCCGGTGAGCTTGACCATCTCGGGCAGCGTGTAGGGACGGCGCATCTTCATCTTGCAGAGTACCTCGGCCTGCTCGTCGGTTGCGGCCTCGGCAAACGACCAGTACTCGTAGCCCAGCAGCTCGTCGCGATGCAGAAGACGGTTGGTGCAATGCTCGCACAGCTTGACAATGGCCTCGCGCGGATGCTCCGGCAGCGGCGGCACGAACTCCGCGCCGATATCGGGCTCGGTGTAGCTAATCCCCGGTCCGTTGAGAATCATGGTTGTCCCTTCTCTTGCCGCAGCCCGGCGAGACCACGGCACCCCTCTTCTTACGGGTTCGACATGCCCCCACGCCGTTCACCCGTTATTGTTGACATTGTGTCAAAAACAGTATTGACGAACCGTCAACAATATTCAAGACTGTTAGGCGAACGGTCGGGCCCGAACGGATGAAAGGCGGCAAACACATGAGCGATAACACGGCGAATATCTCTGTTGCCGACGCCGTCCCCGCGCCCGATAGCGCGGCAAAGCGCTTGACGGGCGACGAACGCCGTCGCGAGATCCTCGATGCCGTGCGCACCGTAAGCTCCGAGCTAGGCGTGTCCCACCTATCGGTATCGGCCGTGACCAAACGCGCCGGCTGCACGCGCTCGCTGTTCTACCACTACTTTGCCGATATGGACGCCGCCGTCACCGCCGTCATGGACGAGGCAATCGACGGTTTTATCTCCGAGCTCGAGCAGTGGAATGCCAGCCGCATCGTCGGTGATATCGAGGGCGCGCTCGACACCGTCGCCCCGCTCTTTAAGCGCCTGGTCGCCAGCGGCCACGAGCTGCCGAGTACGCTCACCTCGAGCAGCGGCGCGCTCTACGGCGGTTTTCTGCACAACGTGGTCCAGCGCGTGGCACAGTATATCTGCGACACCACCGTGGTGGATTTTGTCGCCCATCATGAGCTACGCATCGACCATGTCTACGAGACGTTCTACACCCTCATCATGGGGTTGTTGATGTATATCCGCACGCACCCCGATGTGCCCGACGAGACGGTCAAGGAAATCATCGCCTCGACACTCCACATCGAGGGCTATACCGCCAAGTATCCCGAGCGCAAACCCAGGAACTGACGACATTTGGCCAAACTGCCCGCGATCGGAAGAGGGGCCGCGGGCGTGTGAAAGGAGAGCAGCATGCTGTTCGATGTTTGGGGTAGCGATACCCTTATCCACTGGGCCGGCTGGGCCATGGTCTTTATTGGCCTGATTGTGCTCAACGAGGTCGGCCGCCGCACCAAGCTGGGCGCGGCCATCATCTTTGGCGTGGCTCCGCTGGCCATGACCATCTACTGCGTCGCCATCGCCATCGGCGTTTCGCAGGGTGCCGAGTGGGCGCTCACCAACCCCACCCATGTGTACCAGAACAGCTGGTTCCACTACGCCAAGGTATACGCGGCGCTGGCCGGTTGCTGGGGCTTCATCGCCATTAAGTATCAGTGGGGCAAAATCGGCAAAGCGCATTGGTTCCGCGCATGGCCGTTTGTGATCGTCGCCATCAACATCATGATCGCCGTCGTGTCCGACTTTGAGAGCGCCTATCACTTCTTTGTCCTGGGCCAGTCCACCTGGGTCACCTCCGAAGGTGCTACGCAGCTGGCCGGCTGGAACAACGTGTTCAACGGCATCGCCGGTATCATCAACATCTTCTGCATGACCGGTTGGTGGAGCGTCTACGCCTCCGAGGACAAGACCGACATGCTGTGGCCCGACATGACCTGGGTCTACATCATCGCCTACGATATCTGGAACTTCTGCTACACCTACAACTGCCTGCCCACCCACTCCTGGTTCTGCGGCTTTGCGCTGCTGCTGGCGCCCACCGTCGCCGCCTTTATCTGGAACAAGGGCGGCTGGATCCAGAACCGCGCCTTTACGCTGGCCATTTGGTGCATGTTTGCCCAGGTGTTCCCGTACTTCCAGGAGGAGTCCATCTTTGTGACCCACTCCACGCTCGACCCCGGCGCCGCTACCGCGGTCTCGATCGCCGCACTGGTCGCCAACGTCGCTGCAATCATCTACATCGCCTACCGCGCCAAGAAGCTCGGCCGCAATCCCTACAAGCAGGATGTCTTTGAGGGCACCAGCGATTGGGAGAAGGCCACCGCTCGCCGCGCCAAAGTTGATTACGCGCACGCCGAGTAACGTGTTTATTCCGCCCACATTTGGATGTAGGCAAACTTAGCCGACGCCGCAATCGCGCGTCATACGCAGCCCCGGAAAGCGATTCGCCCGCTTTCCGGGGCTTTTTGTTGCTGCGCGCATTCACGCACATATTCCATTCGCACACACATTCAAAACCTCTCGCACAGATAAAATCAGATTTCCAACCGCCTGACAGCCCTATGTGACCCCAATTTTGGGTACATTGTTGTCCCGATATCGAGCTTGGGGGATATATGAAAGATGAGACGACGGGCCAAGAGGATGCGGCCCAAGATACAGAAGCGCGTGCCGAGGCCCTAGAGAGCCTAGACCAGATCGCGCTGGCCGAGATTGCGTTTGACGATTCGAGCGTTGATGTGCAGGGATGAGCCGGAAGCCGGGGGGCAGTCCGATGGTAAGGATGCAGGCGACGTTGAGCCTACCGAAGATGAGGTGGATCACGAAGACACCGAAAGCGAGGCCGGCAACCAGCCCGAATCCGACACAGGCGAGGAAACCATCTTGCTCGACAGCTTGCCGGCCGAGGATTCGCTGACCCGCGAGCTCCCGGCCTAGGTTCTGCTCCTGTCGTCGATGAGACCATCGCCATGGGCGATATTCCCCTGCCGTCCGTTCCCTCGGCACGCGAAGCCGAGGTCCGCCATCGCAAGATGTCGCCCAAGCGCCGCAATCTAATGGTCGCCGGCGCTGTGGCCGTTGCGCTTGTCGCCGGCGGCGCAGGCTACGCAGCCTGGAACGGATACCGGCAAGAGCAGGCTGCCATCGTCGCCGCCAATGCCCACACGATGATGTCGGTGCAGATTGGTGTACATGCCGCGGGGCTCGACTGTTCCTCCGGCTCCAAGATTCCCGTACAGGTGAGTGGCCAGGATTCTGACGGATCCTCCGTGAGCGAAACGCTCTACGTTGACGAGCATGGTCGCGGCATTAAGCTGCTGCCCGGCGATTACACGCTCTCCATCGCCGCCTCCCCCATCGCGGCCGACGGCACCATCTACACCGTCCCGACCACCAAGGCACAGGTTACGGTCAAGAGCGATGGGCAGGACCTGCGCGCTCAAGCCACCTTTAAACTTAAGGTGCCCTCGGCCGACACAGTGACCGACGACCAGATCGATGCCGCCGCCAAGTATGCCGAGGAAGGCGGCGCGAGCTCTGCCGCGGCTGCCAAAGTGCTCCAGCAGGCAGCAACCGCGCGGCGCGACGCCGCCGTCAATGCCGTGAGCGCGCAAAAGGCACAGTCTGCCCGCGATGCCGACGCCCGTCACAAGGCAACCGACCTCTACCAGCTCGATATCCCCGTCGAGTGGTACGGCAAGGTCGAGACTTGGCAAAATGGCAGCACGCTATGCATCTATCTTGCCGGCGACAGCGATACGCCGATTGTGACGCTCGTCGCGGTGCGCGAGGGCGAGAGCTTTACGCCCGATGAGGGCGATACGGTTTTGGGTGCGGCCAATCTAGGCAACGGTTATACCGTCTACGCCAGCGGCCCCGTCTATCCGTACGTGGTGCCCCAGACCATCAACGGACGGACGCAGAATCCCGTGTCAACCTACCCCATGGACACGGCCATTGAGCTTGTCGAGCTCACGACCGGCAACCGCTACACCTATAGCCAGATCAAGAACGTACTGGTCGGCAAAGACGGCAAGGCCGACTCTGCGACCAAACTCGAGACCGACTACCTCGCCCAGATTCTCCTGCCGAGCATCAAGGCCCAGGACTAGCGGACCATGACACCTGAGTCCTGGCCTCGCAAATCCATAGACGATTAGGAAAGGAGCCACTTCCATGCGGGCACAGCATGTACCACGCCGTGTTTGCATGGAATATCGGCCTGCTCATCCATGGTAACGATTGCCGACTCGCCAAGATCAAACTGGGCCATCGCGGCATCGAGCGCGGCAGTTTCACGCTCACGCGTTTTCTCGCTTGCCATATCCACACTCACCTGAATTAGGCTATAAGCCTGCATGAGGAGCGCATCCCCAGCCACAAAGTCCACCTCATGGCTTTTATTCTTATCTTTAATCAGCAGGCGGCAAACCGAACCAGGCCGCGCGGCGGGGGTCCTTCTTCTGAGCGCATTGAACACCGCGGTCTCGAGCCTCTGACCCTGATCCAATGCCGATGCGGGGGAGAACGCTCCGAACATCGCAGGATCGACGGCGTAGACCTTAGACGCAGACCGCGTATTATTTGCAAGCGAACGCGTGAACTCCGGCACCGAAAACAGCAGGTAGGCGTCCTCGTAATACTCAAGTAAGTCGCTGAGCGTATTTCGACTGACGGATATCTGTCTGCTCTTGAACTCGTTGTACACTTTGTTCACTGACAGCTCTCGTCCCGAAGATGCCATGCACCGCGCCAGAAACAGCGAGGCCAAACGGGGGTTCTTGACGTCGTAACGTTCAACGACGTCCATGGCGACCGTTCGCGACGCATATTCCTGTAGCAGCTGAATCGCGTCTGCGGGCGTCTGCTCAAGTGTCGCGATGAATCCCCCTCGCTCGAGATATCCGACCAGATGGTGTCGGAGCAACGCTGCATCGCTCGAGGAGAAGGGCGCGTTCGACTCAGGAACGCCCCCCGTCTTATATCGGACGTATTCCGAAAAACTCAACGGAAAAAGCTCTCGCACAAGAGAACGGCCCCTGAATTCGCTCTTAAGTTCTGAGGACAGCATCTTAGAAGAAGATCCCGTCACGTAAACGGTCGCCTTCTCCGTATCGACCACGCGTCGCAGAAACGCACCCCATTCGGGTATTTCCTGGATCTCGTCAAAGAAAAGGTAGGCGCCCTCGCCTCGAGCAGCAGGATATAGTGCATAGAATGTATCGAGCACGTCCGCTAGTAGCGATGGCTCATACGGACGCAAGCGCTCATCCTCAAAATTGAAATATAGCATCCGGTCAAGCTCGACGCCTTGGCCCTGAAGCCGCCGCATCTCCTGATACAGGCGATACGTCTTTCCACAACGACGGGCTCCCACAATCACATTTACGATGTTGTCGCGCTTTGGCTCCTGCGGGTTGCCCAGATCAAGGTCGCGCTCAAAGACCTGCGGAATCCCCTGTTGCTCAAAGTCCTTTATTTTTTGAGCCACCAAGTCGTTGAATGCCATGATTCTCCAATCTTGCTCTCCTGCTAATCAAGATTATATCGATTCTTGATTAGCAAGAGAGCAAGATTATGCGTATCTTGATTAATTGATAAGCAAGTTTTCTATTAGTGGCCCCTCCCGGAGGATATCGAGCGGCCGAGGGGGGCAGGCATGAACGCCTCTAGCCGAAACAAAGTAGCTAAAAAAGCCCCGTCCCAAATGAGCTACTTAACGCCAGGGGTCGGCTTCGAACAGCGGCTCGCGCTCGGGGCGTCGGTCGCTGTAGGGGTCGTAACCGTCGTCGTCCTCGTTCTCGGCACGGATGTAGGGATCGCGCGGCTTGGACGCCGGTTTGGACGTGGGCTTGGGTGCGGCGGGTGCGGCATCGGTCGCCGGCGTGTTCGTCTTGTTCTTGTCTGTCATCTGCGCATCTCCTTGCCATGCAATCGTGTTCAACATTATCGATTGTCGCACGAAAAAGGGCGGCGGACCCAATCGGATCCGCCGCCCTTGGCGTTTGGCTCTAAAGGCAGATTTTAAGGCATGGCCCAAAAATCTACTCGGCGTCGGGGACCTCGTAGGTGGCCGCCGGCGTGTTGTCGCACACGACGGTAAAGCCGCCGTCCTTGTCGACATCGACCGTCACCTGATCGCCCTCGCGCACCGTGCCGTCGATAATAGCGGCGGCAATGGCATCCACGACCTCGCGCTGCACGAGACGCTTGAGCGGACGGGCGCCAAAGACCGGGTCCAGGCCACCCACGGCGAGCATCTGCTTAGCCGCCGGGGTGATGGCAAGCGTCATGCGCTCCTTGGCCAGGCGCGCGCGGACGTCGGCGAGTTGGATGTCGACGATCTTCTCAATCTGCGCCATGCCGAGCGGATGGAACACTACGATATCGTCGATACGGTTGAGGAACTCGGGGCGGAAGGTCTGAGCCATGGCGACGTCGACCTGATGGCGCATCTCCTCCTCGTCCTTACCGGACAGATCGGCGATAGCCTTGGAGCCCACGTTAGACGTCATGATAATGATCGTGTTCTTGAAGGACACCTGGCGACCCTGACCGTCGGTCAGACGGCCGTCGTCGAGCACCTGCAGCAGCACGTTAAAGACATCCGGATGGGCCTTCTCCATCTCGTCGAGCAAGATTACGGAGTACGGACGACGGCGCACGGCCTCGGTGAGCTGGCCGCCCTCGTCGTAGCCCACGTATCCCGGAGGCGCACCGATCAGACGCTGGACGCTGAACTTCTCCATATACTCGGACATGTCGATACGCACGAGCGCGCGCTCGTCATCGAACAGGCACTCGGCCAGCGCCTTGGCGAGCTCGGTCTTGCCTACGCCGGTGGGGCCCAGGAAGAAGAAGCTGCCGATGGGCTTGTCCGGGTCGGAGAGACCAGCACGGCTGCGGCGCACGGCCGCGGCAACGGCGGAGACGGCCTCGTCCTGGCCGATGACGCGCTTATGCAGCTCGCCCTCCAGGCCCTTCAACTTGTCGAGCTCGCCCTGCATCATCTTGGACACGGGCACGCCGGTCCAGGCACTCACGACCTCGGCGATCTCATCGGAGGTCACCTGCTCGTTGAGGCCCTCGCCGTCCTGCTGCTTTTGTGCCTCGAGCGCAGCCTCGGAATCCTGAATCTGCTGCTGCAGGCCCGGGATCACGGAATAGCGTAGCTCGGACGCACGGCCCAGATCGCCGTTGCGCGTCGCGCGTTCCTCCTCGCTCTTGGCCTCGTCAAGCTGGCCCTTAAGCTCCTGCACGTGGTCGATGGCGTTCTTCTGGTTGAGCCAGCCGGCCTTTTGCACGTTGAGCTTTTCTTGGACCTCGGCGATCTCTTGGCGCAGGGCCTCCAGACGCTCCTTGGAGGCGTCGTCGGTCTCCTTCATGAGCGCCTGTTCCTCAATCTGCAGCTGAGTGAGCTGACGCGTGGTGGCGTCGATCTCGACCGGCATGCTGTCGAGCTCCATGCGCAGGCGGCTTGCCGCCTCATCGACCAGGTCGATGGCCTTGTCGGGCAGGAAGCGGTCGGCGATGTAGCGATCGGAGAGGTCGGCGGCAGCCACGAGCGCGCTATCGGTGATGTGCACGCCGTGGAAGATCTCGTACTTCTCCTTGAGGCCACGCAGGATCGAGATGGTGTCCTCGACGGTAGGCTCGCTGACCATCACGGTCTGGAAACGACGGGCAAGCGCCGCGTCCTTCTCGATGTACTTGCGGTATTCGTCGAGCGTGGTCGCGCCGATCGCGTGCAAGTCGCCACGAGCAAGCGCCGGCTTGAGGATGTTGCCGGCGTCCATGGAGCCCTCGGTGGCACCCGCGCCCACGATGGTGTGGAGCTCATCGATGAACAGGATGACCTTGCCCTCGGACTTCTGTACCTCCTTGAGCACGGCCTTCAAGCGGTCCTCGAACTCACCGCGGTACTTGGCGCCGGCGACCAGCGCGCTCATGTCGAGCTCGATAAGGTCGCGGTCGCGCAGCGTGCTCGGCACGTCGCCGGCCACGATACGCTGGGCGATGCCCTCGACGATGGCCGTCTTGCCGACGCCCGGCTCGCCGATGAGCACCGGGTTGTTCTTGGTGCGACGGGACAGGACCTGGATGGTACGACGGATCTCGTCGGTACGGCCGATGACCGGGTCGAGTTTGCCGGCGCGGGCAAGGTCGCAGATATTGCGGCCATACTGCTCCAGCGCCTCAAACTGGGTCTTGTCCTCGGCAGACGTCACGCGGTCATCGCCGCGCAGCTCCTCGTAGACTTGCTCGATGCGCTCCTTGGTCACGCCGGCGTCACGCAGCACGCGGCCGGCCTCGCCCTTGTCCTCGGCAAGCGCCATCAGCAGATGCTCGGTCACCACAAAGCTGTCGCCCATCTTGGTGGCCTTCTTCTCGGCCTTTTCGATGACGCGGACGAGCTCGTTGGAAAGCCCATCTGCTGGCCCTCGCCCGAAACCTTGGGCGCATGGTCGATGGCATCCTGCGTGGAGCGTGCGAGCTGGGCCGGGTCGGCACCGATGCGCTCGATGATCACGGAGATATTGCGCTCGCCGGCACCGAGCAGGGCGGACAGCAGGTGAATCGGCTCCACCGCGCCGGCCTGCGCATCGGCAGCCGTGCTCATGGCGGTCTGCAGCGCCTCGCGCGACGTCATTGCTAGCTTATCGATTCTCATGGAATCACCTCTCTTGGGGTGGCCGCCCTACGGGGCGGCTTCACGTTGTTCGAGAAGTATTGTTGCCAGCTTTGCGCAATCTTATACACAAATCTAAGTCTCTATATATAAGATTTTCTGAGTGATTGATGGATAGGGTACTGAGATGTCAGCCCGCCGCTGCCCAGGCGCACTACCATCTCGATCTGTAACATCTAGCAGCCATTTTTGATCCTAGATGTTACAGATCGAGATGAATTGACCAGCGGCAACTGTTTGTCTCAATCTGTAACATCTACTCGGCAAATTAGGGTCTAACTGTTACAGATCGAGACAAACAGAAGACACCTGAATCGAAAATCTAAATCTGTAACACCAGGCCCACTTTTAGCGGCCAAGATGTTACAGATCGAGACAAACCGAGAACTACTACAAAGGGGACGGGTACCTTTGTGGTAGTCGCGGTCTCTACTCCTTCGCCGAACCCGTACTTCCCGATTCGACGGTCCAGGGCATCTCATCCTCGAACAGCCATGTACGGGCAGACCCACTATCGCGTGCAGTCTGCGGGTCAGGCAAGCAGGTCTGTTTATAGGCATCTTGGATACACTGACCCATAAAATCGTTGAGCTCGGTCTGGTCGCCCTCCATGACATAGGCGACATCGCCGTCCATGATGTAGATGCCCGGACCCTTATTGCCCTCGTAGCCCGGATCGTACGAGACATCACATAACTTTGCGCCGTTTGCAGTGTCCAGCTCGATGGAAGAGTGGCATCCGCCAACCATGTCGTTCGCTTTTGCCCGATAGGACGCATATCCGTACCAACGCTTAAATGTTTTGCCCTTGAGTAGCTCGGACGCCCTATCGATCAGGCTTGTATCCGTGGTATAGCGCATGGCCCCAAGCTGAATACGCGGATAATTGCTAATACCCAGCACAGCCGGCTGCTCATCAAAATCAACGGTAATGGTCTCGGGCTTGTCGTCGCCGGTCAGAAGTTCGACAGATTGAGTCACAGGCTTGACCACCGACTCCGTCACCGCAGCAGGTAGAAACGCCACGCCGACAGTGCCCATGCCAACCACGGTAATCGCAAGCGCCAAAACAATCAATCCAATACGGGCAGGACTTCTCACAGCAAAGCACCTCGCAACGCAAACCTTCGCTACCTGCACTAATGATATCGCCAGCCAGCATTATTACCAAAAGAAGCCGCGCGCTCCTCACCACCACAAAGGGGACAGGCACCTTTGTGGTGGTTTTCGACGCTAACGGTCGACCATCTCGCGCCATGAGATTAAACTTGAATTGTTCTCTGAACATATCCATTTCTGCCTATCCTCAACAGATCTTTGTCTCGAGGAGCGCATATGAAGCCGTCTCATTCCACCGGTCGCAACGTCATCGCCATTCTCGCCATACCCATCGTGATGCTCTTCCTTATCGCCGCCACGCCCTTTTCCCTTGGCATCGCCTCGCCCTTCGATTTATGCGGAATGGTCGACGCCGGCTCGCGTGCCACCTCGCTCTCCTTTATCTGTCGCGGCGTGTTCTACGAAGATGGAATTCCCACCGGAATTTGGCGGTCAATGTTACCGCTGCTCGGAACGATTGATGGATGCTTCCCCCATTTCAGCCTTGAACCTCAGACGATGAATTATTTGATCGACGACCAGCCACTCGACTCCATCACCCTCGCTTACGACTATGCTCCAAACACCGATGAGCGTCACATGAACCAAGTCCTCGACAAACTGCTTGAACAGTGCGGGCTCACCGATGAGGTCGGCCGAACCGTCGACAGCGACCAGAAATTAAAGCGAACAGAACTCCGCCGCATTGGAAAAATCAGAGAGCGAGGCGGAGCTGCCTACTGGCAGGCCTGGGCGATACGCGACAAGAGCGAATTTGGGCACAGCACCTATATGGTCACCGTCTACACCAAAGATGGAATCAAGGACAATGTTGACGATTTCGCGTCGTCCAAACTCGGCATCCCCAAAACGACCAAACCCGCCAACCCGGATGAAATTCTGTAGAGCCGCCCATTAACATGCCGCTCAACGATCACAACAACATCGAGCTCGTCCCCACCACCACAAAAGTGCCTGTCCCCTTTGTGGTGGTCCAAAAAAGAAGCCGCTCCGATAACAGAGGCGGCATCAAGCAAGTCTATTTTTAGCGTCCCTCAAGACCCAACGAGAACGTCGCGGTAGCCCCTGCCACACCTTTCCCTCGGGCGACCCTCGCGAAGCGCGTGAGCACGAGGGAAAGGTGTGGCCGGGGCGTACAGCAGCGTTACTCGGCAGCGGCCTTGAACTTGTTGTAGTTGATCAGGCAGCCGGCCTTGACGATGGCACGCTCCTCGGCCGTCATATCGGCAATGTAGAGCTCAATCTGCTCGACCGCACCATCGGCGTGCATCACGTAGGCGGCGATGTCCTTCAGGTCGCCATCGAGCGCAGCACGAATCCCCGGCACAAAGACGTAGTCGCCCACCTCAAAGTTGGGCTCCGTCTCCATCTGGAAGGGCACCATGCCCCAGTTCATCACGTTGGAGCGATAGCGCTTGGTGGCGTACTCGTGGACGATGTTGGCCAGGCCGCCAATTACGCGCTGGCAGCTCGCGGCCTGCTCGCGGGCAGAACCGTCGCCCGGCTTCTTGGCGTAGAGCATGGAGCCATACTCGGTCGCCTTGGCATCGGCCGCGACACCCGCGCCGGCCAGCGCCTCAAACACGCCGGCAAGCTCGGCATCGAGCGCCGCCAGGTCGCCTGCAGCCTCGCCAGCCACGCGGCGCTTCTCCACGGCGTCGACCTCCTTGGAACGACCGACGTAGGCCGGATCGCGGCGGCTGAGCGTAAACTCGGCCAGGCCCAGCGGGTTGGAGCGGAAGGAGCTCGTCTCTCCCGAGGGAATGAGCTCGTCGGTCGTGGTGACCGGGTCCATGATCTTGGAGCAAACCTTGAGCAGGATGTCGTCGCCGAGCGGCTCCATCGCGGGCCACGGCTTGATGTTGGGGCCTTCGACCAGCTCGTCGGCAGGCTCCGCCTTGCCAAAGCCCCAGTACACGCGCTTCTTGTACGGCGCGTCGTCAAAGGTGTACTCGCAGGCCTCGTCCCAAGTGTCCTCGGGCAGGTCGGTCGCCGGCGTCAGGACGCCGCCGTTGGCAGCCGTTGCCGCAATGGAGCGGGCGTCCATCAGGGCCACGGCGCTCAGCTGGCCATTACCCGGCTTGGAACCCTCGCGGTTGGGGAAGTTGCGCGTGGTGTGACGGATCGAAAGGCCGTTGTTGGCGGGCGTGTCGCCGGCGCCGAAGCACGGGCCGCAGAATGCCGTGCGCACAATCGCGCCGGCCTCCATGAGGTCGTAGATGTAGCCGCGGCGTGTAAGTTCGAGCGCCACGGGCTGGCTCGTGGGATAGACCGACAGCGAGAACTCGCCGCAGCCGGTATTGGCGCCCTTGAGCACGCGGGCAGCCTGGACCACGGAGTCATAGTTGCCGCCCGAGCAGCCGGCGATAACGCCCTGCTGCACGTGCAGCTTGCCGTCGACGATCTTGTCGAGCAGGCTAAAGTGCGTCTTGCCCTCGCCGATCTTGGCGGCCTCGAGCTCCACCTCGTGCAGGATGTCCTCGAGGTTCTCGTTGAGCTCGTCGATCTCAAAGCCGTTGGAAGGATGGAACGGCAGTGCGATCATGGGCTTGATGCTCGACAGGTCGACCTCGACGCAACCGTCGTAGTAGGCGACATCGGCGGGCTTGAGCTCGCGATAGTCGTCGCCGCGGCCGTGCATGGTCAAAAACGCGTGCGTGTCCTCGTCGGTGGCCCAGATGCTCGACAGGCAGGTGGTCTCGGTGGTCATGACGTCAACGCCGTTGCGGTAGTCGGTCGTCATGCTCGCGATGCCCGGGCCCACAAACTCCATGACATTGTTCTTGACGTAGCCCTTGGCAAAGACGGCGCGAATGATGGCGAGCGCCACGTCGTGCGGGCCGACGCCGGGGCGCGGGGCGCCCGTGAGGTAGATGGCCACGACGCCGGGATAGGCGACATCGTAGGTGTCGCGCAGCAGCTGCTTTGCCAACTCGCCGCCGCCCTCGCCCACGGCTATGGTACCTAGGGCACCATAGCGGGTGTGCGAGTCGGAACCCAGGATCATCTTGCCGCAACCGGCGAAGTTCTCGCGCATAAAGGAGTGGATGACGGCGATGTGCGGCGGAACGAAGATGCCGCCGTACTTCTTGGCTGCGGAAAGGCCAAAGACGTGGTCGTCCTCATTGATGGTGCCGCCCACGGCGCACAGCGAGTTATGGCAGTTGGTGAGCACGTAAGGCAGCGGGAACTGCTCCATGCCCGAAGCGCGCGCCGTCTGGATGATGCCGACAAAGGTGATGTCGTGGCTCGCCATGGCATCGAAACGAATCTTGAGTGCCTCGGGGTCGCCCGACGTATTGTGTGCCTGGAGGATCGAATACGCGATGGTGCCGCGCTTGGCATCCTCGGGTGTCTGCGTAATACCGCGCTCGGCAGCCTCGGCCGCAGGCACAACCTCGCTGCCGCCGCGCAGGTAGATGCCGTCCTCGTACAGCTTGACCATACTGTCTCCCACTCTGCCCAAAAGATTTGGGCGCATAGCATACATTCGTTCAATATCGTGCCATAGAACGGTTGCGAGTGGGTTACGAATCTCTGCGTTCACTTTATCTCAGTAAAGCAGAGGACGAGTTAGGTCCTGGGGAGGCAGACTTAAACGCTCAAATGACGAGAGTGGATAATCTCCCACTTTGAGCCTGCAAACAGGCAAAAAACGGGAGATTATCCACTCTCATTCTGCAGGTACTCATTTAAGTCTGTCCCCAATGAGTGCCTACAGGTCGCCGCCCGTGCCCAGCAGTTTGCGCATGACTTGCTCGGGGTTGACCGAGCCGTCGCGCGGAGCCAGGGCGGTGATCTTCTTCTGCATCTTGTACTCGTGCAGCTCGTCCTCGAGCTGGCGCACGCGGGCGCGGAGCTTCTCGTTCTCGCGCTCGCGCTCCTCGGCGCGTTCCTTCATATCGAGGATGCGCACCACGCCGGCAAGGTTGATGCCCTCGTCGGTCAGCTGGTTGATGAGCTCCAGGCGCTCGATATCGGCACGCGAATACAGGCGCGTGTTGCCGCCCGAGCGCTGGGGGTTCACCAGGCCCTTGGACTCGTAGACGCGCAGAGTCTGCGGGTGCATGCCGGTCAGCTCGGCCGCCACGCTGATCATGTACAGCGGTTTGTTCCTATTGTCCTCGGCCATGCTACCTGACCCCTTTCCGTCTCGTTATCGTCCATCATAAGCCAGCGGGCGCGGGCGTGCGCCACGACCGCCCTAGTACGTCGCCTTGTAACGGTTGACCTTCTCGCGATAGTCGCGCGTGTCGGCCTCGCGCAGCCTGGTCATGGCATCGCGCTCATCATCGGATAGATTTGTGGGGACCTGCACCTTGATCTCGACGAGCAGCGCGCCCGTGCGGCCACGGTGCTTAACGTCGGGCGCGCCCATCTCCTTAAAGCGGAACTTCTTGCCCGTCTGGGTACCTGCGGGCACCTTCAGACGAACCGTCGCACCGCCGGGCGTCGGCACGTCCACCGTGCAGCCGAGCGCCGCCTCGTAGACCGAGACCGGTACCTCCATGGTCACGTCGGCACCTTTACGCTTAAACAGCGGATGCTCCTCCACGTGCGTGGTCACGACCAGGTCGCCGCGCTCGCCGCCGGCAACGCCATACTCGCCGCGACGCTTGTAGCGCAGCTTGCCGCCGTCGACCGCGCCCGCGGGCACCGAGACCGTAATGGTCTGCTGCTCGCCCGTCGAGGGAATACGGTAAGTAACCTTGTGCGTCACGCCGCGGAATGCGTCCTCTGCCGAAACATCGACGGTCAGCGACAGGTCGCCGCCCTTGCGAGCACGGCTGCGGCCCGCGCCGGCATTACCCGCAGCCCCGGCAAAGCCCGAGCCCCAATCGCTGCCCCAGGCGCCGTTGCCGCTAAAGATGCTGTCGAAGATATCGCCCCAGCCGCTGGCGCCCGCGCCGGCACCGTAGCCGCCGCCATACGCGCCGCCCGCGCCCGGCATGCCGCCAAACATGAGCATCTGGTCGTACTCTTTGCGCTTCTTCTCGTCCGAAAGCGTTTCGTAGGCCTCGCTGATCTCCTTGAACTTGGCCTCGTCGCCGCCGGCATCGGGGTGATATTTTTGCGCGAGCTTACGAAACGCGCTCTTGATCTCTTTGTCGGAGGCGCTCTTGGATACGCCCAGGATGTCATAGAAGGTTTTGCCTGCAGCCATCGTAGCTCCTCTCCTGTTACGTCCGCCGTCCATGCAGACGACGGCCCATGCTTTCATATGGCACTAGGCCAGAAAGGGCCCCGGGTGTTGCCCCGGGGCCCTTCTCAATTACTCCTCGGTGCTCTCGGCCGTATCGGCCGTAGCATCCTCGGGCGCCGCTTCGGGCTCCGGTGCGGGGCGCTTCTCGCCACCGTAGGTCACCGTCACCATCGCGGAACGCAGGATGCGATCCGCCATGCGGTAGCCCTTCTGGTACACATCGTTGACGGTCTCGTCGTACTGCGATGCGTCCTCGACGCGACCCACAGCCTGGTGCTCGAGCGGATCGAACGCCTCGCCCTTGGGGTCGATAGGCTCAACGCCCTCGTGCGCAAACACATCGAGCAGCTTGGCATGTACCGCGTCAACGCCATCGACGAACTGCTTAAAGTCGTCGGAAAGCTCTTGGCTGCGGGCATGGTCGATCGCGCGCTCGATATCGTCAATCACCGGCAACAGCGCGGTGACAAGCTTCTCGGTCGCGCGCTCGCGCTCGGCGATGCGCTCGTTGGCGGTGCGGCGACGGAAGTTCTCCCAGTCGGCCTGCAGGCGGGCGGTGCGCTCGGTAGCGTCCTTTGCCTTGTCCTCGGCGGCCTTCTGAGCCTCTGCCGCAGCATCGAGCTCATTGCGCACGTCGGCAAGCTCCTTTTGGGCCTGCTCGAACTTGAGCTTAAAGTCGTTGTCGGCGGCTTCCTCACCGGCGCGGATAGCGGCTTCCACCATCTCGTCCTCGGTCATCGTCGCCTCCTTGTTGGAATCCTCTACCTGGTTCTCGGCAGCCTCGGCGGCCGGGGCCTCGTTGGCCTCGGTATCGTCGACGGCCTCTACGGGAATCTTCACGTCCTTCTCCTCAGAGTCAACGGGGGCGGCACCAGCGGCGGCCGCCTCCGTGCGAGCTTTACGGGCGGACATGATTACTTGTCCTCGTCGTCCACAACCTCGTAGTCGGCGTCGACAACGTCATCGTCGGCAGGCTGGGCACCGGCGGCACCGTCGGTCTGCTGCTGAGCGTCGGCGTAGACAACCTGGGCCAGCTCGTAGGCCACGGACTGCAGGGACTCGCCGGCGGCCTTGATGGCCTCGACGTCAGAGCCCTCGAGCGCCTTCTTGGCGTCGGCGATAGCGGCCTCTGCCTTGGACTTCACGTCGGCGGAAACCTTGTCGCCCAGCTCGTTGAGGGTCTGCTCGGTGGAGTAGCACAGGCTGTCGGTCTGGTTGCGGACCTCGACCTCTTCCTTCTGCTTCTTGTCCTCCTCGGCATGAGCCTCGGCGTCCTTGACCATACGATCGACTTCGTCGTCGGACAGAGCGGTGGAGCCGGAAATGGTGATCTGCTGCTCCTTGCCGGTGCCCTTGTCCTTAGCGGAGACCTTGACGATGCCGTTGGCGTCGATGTCGAAGGTGACCTCGATCTGCGGCACGCCGCGGCGGGCAGCCGGGATACCGGTCAGCTGGAACTTACCGAGCGACTTGTTGTCGCGAGCAAGCTCGCGCTCGCCCTGGAGCACGTTGATCTCGACGCTGGTCTGGTTGTCGGCAGCGGTGGAGTAGACCTCGGTCTTGGAGGTCGGGATCGTGGTGTTGCGGTCGATCATCTTGGTCATGATGCCGCCCATGGTCTCGACACCCAGCGACAGCGGGGTAACGTCGAGCAGCAGGATGCCCTCGACGTCGCCGGTGAGCACGCCGCCCTGGACGGCAGCGCCGTCGGCAACGACCTCGTCGGGGTTCACGGACATGTTGGGCTGCTTGCCGGTCATGGTCTTGACGAGCTCCTGGACGGCGGGCATACGGGTGGAGCCGCCGACGAGGATGACCTCGGTCAGATCGGAGAGCTTAAGCTTGGCGTCGCGCAGGGCGTTGGTGACAGGCTGCTTGCAGCGCTCGAGCAGGTCGCGGGTGATCTTCTCGAACTCGGCGCGGGTCAGCGTGTAGTTGAGGTGCAGCGGGCCGGACTGGTTCATGGTAATGAACGGCAGGTTGATGGTGGTCTGCTGGGCGGCGGAGAGCTCCTTCTTGGCGTTCTCGGCGGCCTCCTTCAGACGCTGCAGGGCCATGGGGTCCTGACGCAGGTCGACACCGTTTTCCTGCTGGAACTTATCGGCCATCCAGTCGATGACGCGCTGATCCCAGTCGTCGCCGCCCAGGTGGTTGTCGCCCGAGGTGGACAGAACCTCAAACACGCCGTCGGCGAGGTCGAGGATGGAGACGTCGAAGGTGCCGCCGCCCAGGTCGAAGACCAGGATACGCTGGTCGGTGCCCTGCTTGTCCAGGCCATAGGCCAGAGCAGCAGCGGTCGGCTCGTTGACGATACGCTTGACGTTGAGGCCGGCGATCTTACCGGCATCCTTGGTGGCCTGACGCTGCGCGTCGTTGAAGTAGGCCGGGACGGTGATGACGGCGTCGGTGACGGTCTCGCCCAGATACTTCTCGGCGTCGGCCTTCATCTTTGCGAGCGTCATGGCGCTCACCTGCTCGGCGGTGTAGTCCTTGCCCTCGATGTCGACGACGGCACGGCCACCCTGGCCCTCCTTGACCTCGTACGGCACGGTCTTGATCTCGGAGGTGCACTCGGAGTACTTGCGGCCCATGAAGCGCTTGATGGAGAACACGGTGTTCTTGGGGTTGGTGACCGCCTGGTTCTTAGCGGCCTTGCCCACGACACGATCGCCGTCGGCACGGAAGCCCACGACAGACGGGGTGGTGCGGTCGCCCTCGGCGTTCACGATGATGGTCGGAGAACCGCCCTCGAGAACGGCCATAGCGGAGTTGGTAGTACCAAGGTCGATACCAAGAATCTTACTCATTAGAAATTCCCTCTCTCTTGTGCGTTCGCGCCGCCTCGGCGGTCTGTCACGCGGCGCTTCGGCTTGTCTTTCAGGATGTAGTGTATCCCCTTATGGGCCGGAATATACAAAATCTAAGTCAATTCATATAAGATTTCTTATTGTTGAGAGTTTATGTTCTCAAATACGCAGGTAGATGCGCTGATTGAGTTCTCAGCAAATCTACCGAGATCTATGTAGAGTTGGCTGAGGTTTGGACCCGGGGGTGCCTGGGGGTGCCTTATGGAAAGCTCGTCCCGGTTTGAGCGTGGATTCCGGGTCACAGTTTCCACCAGCGGGCCCAACCGGAAACTGCGACCCGGTTTTCGGCCAAATAACGGGATGCCCTTTCGCAGGCGCGCTCAATAGCTCAATATTTCAAGTCACCTTTAGCTAACATTTGCGCAGCTCAACGGCCCCACCTGCGTGTTTTTTAGTAAACCATGGCATACTCGGCGAACGGTATGAAGATGCCGGCCAGAGGGTATTGCAAACGGTCGCTCCCGTGGTATGTTTTTGCCCGAATCAAACCGGCGCGCATCGCCTGTAGCGTCGGTCAACAGAGAGGAAACTACCATGGCTCATCCCGTAATTGATGCCGACGAGTGCATCGCTTGTGGCGTTGCGTCGACTCCTGCCCCGCTGGCGTTCTGGAGCTCCAGGACGTCGCTACCGTCGCTGACGAGGACTCCTGCGTCGCCTGTGGCGCTTGCCAGGACGCTTGCCCCGCTGGCGCGATCACCGAGATCGTCGAGGAGTAACAACTCCCCCACTTGCACACTCAAAAGTACACCGTGCACAAAAAAGGAGGCTTCCGCATCGCCGCGGAGGCCTCCTTTTGTTTGTATAGGCAGCTAATTTGAGGCCAAATTGCCGCTTAGGGGCGTTTGCAGCGTCGGCTAAGAGAGATCATCCTCGTAGGGCATTAGATCCGCCAAGTAGCCTTTCTCTTTGAGCATGGCCTCGATCTCGTCGAGAGTTTGCTCGTCATCTGCCGCAATGCGATGGAAGTGATAGCCGCTCGTCACCGTTAGTAGTGGAAAGCTCTTGCCGCTCTCGATATCGTGCAGGTAGCGCTCAACATCGCGACGATTGCGAATGTCCAGGTCGGCCGTGATCTTACCGTACACGCGGTGATTGACGATCACGTTGAGCACGGCGCCGCCGGCGTCGACGATACTCGTGAGCTCATCGCCTGCCTGCTCCACGCTGTGGCGCACCTTAACAAGACGCGTGGGCACGGCGGGGCTGCTGGGGGCCTCCTGCAGCACGTAGCCGCGGTTGGTCGCCACGATATCGTGCCCATCGGCACGCAACAGGGCAATATCCTGAACCACGACCTGACGGCTCACGCCAACCTCGCGGGCAAGTGCGCTGCCCGAAACGGACTCCTTGGCTCCTTCGAGCACGCCCATGATGGCACGGCGACGCTCGCGGGCGTTCATTATTTACCGTCCAGCAGACGCAGGTGCTTAAGCGAGAGGTCGAGGATCGGCGCGGAGTGCGTCAGGGCGCCCGAGCTAATGTAGTCGACGCCCAGGTCGGCAAGCGCGCGGATATTGTTAGCGCCCACGTTGCCCGAGCACTCGGTCTTGGCGCGACCGGCGATAAGCTCGATGGCGGCGGCCATGTCGTCATGGGTCATGTTGTCGAACATGATAATGTCGGCACCGGCCTCCACGGCTTCGCGTACCATGTCCAGGTTCTCGCACTCAATCTCGACCGTCGTGGTAAACGACGCGTGGGCGCGCGCCATCTCGATCGCGCGCGTCACGCCACCGGCGGCATCGATGTGGTTGTCCTTGAGCATGACGGCTGTCGACAGGTTGTAGCGATGGTTGCTGCCGCCGCCGATCTCGACCGCCGCCTTCTCGAAAAACGCGCATGCCCGGCGTGGTCTTGCGTGTGTCGACAAGCACGGTCTTGGTACCCTCGAGCGCCGCTGCCATTCTGTGCGTATAGGTAGCGATACCGCTCATGCGCTGCAGGTAGTTGAGCGCCACGCGCTCGCCCGAAAGCAGCACGCGCGCATCGCCGCGCACCTGGCCCACGTGGTCGCCGGCGTGCACCTCGTCACCGTCGGCAACATCAAACAGCACCGAGCTCTGCGAATCCAGCAGCTCAAAGGTGCGGGCGAACACATCCAAGCCCGCGATGATGCCATCGGCCTTGGCGATGAGCTCCACCGTGGCGGGGCGCGCCGTGGGGCACACGCTCGCCGTGCTCACGTCCTCAAACGTAATGTCCTCTCGTAGAGCCTGCAGAATCAGATCATCGACGACGAGCTTCATGGTAATGGGATTCATGGTCTACTCCTCCACGGCCTGCGTGCCGGCGGCACGGGCCAAATCATCGATTGCAAGGGTATCGGAACTCAGGGCGCGATGGCGTCCATCGAGCGCGGGCTCGCCCGCCTGCTCCACGACAAGCGACTCGCCGGTGCGCATACGCCAAGCAGCGCGGCGACCCCAGACTAGGGATTCGAGCAAGCTGTTGGAAGCTAGGCGATTCTTGCCGTGAACGCCGTTGCAGGCCGTCTCGCCGGCGGCGTAGAGCTCGGGCATCGAGGTACGGCCGTCCTTGTCGACCCACACGCCGCCCATAAAGTAGTGCTGTGTGGGCGTGACGGGGATAGGCTCATCCAGGATGTCGCGACCGTCCTCAAGGCAGCGTGCGCGGATGTTGGCGAAGTGCCCGGTCACCACGTCGCGCTCGACGGGGGCAAAGCTCAGCCACTCGTGCTCGGTGCCGTCCTGCTTCATCTGCTCGCGGATAGCGGCGGCGACCACGTCGCGCGGCTGCAGCTCGTCGGTAAAGCGCTCGCCGGCGGCGTTAAGCAGAATCGCGCCCTCGCCGCGGCAACTCTCGCTGATCAGGAAGGTACGGCCCGGCTGCGGCGAGAACAGTCCCGTGGGGTGAATCTGCACATAGTCCAGATGCTCCATCGTGATGCCGTGCTTCTGCGCGATGTAGCAGGCGTCGCCGGTAAGCTGCGGGTAGTTGGTGGAGTGGTCGTATACGCCGCCGATACCGCCCGTCGCCCACAACGTGTGGCGAGCATGAATCTCAAACGGCTCGCCGGTATGCACGCCCTCGGCGGCATTTGCCAGTTCGTCGGCGGGGCGGACCGAATCGCCCTCGTCCACGGCAACAGCGACGACACCAGTGCACACCGTGGCCCCATCGCGCTCGGCCGTCAGGATGTCGGTCATGGCCACGTGCTCAAGAATCTGCACGTTGTCCAGCTTGCGGACAGCCTGGAGCAGCTTGGTCGTGATCTCCTTGCCCGTAATGTCGGCATGGAAGGCGATGCGCGGGCGGCTGTGCGCGCCCTCGCGGGTAAAGTCGAGGCCGCCATCGCCCTTGCGCTCAAAGTCCACGCCCATCGCCAGCAGGTCGTTGATGACCGAGCGGCTCGAGCGGATCATGATGTCTACGCTCTCGCGGCGGTTCTCGTAGTGGCCGGCGTGCATGGTGTCCTCAAAGAAGGCATCGTAGTCCGAGCCCTCAGGAAGCACGCAGATGCCGCCCTGCGCGAGCATCGAGTCGCACTCGTCGACCGCACCCTTGGAGAGCATGATCACGCGCGTGCTCGTCGGCAGATTGAGGGCAGCGTATAGGCCCGCCACGCCGCAGCCGGCAATAACGACGTCGCACTCCATGTCGGGGTATTGCTTGGTTTCCACAGGAATCCTCTCCCTTGTGATGTGACTGGGGAACCGCCCCTCATGCCACATTGTTCTAGCGCGCCGCGTACTCGAGCATGCGGTCGAGCGTGAGCTTGGCCTGGTCGGCGGCCTCGTCCGACACGCCGATCTGCACCTCGCCCTCGCCCGTCTCCAGGCAGCGTACGAGCTTTTCGAGCGTGATGAGATCCATGTTGACGCAGGTGGGCTGCACCGCGGGGAAGTGAACTTTTGCCGGTGCCCTGGCAGCGGCGCTCGAGCTCGTAGAGCACGCCGCGGACCGTCACGATGATGAACTCGCTGGCGTCCGACTCCTCGGCGTACTTGATGATGCCGGCGGTGGAGCCGATGTAGTCAGCCTCGGCAAGGACGTCGGCCTTGCACTCGGGGTGCGCCAGCACGAGCGCGTCGGGATGTGCCTCCTGCGCATCGACGATCTGCTCGACGGTGATGATGTGGTGGCGCGGGCAGTAGCCGTTGTTGAGAATGACGTGCTTTTGCGGCACCTGCTCGGCTACGAAGCGGCCGAGGTTTTGGTCGGGAATGAACAGGATATGCTGCTGCGGCAGCTCGGACACGATCTTGACGGCATTGGAGCTGGTGACGCACACGTCGCTCCAGCTCTTGATCTCGACCGTGGAGTTGACGTAGCAGACCACGGCCAGGTCGTCGCCGTACTCGGCGCGCGCCGCGTCGACCGTCTCGCGCTTGACCATATGAGCCATGGGGCAGTCCGCGCCCGGCTCGGGCAGCAGCACGGTCTTGGTGGGGTTGAGCAGCTTGGCGCTCTCGCCCATAAACTCCACGCCGCACAGCACGATGGTCTGCTGCGGCAGGCTCTTGGCAAGCTTTGCCAGGTAGAAGCTGTCGCCGACGTAATCGGCCACAGCCTGGACCTCGGGCGCCACGTAATAGTGCGCCAAGATCACCGCGTCGCGCTGGGTTTTAAGTTGCTGAATGGCCTCGACGAGCTCTGCGGGCACCAATGCTGCGCGCTCCGTTGCCGTCGTTGCCGATGCCAGGCCGGCCGCAATATCGCGTGCAAGCTCCGATGCATCCATGTTCGCGCTCTGTGCCATCAAGGCCCCTCTCTTTTGGCGAATCTTGGGGCTTTAGTATGACACCTAGGTTTACAGCTGACAAGACAGCTGTAAACCTAGGTGTAAAGTTGAAATAAAGATTCGATCATGCGGCAGGTCCATTTTCGAACTGGCAAGCTGAGGATAGCCGAAAATGGACCCGCCCCATGATTCGAGCAGCCCGTTTTGTCCTGGACCAAGGGGCAGTGGTCAAAAAGGGCCAAATATGAGTACTGTCACCAAATTAGTAGCATCGATTTTCCGGTCCAGAGCAGCAAAATCGCCTTGTTTGGAGCCCGATTGCAACTCTGAAGGCGAAAATCGATGCACTTTTGGCCTCTGGCACCGATTTTTGAGGCCATTTGGCTGCCACCAAACTGGTAACAGTACTCATATTTGGCCCTTTTTGACCACCGGGTTTCCGGCAGGCCCCAAAAGCGGCCCGAATCGCTCGATCCGGGCCCGCTGGGGGTAGCGAGCACAATCGAGGTGTAAGAAGCAAGAGAGGGCCATCGCCTAGAATCGTCAGCGCCTAGATATTCAACGAGAGGAAAGACAATGGTCCGCAGCGACATGCTACCCCAGCCGGACCGGGGGCTCGGCCTCGACCGGCCCCAGACCGAGGCATTTCACCGACGAGTTCAAGAGGAAGATAGTCGATCTCCACAACGCCGGAAAGCCCAGGCGCGAGGCCATGGACGAGTGCGACCTCGACAAGAGCACCGTGGAGAGGCGGGTCAAGTCGATAAACGAGACCGGCTCGCCGCGCGCCGCCGACAACCGCACGCCCGAGTAGAACCGGATCCTGGAGCCCGAGCGCGAGAACCGCAGGCTCCGGATGGAGGTCAACGTCTTAAGACGAGCGGCGCCAGCATACGCTCGGAAGTCAGGGCCATGGCGGCCAACGGGGGGCCGCTGCCCCATATCGGCGCAGCGCTGGCATCGAGGCCTTCTGACCTGTGTCAAGATTTCGGACACGCATGCTCGAGAAATCAAGCGGCCATAGGCATGGCCTCGAGCTTGGGCTCGGTTCTCTCGAAGAAGGCCGCCATGGCCTCGGCCGGCACCTTGTAGCCGATCGTCGAGCGGGGCCTTCGGCGGTTGTAGTACGCCTCGATGAACTCGGCCACCGCGTTGTCGTGGCAGTTGCCGGTGCGGCTGCAGGACAGCCGCACGTCGTTGTCGCGCGCCCATTCGGCCAGAAGCCTGCTGGTGTACTGGGCGCCGCGGTCGGCGTGGAATATCGCGTTGCCGGCCACGTAGCCGCGCGATTTGGCCGACGCCAGCGCCGAAACCACGATGTCGGCGGTCATGCGCTCGGAGAGCGACCAGCCCACCACCATGCGGGTGTTGGGGTCGATGACCGTCGACAGGTACAGCCATCCCTCGCCGGTGCGCAGGTAGGTGATGTCGCCCACGAGCTTGTAGGTTGGAACGGGACTGGTGAAGTCGCGGCGCACCAGGTCGGGCCGGGGCCTGGCCTTCGGGTCGGGGATGGTGGCGCGCTTCCTGGCGTTGGGCGTGCAGCCGCGTATTCCCAGCTCGCGCATCAGCTTGCGCACCCTGTACAGGGTCAATCCGGAGAACTCGCCGGGCAGGAAGCATTTCACGAACCGGAAGCCGAACCTGCGGTCCGACTCCAGCCACACGCGCCGAACCGCCTCGCGCTCGGCCGACCAGTCTTCTCGCGGGCAGCCGTTGGAGAGCCACGAGTAGAAGCCCGATCGGCTCACGCCGAGCACGCGGGCCATCATTTTCACCGGGAATTCGGCCTTCTCCGCCAACATCATCCGGTAGCATGCGGCTACGCCTGGCTTTTGGCGAAGAAGGCCGCGGCTTTTTTCAAGAAGGCGTTCTCCATCTCGAGCTCGCGTATGCGCCTTTTCGCCTCGCGAAGCTCGCGGTCCTCGGCCTTGGGGTCGGGCCCGCCGGCAAGCTCGCGCCGGCGGTTCTGCACCCACTTGTTCACGGTCTTGGAATTCAGGCCCAGTTCTGCGCAGCATTCCGTTATCGGCCTGCCCGTCGAGATGATGTAGTCGACGGTCTCGCGCCTGAACTCGTCGGTGTACCTGGCGGCTGGGTTGGACATAGCATACCGTCCTCTCGGTCGTCGATGAATGCACTCTAAAGGATTGGGCCTCTAGCATGCGTGTCCGAAAAGACGATACAGGTCAGACAACCCAATCAGACGTCGTCTCGAGCGCGTCCTCTGCACGGTCGAGCGTGCTTCTGGCCTTGGCACCCTGTTTGAACCACGAGCGCAGGTCCTCGAGCGTGCTGCCCGCTGCATACACCTTGATTTTGCGACCGCCTTTCGTGGTCACCGTGCAACGGTCGCCGCTCTCGCTGTTCTCGTGCGCCGTGACCTTCTTGAGGTAATCGCGACGGAACGCCACGACGCGGGCATTGCTGATCTCGATGAACCAATCATCGTCGACAAGCGAAGTGCCCGTGGTACCTCGACTTGCCATCTCCTCGGCGAAGGAGAAGCCGAGTTCGCGCTCCTGCCTGCCGATCTCGAGGATGCCGCGGGCGGGCATGCTGAGCATGAGCAGGGGCAGGAGTCCCCCTATGAACAGGAAGAGGAACGGGACGAGCAAGAGCAGACGAGCACCGGCATCGGTGAAAACAGCCATGAAGGCGATCACGAGCGAGAAGACGAGCGCCATGCCGTTGAAAACAATCGTCAACGGCTTGATGGCAGACCAACACAGGCCCGCCTTGGTCATGGGACCGTCGACGGCGTCCGAGACTTCGATGCCCTCTTCCTCCAGACGGGCGAGGAGGTTGAGCGAGCACACCCCCTCGAGGCTTATCGAGCAGAACTTCCAGTCGCCCTCGAACAGGTCGATCCTCATCATCTGCGTGTGAAGCGTTGCACGGGTGATGTTGCCAAACGTCGTCTCCTTGCGGATGCCGAAGGCGTTACGCGAGAGAATTCGCTCACCGTCCACGTCGATGCGCGGGATGCTCAGCAGGGCCCAGATGGCCATGCCCGCGAGCGCCATGGCGTGACCGAACCACACAAGTTCGTGGTCCCACTCGCCCAACGAGACGCCCTGCCAGACGTAGACACCCAGCATGAGCAGTTCGAACGCGACGGCGCAGCAGGCGATGATCGTGCGGATGGCAGCGGGCATGCGCACCGTGAAGCGATCGAGGCTGTCCGTCGCCTCACTGCGCTCGCGCGCGCCGCGACGGGCGACCCATGCAGTGAGCGGACCGACGATGAACACCACCATCGCCACGCGCAGGAACGATTCGAGTATGTCGCCCATATTAACCACCATCCCAATAGAAAACGTGAATTTGGGAGACTATAGCAGAGCGAAGCGATCTGCACGGCATCGTCCGGGTGTTTTCGGCATACGGTGGAAACCAGCGGCAGCGGACGTTGAGAACTCACCCAAAAGACGCGATTCGACCGAAGCGATTCTTCTTGACTTGGTCTCAATGTGATACGACATGCGCCACTACCTGCGCGGTCTAGCGGCCCTGATCGAAGAGGGTCACACCGATGAGGCACTCGAGCGCATCGACGCGCTCTGCGAGACCAACGACCGCACCGCCGTGCGCCGCTACTGCGCCAACGAAACGGTCAACATTGCGCTCTCGTCGCTTTCCGCGGACATCAACGCGCACGGCATCACCGCCGACCTGCGCGCCGCCGTGCCCGAAACCGTCCACGTGGGCGATGTCGATCTGTTCAGTGTGGTATCGAACGCCCTGGACAATGCCATCGCCGCGGCGAGCGCCGCCCCCGAAGGCAAGCGGTTTGTCGACCTGGACCTTCGCTACGAAGACGGTCAGCTTCTATTGCTGGTTTCCAACACATTTGGACGGGCGCCGCGCATGGTCGACGGCATGCCCGTGGCTCAGCACACTGGGCACGGCTTTGGCACCAAGAGCATTATGCTTGCCGTCGAGCGCATGAACGGCAACTGCCAGTTCCGCATTAACGGCGACCGGATTGAGCTGCGCGCCGTGATGTAGGGGCTGCCGCCAGCCTCGCTACAGCGGTGCAGCCGCCGGGGTCAGCTGCTTGATGTAGGCCCACATGCGCTGCTTGGCGGCCTTGTCGGTGAGCGCCGCCTCAAAACCGTCGAGCGCCAGCACGCGGCGCCCCTGCACATGGGCGACCAGGCCGGGCTTGAGCATGGCAGTGTCAAAGTCATCAATCGCCACGAGCATATCGGCGTAGGTTTCGCGCATGACATCGGCCGCGCTGTTATCGAGCAGCAGCACCGCCTCGGGATCCAGAGCCTCAAGCGCCTCGCGGAACAGCTCGCACGGCAGAGTCTCGCCCACCGCGACCGCTCCGTCACCTGTGCCGGCGACGCTTGCCAGCACGCAAAAATCCTCGGGCGCGTAGCCGATGGCCCCAAGCGCCTTGCGCAGCGCAGCACCGTCCGGACCGGCAGCCAGCTCGCCGCCCGAACGCTCGGCCTCGTCCAAATCGCCTTTGACCAGCACGATCGGCGAGCACGCGTTGCCCACGATGCGCACGCCACGGACCGCAAGCGATGTGAGCTCCTGCTCGGCCGCCTGGGCGATGGCTTCTTTTTTCTGGCTTTGTGACGTGGACATGCGCTCTCCAATCGTTTGCGTGCCCACCATTATATAAAAGAGCTGCCCGCGAGTGGTTGCTTTGCGGGCGGCTGGGTATAAGCACGGTCGTACTGAGTTTTACGCGGCCGAGCCGCGTCGTATTATGGAGGTCACCATGGCTGACATTAAGCAGATTACCCCCGAGAACTTCGATTCCATCGTTAACGACAGCCTGCCCGTGCTGGTCGATTTTTGGGCGCCCTGGTGCGGGCCCTGCCGATCGCTCTCGCCCATCGTGGACGAGGTAGCCGATGAGCTGGCGGGCAAGCTTGCCGTTGCCAAATGCAACGTCGACGACAACCAGGACCTGGCCATGAAGTATGGCGTCATGAGCATCCCCACGCTGATTGTGTTTAAGAACGGCGAAGAGATTGACCGCTCGGTTGGCGCTCTGCCCAAGGCGAGGCTGCAGGCGCTGCTGGAGAAGCATCTGTAATACGCTTGTTACTTACCCGCCGTCCATGAGCGGTTTTGCACCGCTCGCCGGACTGCCGGGTGCGGCGCGTGCGACCACGGATAGTATGGTAGTTACAAACAGCCCCCAGTGAACGGGTGCGAGTCGCACAGACTCGCACCCGTTTTCTTATGCAGCTGCGCGCAGAGCGGGCGTAGTAAAATCTGAACCACTGAACTGCCCCATACAAAAGGAGATTTCCCATGCATGATGTTGGAATGAACATGAGCCAGCTTGCCATGAGCGTCAAGCAGGTCGACGACACCATCGAGCTCGCTCACGAGTGGAGCCATCAGCTGCTGCATGCGACCGAAAATTTTGACATGGAGCGCATCGGCGCCAAGCTCGAGGCCGCCATGGCCGCGTTGCACGAGGCGCATGACGCGCTCGAGGGCTACGAGGAAGCCATCGAGGCCGACCACAACTCCGTCGGCTCCGTGAAGCTGGTGTAAGGTGGCCGAACACGAGCACTGCTGCGGGTACGAGCACGAGCATCCGCACGGGGCGGACGGTGACGCGGGCTGCCACTGTAGTGGCTCCGGCTCCGAGCTGGTCCGTTTTTCGGTTACCGCACCGGACGACCTGCTGCGCCGTTTCGACGAACAGATCGCGCGCCGCGGCGACGTGGCCAACCGCTCCGAGGCCGTGCGCGACCTGATTCGCGCCTCGATCGCCAAGGAGCAGATGCGCACGCCCAGTGAGCATGTTATCGGGTCGCTCACCATGATCTACGACCACCATACCGGCGATCTGACGCGCCGTCTGGACGAAGTGCAGCACGACTACACCGACGAGATCGTATCGACCATGCACGTGCATCTGGATCACCACAACTGCTTGGAGATTCTGGCGCTCAAGGGTCGCGGCGAGCGCGTCTACGAGCTGGCCGACCGCCTGCTGGGCCTGCGCGGCGTTAAGCACGGCGAGCTCACGTGCGCCGCCACCAAGCAGAGCCTGGGGCTGTAGCGGGATTTCCCGCAGCGCACCTGCCAAATAGGGACAGGCTTGTTTTGGCAGGTTTAGAAGTTTTACCTACCAAAACAAGCCTGTCCTTTTTTGGTCGGTTTTGATGGGGGGGTGTCGCATGCTGCGTGTGCATATTCATGTGACGGGCATTGTGCAGGGCGTTGGCATGCGACCGTTTGTGTATCGCGAGGCCATGGCGCATGGCATTTGCGGATGGGTGCTCAACGCGGGCGACGGCGTGCATATCGAGGCGCACGCTCCGGCCGATGCGCTCGATGCTTTTGTTGCCGCGCTTTCTGAGCATGCGCCTGCGGCAGCCCGCGTTGAGCAAGTCGATATTGCGGATTTGGGGCCTGGCGGTTGGAGCGCTGCCGGTGAGCAGGGCTTTCGCATTGTGGCATCGCAGGATCAGACCGCGCACACGACGCTCGTCTCGCCCGATATCGCTACCTGTGACGATTGCCTGCGCGAGTTGTTCGATCCCGCCGACCGACGCTATCACTACCCCTTTATCAACTGCACTAACTGCGGGCCGCGCTTTACCATCATCCGCTCGCTGCCTTACGATCGAGCGGCCACCTCGATGGATTGTTTTCCCATGTGTCCCAAGTGCGCCGCGGAGTATGCCGACCCACTCGACCGGCGTTTTCACGCGCAGCCCGATGCCTGCTTTGATTGCGGGCCGCATATTACGTGGCGCGAGGCTGTGAACGGCAATGCGTGCGGGAATTCGTCCGCGACACCGGCCGTCGGCACCACACGCGAGGCCAGCGACGCCATTATCGACCGCTGTGTTGAGTTGCTGGCCAACGGCGGTATCGTCGCCATCAAGGGGCTGGGCGGATTTCACTTGGCATGCGACGCCTCCAACGAGCAGGCGGTAGCCGAGCTTCGCCGCCGCAAACGCCGCAGCAACAAGCCGCTTGCCGTTATGGTGCGCGACCTTGCCGACGTTGAACGCCTGTGCCATGTCAGCGACGTTGAGCGCGGCTTGCTGACCGGCAGCATTCGCCCCATTGTGCTGCTGCGCCGACGTGCCGTTTGCGAGAGTGGAGATTCCCCCGACGCCCTCGCGCTCGCGCCGTCCGTCGCGCACGACCTTGCCGAGCTCGGTGTTATGCTCCCCTACACCCCGCTTCAGCATCTGCTGCTTGCCGCGGCAGAAGTCTGCGGTATGCACGCGCTCGTCATGACCAGCGGAAACCTGAGCGAAGAACCCATCGAGACCGACGACGACCTTGCCTGGAAACACCTCGTTGCCGCCGGCATCGCCGACTCGTTGCTCGGTAACGACCGCGCGATCCTCTCGCGCTACGACGACTCTGTAGTGCGCGTGGTCGACGGCGCCGTTATGCCCGTGCGCCGCGCCCGCGGATACGCTCCGCAGCCGTTACCGCTGCCGGCATGCGACGGCACTGTACCCTGCATCCTCGCCTGCGGCCCGCAGCAAAAGGCGACGATTGCGCTCACTCGTGAAGGGGCGAACGGCGAGGCAACCTGTTTTGTGTCGCAGCATATCGGCGATGTTGAAAACGGCGGGACCTTCGATGCCTGGAACGCCGCGCGCACGCGCTTGGAAGATCTCTTTGACTTGGCGCCCGCCGCCTTGGCCTGCGATTTACACCCCAGCTATCTATCGGGCCAGTGGGCGCGCGAGCAGGCACGGGAGCACAATCTGCCGCTCGTCGAGGTGCAGCACCATCATGCACATATCGCGAGCGTAATGGCCGAGGCCATCGCCGCGGGCCAGCTTACAACCGACACGCGTGTCCTTGGCATCGCCTTTGACGGCACCGGCGCCGGCACCGATGGAACCATTTGGGGCGGCGAGTTTCTTGTTGCCAACCTTGGCGGCTTTGAGCGCGCCGCGCATTTGCTCACCTGGGCGCTCCCCGGCGGGGCGGCCTCCGTACGCGACGCTCGACGCAACGCCTTTGCCCTGCTCAGTGAGCTCGGCCTGCTCGAGCACCCAGGTGCCGCTCGGCTTTTGGACAGTCTCGACGAGCAAACGCGCAGCGTGACAGCCACCATGATCGAGCGCGGCATCAACAGCCCGCGTACCAGCAGCATGGGGCGCCTCTTTGATGCCGCGGCAGCAATTCTGGGCATCTGCGACAAGGCAACCTACGAGGGCGAACCCGCCATAGAACTCGAAGCCGCCGCCTGGCGCGCGTTCAGCAGTGAAAGTGCCTGCCCCACCGGCAATATGGCCAGCTTTTCCGTAACCGAATCATCCCGTCCGGACGACTGCCATGTTCTGAACTCCAGGCCGCTTTTTGAGGCGCTTTTGGAGGGAATCAGGACCGGCGTGCCCGCCGGCAAGCTCGCGCTCGACTTCCATGTCACCATCGCACGCGCGTCGGCCCGCATCGCAAGCGAGATCTGCGTCCGTGAAGACCTCGACACCGTCGTGCTCTCGGGCGGCGTGTTCATGAACCGACTTTTGCTTCGGCTCCTTACCCACGAACTCAAAGACGCCAGTCTTGCCGTCTTGGTCCCCCGCTCCGTGCCCGTCAACGACGGCTGCATCGCCTACGGTCAGGCCGCCATCGCTCGCGCTCACCTCGCGCAGACAGCATCGCGATAGGCTGTTTTGCCAGCCTGCGCGCCGCCGTCTCACAGGTGTAACGCATTTGCTCGTGACTCCCGCGAGCGCTACCATCAACTGATGGGTAATTAGGCGCCTATCCAGCGCAAAACGTATAAAAGGGGAACACTTATGTGCCTTGCCGTTCCCGGTAAAGTGGTCAAACGCGACGACGACCTTAAGGCGACCGTCGACATGATGGGCATCGAGCGCCCCGTTTCGCTGCGTCTCGTGCCGACGGCACAGGTAGGCGACTATATTCTCGTACACGCCGGCTTTGGCATCCAGATCGTCGACGAGCAGGAAGCGCAAGAAACGCTCGAGCTCGTTAATGCCATGACCGAACTGGCCGAAGAAGACCAACTGGCCAGCAATCCGGCCGAGGCATACTAGTGGCGGCCGGACAGCCGGCGCGCTCCGGTATCGACTTTTCGGCATTTCGCGACCCCAAGCTGGCTCGCGAGCTCATCGATCGTATTCATGAGCTTGTCGGCGACCGCGCCATCAACCTTATGGAAGTCTGCGGCACGCACACCGTGAGCATCGGTCGCTATGGCTTTCGCTCCATTATGCCTGCCGGGCTCAAACTGCTGAGCGGTCCGGGTTGCCCCGTCTGTGTTACCGCCAACCGCGATATCGACCATGCAATCGCGCTCGCCAAGATGGACGGCGCCATCATCACCACCTTTGGCGACATGATGCGCGTGCCCGGGTCGTCTACCTCGCTCGCCGCGCAAAAGGCGGCGGGGCGCGATATTCGCATTGTGTACTCCCCGCTCGACGCGCTCGACATTGCCGAGCAAAACCCCGATCGCCCGGTCATTTTTATGGGTGTGGGCTTTGAGACCACAACGCCCACCATCGCCGCCGCCATTTTGGAGGCCGATGCACGCGGGCTCCAGAACTTCTCGGTCTATTGCGCCCACAAGACCACGCCGCCGGCGCTATGCGCGATTGCCAACGATCCCGAGACCACCATCGACGGCTTTATCCTGCCGGGCCACGTCGCCACCATCACGGGCTTGGCCCCCTTTGGCTTTTTGGTCGACGAGTTCAATACCCCGGGCGTGGTAACGGGATTTGAGCCGGTCGACATCTTGCAGGGTATCTGCATGCTGGTCCAGATGGTTGTTGAGGGGCAGCCCGCGATTGACAACGCCTACCGCCGCGGTGTCAATGCCGACGGCAATCCCGTGGCGCGCCAACTGGTCGAGCAGGTGTTTGAGCCGTGCGACACCACATGGCGCGGTCTGGGGCCGATTGCCGGCTCGGGCCTCACCATTCGTCCCGAGTTCTCGCGCTTTGATGCCCGTGTTCGCTTTGACGTGCCCGTTGAGACGACGGTCGAGCCGCGTGGGTGCCGCTGCGGCGACGTGCTGCGCGGGGCCATTACGCCGAGCAGCTGCCCGCTCTTTGGCCGCACCTGCACGCCCGAGCATCCTGTCGGACCGTGCATGGTGAGCTCCGAGGGCAGCTGCGCGGCGTACTACCGTTACCGAGTCTAGCCCGAACGCCCCCGTGTGCTGACACCTCCCACGATTGGAGTTTTCGATATGTCCCATAGTGTCTCCGATAGCACTGTCTTGCTGGGCCACGGCTCCGGCGGGCAGATGATGAAGCGCATCATCGACGAAGTCTTTTTGGATGCCTTTGGCTCGCCCGAGCTGCTCGAGGGCAACGACGCCGGCGTCGCCGCGCTGCCCGCGAGCGGGCGCATCGCCATGTCGACCGACAGCTTTGTAGTCTCGCCGCAGTTCTTCCCCGGTGGCAACATCGGCCGCCTCGCCGTGTGCGGAACCGTCAACGACGTCGCGACCTCGGGCGCCAACGTGCGCTACCTATCGTGCGGCTTTATCCTCGAAGAGGGCTATCCCATGGATAAGCTCCAGCAGATTGTGCAGACGATGGCCGAGACGGCGCACGAGGCGGGCGTGTCCATAATCACGGGCGACACTAAGGTGGTCGAGCGCGGCGGGGCCGACGGCGTCTATATCAATACCGCCGGCGTGGGCGAGGTACCCGCGGGCGTGGCGCTCAGCGGCGCAAACTGCAAGCCCGGCGACGTCATCCTGGTGTCGGGTACACTCGGCGACCACGGCATCGCCATCATGAGCCAACGCGAGGGCCTGGCGTTTTCGAGCACCATCGAAAGCGATGCCGCGCCGCTCAACCACCTGATTGCCGATGTGCTTGCCGCAGCACCCGACACACGCTGCTTCCGCGACCCCACGCGCGGTGGCCTGGCCTCGACGCTCAACGAGTTTGCGCAGGCCAGCGGCGTTGCCATGGAAATCGACGAGGACCGATGTGCCCGTGCGCCCCGACGTGCAGGCAGCCTGCGAGATGCTCGGCTACGATGTGCTGCAGGTGGCAAACGAGGGCAAGATGGTCGCCGTGGTGCCGGCCGAGCAGGCCGATGCCGCGCTGGCCGCCATTCGCGCCGCGCGCTACGGCGAGAATGCCGCCATTATCGGTCGCGTGCTGCCGCTTGCCGAGGACGCCCGCCCCGCCGTGCGCGTGCGCACCGGCTGGGGCTCGACCCGCATCCTCGACATGCTCGTGGGAGAACAGCTGCCGAGGATTTGCTAACGACAAAGGCTCAGGGCTATTAAAGATATTCAGATTCCAAACATGCCCGGCACGCATGCCCAGTATCATGGGGTGCGTTTTACAACTCAAGCGGCAGGAGCACCCATGGCAGCAGCTTTTTCCCATGTGATCTTTGACCTGGACGGCACCATTCTCAACACACTCGAGGACCTGGCGGCCGCCGGCAACCATACCTGCGAGACGCACGGCTGGCCCACGTTTGCCGTTGACGAGTACCGTTACAAGGTGGGAAACGGCATGCTCAAGCTGGTCGAGCGCTTTATGCCCGCCGAGTATGCGGGCGACGGCCGTATGTTTGAGCAGACGCTTGCCGAGTTTAGGGCTTACTACGGCGAGCACAAGGAAGACCACACTGCACCGTACGCCGGCACGATCGAGCTGCTCGACCGCCTACGCGCCGCGGGCGTTCAGCTTGCCGTGCTCACCAACAAGGACCACGTCTCGGCGGCTCCGCTTATTGAGAAGTATTTTGGTTCCGAGCGCTTTGCGCTGGTACAGGGCCGTGTCGATGCGTTTCCGCCCAAGCCCGAAGCGCCCGTCACACTGCATGTGATGGAAGAGCTAGGCGCCGATCCGTCGACCACGCTCTACGTGGGCGATTCCAATGTCGATATCCTGACCGGTCACAACGCCGGCCTTAAGAGTGCGGGCGTCAGCTGGGGCTTCCGCGGCCGCGCAGAGCTGGAAGCCGCCGGCGCCGACTACGTGGTGGACACCCAGGACGAGCTCGCGGCGCTGATTCTGGGCGAGTAGCGGGGCTGTCGCTCAACACGGCTGGATAGATTCTGTCGCGCGGAAAGCGCATCCCGTTTTGCCGCCTCAGAATGGGATGCGCTTTCCGGTTGAGCCTTGTCGGGGAAACGGCATCCCGTTTCAGAGCATTATTCCGGGTCGCACTTTCCGCAACCCACGCCATCCGGAAACCGTGACCCGCTATTCGGCCAAAAACCGGGCTGCATTTTCCCGAGCATTCGATGCAACGCTGGCGCAAGGAGTGTCCCCAACTGCCGGCAGAAAATGAACGTCCCCAACTGCCATCTTCGGCAGCGATGGCAACGCCACAGATACAAGTGCCACCTAAGCCAGCCAAGGAAACGCCGTTGTTTTGGCAACGACAGCGAAAGCCCGCCAGAGCGAGCAAGGTGCCTTGAAACGAGGCGGCATTGACCTTCTGGTCATGCCGCCGAAGTTGAAAGGCAGATTGCCGCTCTGGCGGGCTTGCAGCGTCGAGCAGTTACGGCGTTTGGTAAAACGCCGTAACAAACTACCGCGTAACTCCCCTAGCTCAGCATTGCATCCATCATCTCGGAGTTGACAGAGTCGTCGGCAGACCACTCGCCGTCGTCGTTGCGGGCGTACTTGAAGATAACCGTGGTCTTCCTGGGCTCGGTGGCCTTGGTCACATCGACCATAACCTGACCTGCCATCTTGTACAGTTCGTCATCGGAAGGAACCGTATCAAGCGCGGCGACCTTCTCCTGATACTGGGTGGAGAAGTCCTCGACGATCTTGTTCATAGACTTGCATGTGATAGAGACCTCGGCGGTCGCGACACCCTTGTCCTCGTCGACCGTCACGTCGCCGATCTTGTAGTCAAAACCCTCGAGATAGGTCTTGGCATACTCCTTGGGATCGATACCCAGCTGCTCGAACTCGTCGCCCGAAGCCTCCTCCAGACCAGAGAGGAAGTCGTCGCCACCGTTCTTGACCTCGTCAAACTGCGTCGTAAGATCATCGGTGATGAGCTCCTCAACCGAAGGACCTCCACAGCCGGAAAGCACGACCACGCATGCAACCAAGACGGCCATGAGGGGCGCAAGCAGCAGCTTCTTTTTCATGTTGTTCCTCCCAATGAGCGGCACCGCGCTTCCCGGACGCGGCGCACGTTGTAATAAGTAAGCCCATACTATACACTTATGAACGCCCACGGCAACGCGAAGGCGCGGTCGGTTCGTTTTAGCGTCCGAACGGTTTGCAAGCCCGCCCAACGTGCAATAAAACGCTTCCCCGCGGTGCAATAAAAAAGGTGGCCGGAAAACCCGACCACCCTTGCACATCCTTTGGATGCCGCAGTTTACTTGCGGACGACCTTAACGATGGCGTCACCGGCGGCGACAGCGGAGTCGGCCTCGACGGCGAGTTCGACATCGGCAAACTCGGCGGTGTTGGACACGGCCACCACGACGCAGTCCTTGTAACCGGCAGCGGCGATCTTGGCGCGGTCGATCTTGAGTATGGGCTGGCCAGCCTTCACAACGTCGTCGGCCTTGACGAAGCCCTCGAAGCCATCACCGTTCATGTTGACGGTATCGACGCCAACGTGCACCAGAACCTCGATGCCGCTATCGGACTGCAGGCCCACGGCGTGACCCATGGTGACGGTCACCTTGCCGTCGCAAGGAGCGTAGACCAGGTCGTCCTCGGGCCACACGGCGCAGCCCTTGCCCAGAACCTCGCCACCAAAGACGGGATCGGGCACGTCGGCCATCTTGATGACCTTGCCCTTGACGGGCGAGCACAGCACGTCGGCGCCGGCAGAAGCAGAGATGGAGGCGGGAGCAGCAGCAGCGGCAGGCTCAGCCTTCTTCTTGAACATGTCAAACAGACCCATACGTTTTCTCCTCTTGATTAAGCGCAACGTTATGCGCATGCCTACGGTGATTATAGTGCTAAATGGCCAAAATACTAAGGCGAGGGCTCGAATCGCAAGCCCTTCCCGGTAGCGCTCGTGGGATGAGCATCTCCTTTACATCGCGGGTCGATAAGCCGAGTATCGCCCACGCGCGGGACGGGCAGAAGCGGGCGCGCCAAACCCGACACTCTTTTCGCGCCCACGGACTGCCGCCGCCTTGTCCCTGACACTTCCTGATACCGGCCGAAACGTGCCAAAATAAACCTGTCCCTTTTTGGCAGGTTTGGCGAGTGTGGGAGTTCGCATGGATATCAAACGCAAGATCACCGAGGCGCAGGGCCTCACCCCCACCGAGCAACAGCTCGGCATTGCAGCCCTTGCCATCGGCGAGGACATCCGCGGGCTTTCTATTAAGGAATTTGCCGCGTGCGCCAACGTTTCGGTCGCGAGCGTGCACCGCTTTTGCAAAAAGCTCGGCCTCGAGAGATTCAAAGACCTCAAGGTCGAGCTCATCCGCCAGACGACCGAGGCGGGCAATCGGCGCGACGTGGACATCAACTTTCCCTTCGATGCCACCTCCACCCCCGCACAGGTAATGGAGCGCATGGAGGGGCTCTACCAGACCACCTTGGCCGAAACGCAGGAACTGCTCGACCCCGCACAGCTCGACTACGCCGCCAAGCTCGTCATGCGCGCCGACACCGTGGACATCTACACGGGCTCGCATAACCTGTATCCAGCGGGAATGTTCCGCGATCGCCTGCTTTCCGCCGGTAAAAGCGCGACGTGCTACGGCAGCGTCGAAGCCCAGGTGCGTACGGCGCTCGCCTCGGGCCCCGACCATGTGGCGATTGTCATCTCCTACAGCGGCCTTGCCCCCAACCTCAGGGAGATCTTGCCGATCCTCAGCAGTCGACGCGTCCCGGTCATCGTCATCGGCACACCGTACTGCGCCCGCATTCACCCCGGCTTTGCCGCCTATCTCACAGTGAGCGACCACGAGAGTATGACGCACCGCATCACGCAGTTCGCCAGCCACATCGCCGTGCAATACGTGCTCGATTCGCTCTACAGCAGCTACTTTGCCAAAGATTACGCCCGCTGTTCCGAGTTCTTAGAGCGCTCGTTCCCCTACACCCGCCTGCCCGGGCTCAAGTAACGACGAGCGTGGATTTTTGGACACTCAGATAACGAGCGTGGATAATCTCCCACTTTGAGCCCGCACACAGGCCAAAACCGGGAGATTATCCATGCTCATTTTGGGTCCCCTGGGAAACGCATGAGGAGGGCGGATAGACAGCCGTTATTTGCGAAGCGTCAGCGACGTAAAGAGCCCGTGTTGGTTGCAGTAAAGATATATCCTGCCGCGCCCGGTAATATGGAAGCGCGGCTGCACCGATTGCTCTGGATAGAGCTTCTTAAAGCAGATGCCGTCCATAGTCGCATATGCCACAAAGCTAATGTAGTGATCCTTGGTCATGGGATGATCGAGCGTGACGTACCAATCGTCCTCGATGCGCTCGATGGAAAAGGCGTGGTCCGCGTCCGGCTCTTCGGCCTCCTGGGGAAACATCGTGGAGCCACAGCAGCTAAAGCTGCCTTCTCCGAGCGCGTGCACAACGTTTCCGCAGATAGGGCAAACGTAAAAGACGCCTTTGAGCATATTGCCCGCACGGTTGGCGTTGGCCCGAATGTCACCAGCCAAAAGCTCAGCCACGCTTATGCCGAGTCTCTGGGCCAAAGGCTCAACGAGGGAAATGTCGGGAAGGCCGCGGCCGGATTCCCACTTGCTGACGGCTTTATCGGTCACGCCAAGGCTTTCCGCCAGGGCGCGCTGGGTGAGGCCGCGCTCTTCGCGCAGCTGCTTAATGGCATGCGCTGCCAAAAAAGTATGGGAGGCATTGGTTTGCCGTGTCTGGTTCATGGGCTGTCCAATCAAATTGAAGAAATGGAGTGAACCGGTTCGACAGTCAGTATCCATTTGAAGGCCAAGCTCGACAACCTACGCTGCGTAGACATGCGCCAATCGAACGAGCGCGGATTTTTGGACGCTCATCTCGAGCAGTCATTTAAGAACGTCCCCAATGACCACCCCAACAAGGAGTGTCCCAAACTGCCGGCAGAAAAGGAACGTCCCCAAGTGCCGCATCGCCAGCAACGGGAGTGCCGATGTCTTGGCAACGACAGCGAAAGCCCGCCAGAGCGAGCAAGGTGCCTTGAAACGAGGCGGCATTGACCTTCTGGTCATGCCGCCGAAGTTGAAAGGCAGATTGCCGCTCTGGCGGGCTTGCAGCGTCGAGCCGTTACGCGGTTTGGTAAAACCGCGTAACTACCTACTCTCGGGCTCCGTACTGCTCGTAGTAGGCATCGATGGCGGCCTTGAGCTCGTCATCGATGACGACCTTGCCGTCGATCTCGTGGTTGTAGAGGGTCTCGACGACCTCGGCCATGGAGACGATGCTCGCGACGGGGAAACCGTACTTGGCCTCGATCTCCTTCTGCGCGGTGGTCACGCCACCCTTGCCGACCTCCATGCGGTTGAGGGACACAATCAGGCCCTTGATCTCGACATCGGCAGCAGCCTTGACCTTGGGATAGGTCTCGTCGATGGACTTGCCGCTGGTGGTGACGTCCTCGACCATAATCACGCGGTCGCCGTCCTGGGGCTCGTAGCCCAGCAGGTTGCCCTTGTCGGCGCCGTGGTCCTTGGCCTCCTTGCGATCGCAGCAGTACTTGACCTCCTTGCCGTACAGCTCGTGGTAGGCAATTGCGGTCACGACGGCCAGCGGAATACCCTTGTAGGCCGGTCCAAACAGCACGTCAAAGTCGTCGCCAAAGTTATCGTGGATTGCCTGGGCGTAATACTCGCCCAGCTTCTTGAGCTGGTAGCCCGTCACGTAAGCGCCGGCGTTCATAAAGAACGGGGACTGACGGCCGCTCTTGAGCGTAAAGCTGCCGAACTTAAGGACGTCGGACTCGACCATAAACTTGATGAACTCTTGCTTGTAAGCCTCCATGCGGGCTCCTCTCGTAATCGCGTACGTGCCCTCCAGTTTAGCGCAGGCGAAGCGTCGATGCGGGCGCGCTTTGAGGCCACGGCATTCTGTAAAGGCTTTGTCAGGGGCAATGGTTTTCCAAACAAGGGGGTTGACATGTCAAACCCCCTCATCAAGAATACGGGCGGATTGTAACGGGTACGAGATACCCAAAGCGCGCCGCGCCCGGCCTTAAGGAGGTGTGCCATGGAAGGCAGTCATAGTCGAAAAACCTGCATGTCGCCCTCGGCACGCCGCGAGGATTCCGTATTCGCATAAGCGCTAACAGCCGGCCGTCAAAACCACCACAAAGGTGCCCGTCCCCTTTGTGGTAGCTCGCGAGCATGACGTGAGCGACATCTAGGTTTTTTGAAGCAAATACGACACGTACGCTAACTCCCTTCAACAAGGAGGACCCTATGCTGATGCTCAAAACCGCCACGGCACTCGAAGCTATCTCCAAGCGCCGCCGCACGGCGCGCCCCGCCGTTCACACCGGCATGTCCAAGAACACCGTCTTCGCCGCCACCCATAGCGCCGAGGACGCCCTCGTGCTGCTCGACGCCACGGCCGACGGCCTCACCGCCGAGCACGCCGCCGAGCGCCTGAGCGCGGTCGGCCCCAACACCATCGAAGCGCCGACCAAGACGCTCGCCCGCCGCATCGCCGACGCGTTCGTCGATCCCTTCGCTGGCATCCTCGCCGCCCTCGCACTGGTCTCGCTCTACATCGACGTGCTCGCCGTGCCCGAGCCCCAGCGCGACCCCTCCACGGTCATCGTTATCGGCATCATGCTGCTGGTATCGGGCGGCATGAAGTTTATCCAGGAGGCCCGCAGCGGCAATGCGGCCGAGGCCCTCAAGGACCTGGTCTCCAACACCTGCTGTGCCCTGCGCGGCGGCGAGCGCATCGAGATTCCCTTCGACGAGCTCGTCCCCGGCGATGTGATCCGCCTCTCTGCCGGCGACATGGTGCCGGCCGATGCCCGCATCATCACCGCGCGCGACCTGTTTGTGATCGAGTCCGCACTCACCGGCGAGAGTGAGGCTGTCGAGAAGACCGCTGCCATCACCGTCGTCGAGGGCGCCGACGGCTCTGCGCTGCCACTCTCTGCCTGCAAAAACATCGTCTTTACCGGCACCTCCGTGCAAAACGGCACCGCTATGGCACTTGTCGTAGCCACCGGCTCGGACACTTACCTGGGCGGCATCGCCAAGATGCTCAACGGGCGCGGCGAGAAGAGCGCGTTTGACCGCGGCGTCTCGAGCGTCTCCATGTTGCTCGTACGCCTCATGCTCGTTATGGCGCCGGCCGTCTTTGCCATCAACGCCGCCACCAAGGGCAACGTCATCGATGCGCTGTTGTTCGCCACGAGCGTGGCCGTGGGCATCACGCCGCAGATGCTTCCCGTCATCGTGACCACGAGCCTGTCGCAGGGCGCCAAGGACCTCGCCCGTCGCCAGGTTATCGTCAAGGAGCTGCCAGCAATCCAAAACCTCGGCGCGATGGACGTCCTGTGCTGCGACAAGACCGGCACCCTCACCGAAGACCGCATCGTGCTCGAGCGTTATCTCAACACCGATGGCAACGAGGACGCACGCGTGCTGCGCCATGCGTTTTTGAACAGCTTCTTCCAGACCGGCCTCAAGAACCTTATCGATCTGGCCGTCATCGACCGCGCCGATGTGACGCCCTCGGCCGCAGCACCCGATTCCATGCTGGGCCAGAGCCTGCGCGACCGCTATATCAAGGTCGACGAAGTGCCCTTCGACTTCTCGCGCCGTCGCCTGAGCGTAGTTGTCGCCGACGCCCAGGGCAAAACCCAGATGGTCACCAAGGGAGCTGCCGAGGAAATGCTCGAGATCTGTTCCTTTGTCGAGGTCGATGGCATCGCCCAGCCTCTCACCGAAGATAAGCTCGCCCAGATTCGTAAGCAGGTCGCCGGACTCAACGCCGAGGGCCTGCGCGTGATTGCCGTGGCGCAGAAGACCAATCCGCGCTGCGTGGGCGAGTTTGGCATCGCCGACGAGTGCGACATGGTGCTGATGGGTTTTTTGGCCTTCCTCGATCCGCCCAAAGCAAGTGCCGCGGGCGCCGTCGCCATCCTCGAGGCCAAGGGTGTGGCGGTCAAGGTCCTGACCGGCGACAACGACCGCGTCGCCGCCACCGTCTGTGAACAGATCGGCATCGACGCGAGCAACGTCTTGCTCGGCTCCGAGATCGATGCACTCGATGACGCCGAACTTGCCGAGCGCGCTGAGAAAACCTATCTGTTCGCCAAGCTCTCGCCGCTGCAGAAGGCGCGCCTGGTGCGCGTCATGCGCGAGCTGCTCGGCCACACCGTGGGCTTTATGGGCGACGGCATCAACGACGCCGCCGCCATGCGTGCGAGCGATTGCGGCATCTCGGTCGATTCGGCCGTCGACATTGCCAAGGAATCCGCCGATATCATCTTGCTTCAGAAGGACCTGGGCGTGCTCGAGCGCGGCATCATCGAAGGCCGCCGCACCTACGGCAACTTGCTTAAGTACCTCAAGACCACAGTGAGCTCCAACTTTGGCAACGTGCTGTCCGTGACCGTCGCGAGCCTGTTCTTGCCGTTTTTGCCCATGAGCGCCCTGCAGCTGGTGCTGCTGTCGCTGGTCTACGAGATCGTGTGCATCGCGCTGCCATGGGACACCGTCGACGATGCCTGGACCGCCTGCCCGCGCGCCTGGGACGCTGCGTCCATCAAGGGCTTTATGCTCGAGCTGGGCCCCGTGAGCTCGCTGTTTGACATCGCAACCTTTGCTGCGCTCTTCTTTGTGGTGTCGCCCCGCCGCCGTGGGCGCAAGCTGGTCCGAGCTTGCCGCCGCGGGCGACGTCACAAGCATGACGGCCTTTACGGCGCTCTTCCAGAGCGGCTGGTTTGTCGAGTCCATGTGGTCACAGACGCTCGTGATCCACATGCTGCGCTCCCCGCGCCTGCCGAGCCTGCGCGACCACGCCGCGCCGGCGCTGTGCGTTCTCACCGTACTGGGCCTGGCGCTCGTCACCTGGCTGCCGGCAAGCCCCATCGCCGATGCACTGGGCCTCATGCCGCTGCCGACGAGCTTCTTCGCGCTGCTCATCGGCATCGTCTCCGCCTACATCGCGCTCACCCAGCTGGCAAAGCGCCGCTACATTGCCCGCCACGGCGAGCTGCTGTAGCAAGCAGACGGAAAACACCCTGCCAGTTGCCGTTGCCTCTGCCGCCACCGATGCCGCTGCCTCTGCCGCTGTCGCAGTCTATCCCCTCAGCGGTTGCGGTGAAATAGTTCCCGTTTAAAGCCCCATGACTTTAATTTAGGGACTATTCCACCGCAACTTATTGGGGGATTAGCTAGTCCTTGGGTGTCCAGGACCAGAAGAAGTTGATAAGGGCCACACGCGAGGCGGTGTCGGTCTTTTTGTTGATCAAGGAAATGTGGCGGTAGAGCGTGGAGCGCGAGAGGAAAAGCGTTGTGGCGATGTCCTGGACGCTCTGGTCCGAAACGACCAAGACCTCAAGAATATCGCGCTCGCGCCTTGTAAGCCCAAAGGTGACGACGAAGGCATCGAGGCGTTCATCGGACGTGGGCTCCGCGGCCTCCACCACTCATTTAAGCACCACTCATTTAAGTACGTCCCCAATGAGTGCCCAATGACTACCCGCGGCAAGGAGTGTCCCTATGTGCCGGATGAAAAATGGGCCATGTGTCCCAGTTGTGGAGACTCGTTGAGCCGTCTGGGTATCGTGAAAGATCGCGCACTCCCCCATCATCAAAAGTGACACACGCTACCAGTTGATGGGAGGCAGCCATGGGCTTCTTTGACAAGATGTTCGAGAAGAAAGAGTGCGCGATTTGCGGTACCGAGCTGGGACTTCTAGGTAAGACAAAAATCAATGAAGGCTACCTGTGCAAAGAGTGCGCCGGCAAGCTCTCCCCCTACTTTCACGGCTATCGCTCCAGCACCGCGGACGATATCCGCGAGCAGCTCGCCTACCGCGAGGCCAATGCCGAGCGCCTGGCGTCGTTCAACCCCACGCGCACGCTTTCTGCCGGGCGCACCAATATTATGCTCGATGAGGACGCGGGCCTGCTGATCATCACTTCGCAGAGCCGCTGGCGCGACGCCAATCCCGACATCATCGAGTTCTCGCAGGTACTCGGCTGCGATATGGATATCGACGAGCATCGCACCGAGATCTATCGCGAGACCAAGGACGGCGAGCGCGAGAGCTACAACCCGCCACGCTACGACCTGGATTACGACTTTAATCTGACCATCCACGTCAACACGCCGTACTTCACCGAGATCAACCTGCGCGTGAACGACTCCACCATCGATCAGCGCGGCTCCATCGAATATCGCGAGGCCAAGCGCCAGGCAACCGAAGTCCGCGATGCGCTGGTGCAGCTGCGTCAGGAGACACGCGACAGCGTCGTGGCCGCCAAGGCCCCCAAGACCGCGGTGACCTGCCCCTTCTGCGGAGCCACCACCATTCCCGATGCCAGCGGGCGCTGCGAATACTGCGGCGGCGCCATCGGCGCATAGTCTCCGGCACGGAAAGGACCGATCATGGCCTTCGAGAGCGTTAACTATCAGTGCCCTGCCTGCGGTGGTCCCCTGCATTTTGCCAGCGCCGAGCAAAAGCTCGTCTGCGACTACTGTGACTCACGCTTTGAAGTCGAAGAAGTCGAGGCCCTCTATCGCGAGCGCCAGGACAAGGCCGACGCCAAAGCCGATGCGGCAGCCGCAACGCCCAAGCCCGTCGCCGACGACGCGGTGCAGGAGCTCGCCCAAAACGCCGGCTACATCTGCTCGTCGTGCGGCGCCGAGCTCGTGTCCGACGGCACCGTCGCCGTCACCACCTGCCCGTACTGCGGCAACTCCGCCGTGGCGCCCGGCCAGCTCTCTGGCGACTTCTCGCCCGACCTGGTGATTCCGTTTAAGCTCGGGCGCGATGACGTCACGGCCGCACTCAAGGAACACTACAAGGGCAAGATCTTGCTGCCCAAGAGCTTTGTCACCGGCAACCACATCGACGAGGTCCAAGGTGTCTACGTGCCGTTTTGGCTCTACGGCGCCCGCGTTGACGGCGAAGTGTATTTTGACGCGACCAACGAGACCGTGACCGAGGAATCCGATCGCACCGTCACGACCACCGACCACTACGATGCCTATCGCAAGGGCAATATCTCGTTTAAGCGCGTGCCCGTCGACGGATCGTCCAAGATGCCCGACGGCCACATGGACGCCATCGAGCCGTTTGACTACGACGCGCTGCGTCCGTTCTCGGTCGCATATATGCCCGGCTACATCGCCAACCGTTACGATGAGGATTGCGAGACGTGCAAGGCGCGCGCCGAGCGCCGCATGGAGGAGAGCACGATCTCGGCCCTGCGCGAGACTGTCGTCGACGAATACGACGATGCCACGGTCGAAAGCAAGCAGCTCGACTACACCTGGGAAGACAGCGACTACGCCCTGTTCCCCGTCTGGATGCTCTCCACCTCGTGGAACGGCAAGAGCTACCTGTTTGCCATGAACGGCCAGACCGGCCGCTTGGTCGGCGAGCTCCCCTGCTCCAAGCCCAAGCTCGCCATCGCCTCGGTGCTGTTCTTTGTGATCGGATTTGTCCTCTCCCAGATTCTCTTTATGGGCGAGAACGCCTTCGATCCGGATTACCTCGCCTTTGATATCGAGGGCATCCTCATCAACATCATCGCGCCGCTGATCATCGTGATTATCGGAGACGTGCTACTGGTAGGCCAGCTCAAGACGGCCAACGAGGCCACCCACGCCGACGAGTACTGCGGCGAGCTCGACCTGACCGAGAAGCACGACACCTTCAGCCACACCGAGACCACCGTTGTCATGAAAGACGACAAGGACGACTAAGCAATCCAACCAATACCACCCGGCCTTTGACGAGAAAGGAAGATCACCATGGGACTCTTGAAAGCTGGATTGGGAGCTGCCGGCGGCGTCATGGCCGACCAGTGGAAGGAATTTATCTACTGCGAATCGATGCCTGCTGACGTCTTGGCCTGCAAGGGCAGCAAACGCACCGGTGGCCGCAGCTCCAACACGCGCGGCGAGGACAACGTCATCTCCAACGGCTCCGTCATCGCCGTCAACGACGGCCAGGGCATGCTCGTGGTGCAAAACGGCAAGATCATCGAAGTCGCACTGGAGCCCGGTGAGTTCGTCTTCGATACCGGCAGTGAGCCGAGCGTCTTTAGCGGCAACCTAGGCGATTCCATCAAGGAGACCTTCGCCAATATCGGCAGCCGCTTTACCTTTGGCGGCGACGCGGGCAAGGACCAGCGCGTCTACTTCATCAACACCAAGGAGATCATCGGCAACAAGTACGGCACCGCCTCGCCCGTGCCCTTCCGCGTGGTCGATAACAACATTGGCCTGGACGTTGACATCTCCGTGCGCTGCAACGGCGAGTACTCGTACCGCATCACCAACCCGCTGCTGTTCTACACCAACGTGTGCGGCAACGTGACCGATAGCTACACGCGCGACAAGATCGACAGCCAGCTTAAGTCCGAGCTGCTCACCGCCCTGCAGCCCGCCTTTGCCAAGATCTCGGAAATGGGCATCCGCTACAGCGCCATCCCCGGCCACACCACCGAGCTCGCCCGCGCGCTCAACGAGGTCCTCTCTGCCGATTGGCGTGACCTGCGCGGCGTCGAGATTGTGAGCTTTGGCGTCAACTCCATCGCCGCCTCGCAAGAGGACGAGCAGATGATCAAGGATCTGCAGAAAGCCGCGGTCATGCGCGATCCCACCATGGCGGCAGCCAACATTGCCAGCGCCCAGAGCGACGCAATGCGCGCGGCAGCCGCCAACCCCAACGGCGCGATGGCAGGCTTTATGGGCATGGGCATGGCAGGTGGCATGGGCGGCATGAACGCCAGCCAGCTGTTCGCCGCCGGCCAGGCACAGCAGCAGGCCGCCCCGCAGCCGGCTCCGGCACCCGCCCCCGCACCGGCTCCTGCCGCTGCTCCCGCGGCCGGCACATGGACCTGCAGCTGCGGCGCCACCAACACCGGCAAGTTCTGCTCCGAGTGTGGCAGTCCCGCACCCGCCCCGGCACCGGCCAAGTGGTTCTGCCCCAACTGCGGCAGCGAAAACGGCGGCAAGTTCTGCAGCAACTGCGGAACGCCCAGGCCCTAGCCCCTCTATCTGGTAATTGGCGGGGGATCCGCCACCCCCGCATTTGCTTCTATGGGTTTCGTTCGATAAAGGAGGACACCATGAAGACAACGTTCAAAAAGTCCGTACTCGCATTTCTGACATGCGTCCTTGCGCTCGCCTTTGCCCTGACGGGCTGCAGCGGCGGTGGCAAAGACCCCAAGGCCAACTTCGTCGGCAGCTGGGAACTCTCGGGTGGAACCCTGGAGGGCGAAGAACTGACCGATGAGTACATGAAGATGCTCGAGGATTGGGGTGTGCACTGCGTCCTGATTCTCGATGAGGACGGTACAGGTGCCCTCGACCTGTTCCTTGAAGTCGTCGACCTTAAATGGGAGGCAAAGGACGCCACCACCGTAACCATCACCGCCGAAGACGAGTCGCATGACATGAAGCTCAAGGACGGCAAGCTCATCCTCGAAGAGGATGACGGCAATCTTGTCTTTACCAAGTCCGACAAGGACCTGTCCGACACGGTGAAGAAGGATCGCGAGGCGGCCGAGAAGGAAGAAGAGATCGACGAGGCCGTCGAAGACGACGACGTCCAGAAGATTGAAATCTCCCCCGCCGTCACCGTTGCCGATGACGACCTGTGCACCATCACCATCACCGAGAAGTTCAAGGACGAGTGGGGCGACATCGGTTTTGTCGTCAACATCACCAACAAGAGCGACAAGGACCTGACCTTCTACGCTCCTTCCGGCAAGACCAACGTCAACGGCACCATGAAGGAACCCTGGTTCTCGGCTCACCTGATGCCCGGCACCAACGCCACCGAGGAATTCACGTTCTCGAGCGGCGAGCTTGACAGCCTTGACGACCTGGTCAACACGACCATCGGCATCGACGCCTACCTGACCGATTCCTACGAGGACGTCGCCTCCTACAGTGCAACCATCGCGTAGCGGTAGACCACGACAGCCGCGGATTGGCGGACACATCCGCGCACACCAGACGGGCCGCAGGAGTTGATCCTGCGGCCCCGTCGCTTTTATGCCGATGCGTAACGAGCGTTAGCGCTCCATGTTGGGAACGATGCTGCCCTCGGTCACCGCGCGCACGGCCAGGCGCATGATGTTGTCGTAGCCGGTCTTGTTGAGGATCTCCGAGATGCGGCGTTTGATGGTGCCCTCGCTCATAAACAGCTCGGCCGCAATCTCGCGGCGGCTTTTACCCTCGCAGGCAAGTCGCAAAATCGACAGCTCGACATCGTCGAGAGCCGCCGTGCCGGAGAAGATGCTCTCGGGCGGCTTGGGAAACGTGCAGTAGCCCGCCAGCGTGGAGCGCATCACGGCGAATAGCTCGTCGATACCGACGTTCTTATACACAAAGCTATCGACGCCCGCCTCGCGCGCCTGGTCCACAAAGGTGATCTCGGGCATACCCGTCATGATGATGACGCGGCACTCGGGCAGCCGCTCTTTGATGCGCGCCGCCGCCACGATGCCGTTGGAATCGTGCTCGGTGCATACATCCATCAGTATCATGTCCGGACGCTCCTTAAGCACAACGTCCAAGGCATCCGAGGCGTCGGCGATCGCGGCGACAACGGTCATATCGGGCTGGTCGCCCACGGAACGCGCGAGGCTCTCGCGCAAGATAGCCTGGTCTTCGACGATTAACACGCGGATCATGAGCTTCTCCTTTGGACCGTGGCGTTGGAGGCGAGCGGGATGGACACCGCAAGCGTAAAGGGCGGGGCGGCGTGGACTTCTAGGCTGCCGCCCAGATTCTGTGCGGCATGCCTCATACCAGGGATACCCGTTCCCTCGCGATACGATACGGGCGCAGGCGCGCCATCGTTAGAAACGGTCATCCGCGCAACAGCGCCGTCTTCCGACGTCTCCTGCCACAGGCACACATGGACCTGATGGGCCTGTGCATGCTTGGTGGCATTGGTCGAGGCTTCGCGGATAATCTGCAAAAAGGCTGCCGCGACACGCGCGTCGCTTGGCAGCTCGCCCTCCACATCGATCTGCACGCTCACAAGACCAAAGGCATGGACGATATCGCCCAGTTGCTCTGCCGGTTCGGCGTCGCCCCCGCTGCGCAGATCGGCAGCGATTGAGCGCAGCAGCGGGTCGATCTGCTCGAGTGACTCGTCATCCAGGCGTCCCTCCTCCAGATAACGATGGAGGATGGACAGGCGCTGCCCGATCACGTCGTGCACGCGAGCGCGCATACGCAGATAGGCCGCATTGTCAGCAACTTTTTTGACCTCTTCGATCTGCGATTGAAGTTCTTGGCCCGCAAGCTCGAGCAGTCGGTTGGCGTGCGCCAGGCGGTCATGGGCATGTGCGTACTCCGTCACGTCCAAGCCGATGATGCGCTCCAAGGGGCGACCCGAAACCATAACGTCGTCGCACACAAACAGGCGAATCTCGGAGGGAGAAACCTCGACCACCGCGCGTGTCTCACCAAAGCGATCCAGGTCAATTCGAACGCGGTCTTTGCTGCTCTCGGGCATCTGGGCGCTGAGCTTTCGAAGGCCGTTCCATGTGCCGCTCATATCGTGCAAGTCGGTGGGCATGTGAAGCTCAGCGAGGTTTTTGCGCATGCAGCGGTTCATGAGCAACGGATGGCCCTTTGAATCCAGATACAGGATGCCGACGGGAATCACGTTGATGGTTTCGATCGTCGAGAACGCGGTGATATCCTCCTGGCGGTTACGGACGTCCATCAAGAGCGCCGCGATGGAACGGAACAGGAAGAACGCTCCCTCTGCGATAAGGACAACGGCCCACGCCGAGCCCATGGCAAAAACCACCGGCGGTGTCACGGCGGCAACAAGCAGCAGCTCGGCCAGCATGACGGGGCGACGATAGTGCACCATAAGCACTACGCCGTAGGCAAAGATCGCGGCATTGAGCCACAGCGCTCCGCCCATTGCCCCGGCGCAAACGTCAAGCGGCGCCACCAGATATGAGCCAGACGACGCGAACAAAATGACAGCCGAGATGACCAAGTGAAGCACAAGGCTCGCCTCGTAGGCGCAAATCACCTTACGGTTATAGGACGAGCGGCGCGATGCGATGAGCGGGACGTGGATCGTCTGTAGACACGCAGCCAGGGCGAAGACAACATCGAGCGCAACGATTTGGGGAAGGATGAGCGAAATCTGCATCGTTACTCACCCGCCCTCGGCATCAAGACGATCATGCGCAGCTGGCCGGGCTCGCCCTCAAGGCGGTATGCCACGTTGCGCCCTTGCAGAGCGCTTTCGAGCTCTTGCGCAGCGGGCGTCTGCGAAAGATCTTCATCATCGTTGGAAAAAAGCGTGGCGCGCAGCTCGACACTGCACCGGTCATGGTCACCCAAGTGATACATGAGCGCCGGGTGGTCGGTGGTGTAGGCAAAAAACGCAAAGTCATACACGCAGTCGTACAGGGCGCTTACCGTACTGGCGTGCATCGGGCGCCGTATGGCGATAATCGAGGCGCAATCGACATCGATGGTGCGCAGGTCGCTTGCGAGCTCGTTGGCAATGAGCTGAATGCGGTCGCGATCAAAGCCGCTCTCCCCGTGCTGCGCCAGTGTGAGCGACCCCTTGCGCTTGCAATAGGCGACGAGCATCTTGGCGCGCTGTAGCATGCGGTAACGCTCGTGAGAAGACGCTTCGTCGGTCAACGACGGCAGCGAGCTCAGCAGGTCATACATCTCTTCGAGCGCGCGGGCGAGTGCCTGGTCCACGTCTTGGACCAGCGAGGTCTCGGCCTCTTGATCTGCCAGATGCGTCTTAAGATCGTAGTCGGCCGTGAGCAGCTCATTTTGGCGCTGCAGCTCCATGCGACGATGTGCCAGTTCACGGTTAAGCCCGTTGAGCTCCGACACGTCTTGGGCAAGCAGGGCCGATCCGCCCAGCAGTGGAAAGGCGCGATACATTACATCGGGATCGGACGCCACGGCAAAGGCATGGGCATGCCCGTGTTCCTGGGCCCGAAGCTCTTCGCACACGCCCGCCGGCATTGGCTTCGACACCGGTGTGGCATAGACTTCCTGCAGGTCGCGCGTTAGAACTTTGAGGTCGAGCGGCAAGGTATCGAAGATGCCGGCGATGTCGTGATATGACGGAATGACACCGCAATCGAGACAGATTTCCATCGCCACCACGCACAAGACGCAATAGACGAGCGAGAAGTTGAGCCTCCATGCCCAGGGCACACGCAGAGCATACGAGATGGCAAAGAACGCAGCACCCAACAAAACAAGCGCCGCCGTGCCCGAAAAAGCGACTGAATGCGAAAGGACGAGGACCGACCCACCAGGATAAAAAAGGCCGCGAAGTTAAAGGCCGTCCACACCAAGACAGCGAAATAGCCCCAGCCGTACGTATAATCGTTGCTCCAGGTGTCGCTTGCACGGTCAAAGTGGAATACCTGCCGGTGGAAATCGTTGGTGAGCACAAAACCGATAAGTAGGATGGCCACGACCCACAGGATGCTGCGATAGCGACGCCCCATACGGTGCTGTTCCACGCCCGCGAGGCGCAGGCCGCACAGCTGGTAGAGCAGCGGAATGAGCGTCATGGGCACGTAGTACAGGTACCACAGGATCGTGGCGTAAACCGGTGTGAACGACTTGTATTTGAGGATGACCTCAATCATCCAGAGGGCGCAGATGGTGGCGACGGCAACAAGGCGGCGGCGCAACACATAGTCCAAACAGCGCAGATAGACCGATACACCCCAGATCGAAAATATAATTGCGGCGACAAGCAACGGGAGAGAGCTCGAGTGGACGAGCGCATCCACGACCTCTTTGGACACCTCGCTATAGGCGGGCACGGCGTTGGAAAGCTTGGGGTCGGAGGCAAACAGCGCCGGCAAGACCGCCAAAAGCATGAGGAACAGCGCGGTGATGGCGCCGGCGATAGCAAAGACGCGGTGACGGTACACCTGATGTGTTATGCCAACAAGGAATCGCGGCATGGCGAAGAGCCTGCCGCCCCTGGGATCCGCCACGGGTGCGGATCGGGCGGCCGCGTGGCCGATATGTCGCTCGCGGATACCCATAGTGCTTTTAGTGTACCGACAGGCAGGCCCAAAAAGCGGGCCACATGTCCCAAAATCCGCCGACGGCAAGGCGCCCGGCGAGCACATACTCGCCGGGCGCCTTGGTTAGGAGACTATGAGAATGAGCACGCGAAATTCACAGCGGTCAGGCCCGCCCCCTAAGGGCCTGAGGTGCTCAAGATTGGGAGCGACAAGCCCGACGAAGCGTACTTAGGTACGCGAGGAGGGTTGGAGCCCCAAGGTTGAGCGCCTCAGTGCCCTTAGGACAGGTCCTCACCATTCGTTTCAATGACATGCTTGTACCAGTCGAAGCTCTTCTTCTTGGAGCGCTTGAGGGTGCCGTTACCCGCATCATCGCGGTCGACGTAGATAAAGCCGTAGCGCTTGGGCATCTCGCCCGTACCGGCAGATACCAAGTCGATCGGGCCCCAGGTGGTGTAGCCCAGCAGGTCGACGCCGTCCTCAGTCACCGCGTCGCGCATGGTCTCGATATGCTGGCGCAGGTAGTCGATACGGTAGTCGTCGTTGATGAAACCGTCCTCCTCGACAACATCCTTGGCGCCCAGACCGTTCTCGACCACAAACAGCGGCTTCTGATAGCGGTCGTACAGGTCGTTGAGGGTGATGCGGAAGCCCAGCGGATCGATGGCCCAGCCCCACTGGCCCTCCTGCAGGTAGGGGTTCTTGGCGCCGACGAAGGCGTTGCCCTGGGTGCGCTCGACATCGGGGTTATCGGCACCGGCGGAGCAACGGGTGCTGTAATAGCTAAAGCTAATGAAGTCGACGGTGTTGGCGGCCAGGATCTCGCGGTCCTCGTCGGTCATGCCCACATCGATGTCAAGACGCTCGAGCTTCTTGACGGCATAGGCCGGGTAGTAGCCGCGGTTCTGAACGTCGACGAAGAAATAGTTGCTCTGGTTGTCAATCTGCGCCTGGCGCACATCGCCCGGACGGCAGCTGTAGGGGTAGTAGCTACCTGCGGCAAGCACGCAACCGATCTTGACCTCAGGGTCGATCTCATGGGCGATCTTGGTTGCCCAAGCGCTGGCGACGAGCTCGTTGTGGGCGGCCAGGTACTCGACGGCCTCCTTGTTCTCGCCCTCCTCAAAGACCAGACCGGCACCCATAAACGGCAGGTGCAAGATCATATTGATCTCGTTGAAGGTAAGCCAGTACTTTACCAGGCCCTTGTAGCGGGTGAAGATCGTGGTCGCGAGGTTCTTGTAGAAGTCGATGAGCTTGCGGTTGCGCCAGCCGCCGTACTCCTTGATGAGGTAAATCGGGCAGTCGAAGTTTGTCGTGGCTTCAGTATCCCCGTAAGCAGCGCGCCACTCAACGGCAACGGCACAGGCCGATACTTCTTTTCGCGTACAGGCGCCCGGCAGCCGCCCCGTCTGACACTTTTTGATACCGCCGCCCCCAACCACCACAAAGGGGGACAGGCACCTTTGTGGTGGTTGGGGGCGGTTTGTCTTGATCTGTAACAGTTAGGCCGCTAAAACCGGGCCTGGTGTTACAGATTGAGATTGTTCGGTCTTTCCCCTGCAGTTTGTCTCGATCTGTAACAGGTAGAGACGATTTAGCCCGATAGATGTTACAGATTGAGACGGAAGATTCTAATCGCAGGCGATGTCGAGATTTTTGCCGACGAGGCCTACGTAGCCGCCTTCGGCTGCCTTGGGGCTGTCGGCGTGGCAGAGAACCCACTTGTCGGCCTTCCAGTAGCAGTAGCTGTCACCGGCGGCAGGCATGTCGGCCGCAGCCTCGGGGCGCGGGCCGTTGGTGCCCGCCGGCAGCGCCACCATCACCTGGAAGCCGCCGTCGTCGACCATGCAGGGCGTATAGTGGAGCGTGGTGTTGAAAACCTCGACAACCTTGCCCGCCGGCACGCGGAACGCCTTGACGCATGCGGTGTCGAGCTTGCCGTCCTCGATCTCCCAGCGATGCGCCACGAGCAGGATAAAGTCGCGCGCCCCCAGGTTGAACTCGCTCGCACGGTGGTACTCCAGGCAGTTGAGACGCGTGTTGTGGCCGTTGCACCAACCGAGCTGGAAGGGACGGCCGCCAAACATGAGAAAGCCCAGTTTATCGGCATCCTTGACGCCCTCGAGCTCCGGCGCACTTGCTACGTATTTGCTGCCCTCGGGAATGGGCGTGGCAGAGAGCGCCTCGAGCACGGGCGACGTGAGCTCGGACGGAACGTCATCCCAAACGTTGCCATAGGATTTGAATTCGGGATCGTTGACAGAGTAGATATGCATGTTCACTCCTGTTCGTAAATGTGACTATACGAACATTCTAGAACAAACATGAGCGATTTTGAACGCTCGTCCCGACCAATCAACAAAAAGGCGCCCCCGCATAAGCGAAGGCGCCCAATGCGCGCGTTTTGGGCGATAAAGCCCTTACGCCTGCTGATAGTGCAGGTGCTTCTCGTCGATATCGGCCAGGTCGCGGTTGAGGTAACGGCGCGCGAGCCAGTTCGCCATGGGAAGGTTCTGGTCCAGGTAGTTACCGCACTCCTCGGGAGCGGCACCGGGGACATCGCCCTCAAAGCCGGCGACAAACTCGAACAGCTCACGCACGAGTGGCAGAATCTCCTCACTCGTCAGCTCACCAAAAACGACGAGGTAAAAGCCCGTGCGGCAGCCCATGGGGCCAAAGTAGACAATGCGGCTCGACCACTCGGCATGATTGCGAAGGAACGTCGCGCCCAGGTGCTCGATGGTGTGGCACTCGGCCGTGTTCATGACCGGCTCCTTGTTGGGCGTGGTCAGGCGCAGGTCAAACGTGGTGACGGCGGCGCCGGTCGCCGGATCGCGGTCGATGCGGCTCACATACACGCCGGGCTCAAGCAGCAGATGATCAACGGAAAAGCTGGCGATGCGCTCCATGGCAGATCCTCTCGATAGTCAAATTGGGACGTGGCTCTTTTAGCTGGTTCGAATGGTCGCACTAATCATACCAGTCAAAAAAGCCCCGTCCCAAAAAGACAACTTAGCCAAGGACACGGGCCATACGCGTCTTGAACTCGGACAGGAAGCGCGGAGCATCCACGGTCAGTGCCACAAGCGCGCTCTTGTCCGGATCGGACAGGCGGCGCTCATCGCAGATGGTGCGGCCGCGATACTCACCCAGCAAGTCAACACGCAGGTTACAGCCGAGCGCACCCACGAGCGTTGGATCAATCGCCACGGCAACCGCCAGCGGATCGTGCAGCGCGCAGCCGCCCAGGTAGGGCGCGTTCATCTCGTACGAACCAATGTAGTGCTCGACCATGCTCGCAAATGCGCAGCCGGCCATAGTGCCCGAGCCCGTCCAGCCGGCAATGTCGCGGCGTGTGAGCACCGCGCGATGTGTCACGTCCAGACCCACCATGGTGAGCTTACGGCCCGAGCGCAGCACGGCATCGGCCGCCTCGGGGTCGCTCGCCATATTGGCCTCGGCGCCCGCGCTCACGTTGCCGGGCACGGTAAGGGCGCCGCCCATCACGACCACGCGGCCGATGGACATCATCGCCGCCGCATCGCGCTCCAGGGCGAGCGCCAGATTGGAGAGCGGGCCAGTCGCTACGTAGACCAGATCGGGACCATAAGTGCGCGCGGCATCGATCAAATAATCGACCGCAGCGTTGCCGCCGGCCGAGGTCGCTCCCACCGGCTCGTAGGGCGACGCGGGCACGCTCGCGCCGCCGATGCCGTTCTTGCCGTGAATGAGCGCGGTGGACGCCGGCGGCGTATAGGGCTCAGTCGCCTGCAGAGGACGGTCGGCACCCAGGTACACCGGAACCTCGGGGCGACCCAGCAGATCGAGCACCGCCAGGCAGTTGTGCGCCGACTGCTCGACGCGCACGTTGCCAAAGCACGTGGTGATGCCCACGAGCTCCACCTCGGGGCTCGCGATGGCATAGGCCAGCGCCATCGCATCGTCCACACCCATATCCAGATCAAGGATCAGCTTCTTGATTGCCATTGTTCTGCTCCGCTTCTCCGTCTTTATCGTTTAACCAAACCAATGTTCAACTTCGGCGCGCGTGGGAATCGATTGCTGAGCGCCCAGGCGCGACACCGTCACTGCCGAGGCGCGAGCACCCGCGGCCATGCACTCAAAGAGCGGCAAGCCCTCTAGGCGAGCCGTCGCCAACGCGCCGATAAACGTATCGCCGGCGGCCGTGGTATCGACTACCGTGCTCGAAAGCGCCGGCATGCGCAGCAGCTCACCGTCATCGCCGAGCGTAACCGAGCCGGCACCGCCCAACGTGATGACCGCAGCTCCGGCACCCCTAGCGAGCAGGACGTTGAGCGCCGCGACGCAGCTTGCATCGTCCGCGGGCAAGATTCCCGTCAGCACCTGGCACTCGGTCTCGTTGGGACAGACCAGGTCGACCGCAGGCCAGACCTCCGCAGGCAGCTCGCAGGCGGGCGCTGGATTAAAGACCGTATAGAACCCCAGCTCGTGAGCGCAAACAAGCGCCTCGGCCGTCGCCGCAAGGTCACATTCGCCCTGGGCGATAAAGACGCTTCCGGCAGCCGGGGCAATCTCGCTGGCGTCGCCGTCGAGCTCATGGGCCACCAGACGCCTCAGCGCGCAGGCAACGTCCGCGCCCGCAAGCGCATGGTTGGCGCCCGATGACAGTATGATGCGGTTGTCGCCCTCGCAGCGAATGATGGTCGCCGTTCCCGTCTCCACGTCATCGCGATGCACTACAAAGTCACAGTCCACGCCGGCGTCTTGGAGCCCCGTCACGAGCGACGCGCCGAACGCGTCGCGACCGACCGCGCCGATCATGCACGTGTGCGCACCCATGCGCGCGGCGGCAACGGCCTGGTTAGCGCCCTTGCCACCGGCGTTGGTGATAAACCCGCTGCCGCCGACGGTCTCGCCCGCACGCGGTATGCGCTCGCACGCCACCGAAAGGTCCATGTTCATACTGCCGAACACCGCAACGATGCCGCGATCTGCCATGGAAACCTCCTCATCTGCGGGCCTTATGCCCACCGTCGGCCGTCGATCGTGCACTCTCGCACCCCCTATAACTTTAGTTCACTTTGATGTGGACGCGCGCTTGAGCTTGCGCCAGCAGCAAGCATTCACAGGAGCAGGCAGTTACAATGAAGGCGTGCTGATTATTCTCGTCATTGGATGATGTTTTATGGAACAACTCTCGCAATCGGGCTCGCGCGGTCGACGCCGCACGGGCAACGAGCCGGCACCGCACGAACGCGTGAAGGGCGGACGCCGTGCCAACGAACCGCGACGCACCGCGAGCCCCCATCGCGCTTCTGCCAACAACGCGGGCCGCGCCAACACTCCCGCCGCGGAGCAGACGCCTGCTCGCCCCAAGTCCCGCTACATCCCTGCACTCGACGGTCTGCGTACGCTCGCCGTCGTCGCGGTGGTGCTCTATCACCTTAACCTCACGTGGGCTCAGGGCGGCCTGCTTGGCGTCACGATCTTCTTTGTGCTTTCGGGCTATCTGATCACGCGCTTGCTGCTCAACGAAGTCGCTAAGACCGGCCGCATCGACCTCAAGAGCTTCTGGATCCGCCGCATCCGTCGCCTGGTCCCCGCCGTGGTGACCGTCGTGGTGGTGACCTGTGCGCTGTGCACCGTCTTCAACCACGTGATGCTCACCAAGATGCGCCCCGACATTCTGCCGTCGCTGTTGTTCTTCAACAACTGGTGGCAGATTGCCCAAAACGTCTCGTACTTCAATGCTCTGGGCGACCCCTCGCCGCTTACGCACTTTTGGTCGCTCGCCATCGAGGAACAGTTCTACCTGGTTTGGCCCCCGCTGCTGCTCGCTATGGTATCCATGCACATGAGCAAGCCCAACACGCGCCGCGTGGTTCTGGGCCTGGCTGCTTTCTCCGCCATCGCCATGATGGTGCTCTATAACCCCGCCGCCGACCCCAGCCGCGTGTACTACGGCACCGACACCCGCGTGTTCTCGCTGCTGCTGGGCGCCTGGATGGCCTTTATCCCCGATCGCGACCTGGCGCCGGTGCGTCTCGCTCATCGTTTGGGGCTCAATCGCCTGGCTGACGCCGCCAAGCACGGCAAGAACGCCGAGAGCAAGCATGACACTACGACCGACGGCGCAGCCGAGACCGTCCCGGCACAGCCGAGCGCCCTCGTGCGTTTTTGGTCCTCGCCCGCATCCATCGATGTATTGGGCGTCGTGGGTCTGGTTGGCCTTGCCGCCATGGTCGCGCTCACCAACGGCTACACCGCGTTCCAGTATCGCGGCGGCACGCTGTTATGCTCCATCCTCACGCTCATGGTCATCGCGGCCTGCGTGCAGCCCCAGGGAATGGTTGCCCGCGCGCTGTCCGCCGAGCCGCTCGTGTGGGTTGGCAAGCGCTCATACAGCATCTACCTGTGGCACTATCCGCTGCTGTTGCTCATGAACCCGGTCGCCAACATCAACGATACGCCGTGGTGGCAGTACATTTTGCAGGTGTTGTTGGTGGTCGCCGTAGCCGAATGCTCATATCGCTTTATCGAGACGCCGTTTAGAAAGGGCGCCTTTGGGCGCACCGTATCCGAGTTCCGCGACGGCACCGCCACGCCCGCCAACTGGGTGCGCGCGCACGTCCCTGCCTGCGCAGCCTGCGCTGTCGTGTTGGTCGTTGCACTGGGCGGCCTGATCTTTGTGCCGGAGACCTCCGCACTGAGCGGTGAGGGCGCCGAAGTCCTCAACAAGGAAGCCAAAAACACCGCGCCCACCGACCAGCAGGCGGCCGACGACACCGACAAGGACAACGACGGCTTCCCCGACGGATCCTACGACCTGCTGATGATCGGTGACTCCGTGTCGCTGCGCGCCGTCGATTCCTTCGATGGCGTGTTCCCCCACAGTCACATCGATGCCGAAAAGGGCCGCCAGTTCGATGCGGGCCGCGCGACATTTGAGGGCTATCTCCAACAGAACCTTGCCGGCAAGATCGTGGTCTTTGCACTGGGCACCAACGGCTTGGTAACCGACGACCAGATCGACGCCATCATGGCCGATGCGGGAGATAAGCGTATTGTGGTGTTTGTGAACACGCGCAGCCCGCAGCCGTGGGTTGGCTCTACCAACCAGGCCATCGCCAACGCTGCTACGCGCTACAAGAACGTGCGCGTTATCGACTGGTACGGATACAGCGCCAATCGCAACGACCTGTTCGATGGCGATGGCACGCACCTGTCGACCACTGGCGTGACTGAGTACCTCAACTTGATCCACGATGCAGTCAAGAAGGACCTGCCCGTGCATCCCGAGGATCACGTCAACGATCCGCAGCCGGCGGCCGTCAAGTCTGCCACCGACGCGCTCGTCAATGCGCTCGCTCTCAAGCCGCACAAGCTGGGCACCGACAAGTAACCTGCAACGCAAACTTCCCACATCCGGAGGGGGTGCCTGCCACGGCAGGCACCCCCTCCGGCAGTTAGGGACGTTCCTTATGTGCCGGCACCTAGGGACACTCCTGACACAGCCGAGGAACGCCCTCCTTGCGACCGAATTCTGGGCACCTCGCCACCCCGAACGTTGTTTCCAAGCCCACACCCGCAGCAAACAACCCAAAATCACTCTTTTCGAGCCGGCTCCAAGGGGTCGTGGACAAAAAGGGGCAAATATGAGTACTGTTACCATTTTAGTAGCAGGCAAAACCACCCAAAATGACGTCCGAGCGACCCCTACAACCCCCTAAAGCAGCCAACCTGACTGGTTTAAGACATATTGGAGCCAATTTTAATGAACATACTATCTGCTATGTCCATTATCTTCTTGGATGTAAATGCTATTCACTTAGCAACAGTACTCATATTTGGCATTTTTTGTCCACTGCCATATAACTAACGCCCTATAGCGGGCAAAAAACAGGCCGCAGTCCATCGCTGCGGCCTGTTTGGAGTCCAAAAGAGGCGCTAAGCGCTGTAACCCATCGCCTGCAGAACAAACATGACGACCGTCAGCACCGTAATCACACCGATAGTCGCCCAAGTGAGCACATTCCACACGCGGCCGTTGCGGTTAGTGCCCATAATGTGACGGTCAGCGGCAATAACCACCTGGAACACCAGAACCACGGGCAGCAGCACGCCATTGATGACCTGCGAGGTCATCATAATCTGGAACAGATCGACGCCGGGCATAAGCACCAGCACGGCAGAGATACCGATGATGGCCGTAATGATGCCGCGATAGACCGGGGCCTCGTCCCAGCTGCGGTCGGCACCGCGCTCCCAGCCAAATGCCTCGCAGATAGCGCTCGACGTAACGCCCGGCAGCACGCAGGCGGCCAAGAAGCTCGCCGCGACCAGGCCCGAGGCAAACAGTACCGTGGACCACTGACCCGCAATAGGCTCCAGCGCGCGGGCAGCATCGGCGGCATCGCTAATCTGAATACCCGCCGGGAACAACACCGTACCGGTCGTGATGATAATAAAGCCGGCAATGACATCGGCAGCAAGCGAGCCGCTCACGGTATCGATGCGCTGCAGCACGATATCGTCCTCGCCCGCGTTCTTATCGACCACGTTGTTCTGCGCCAAGAAAATCATCCACGGCGCGATGGTGGTACCGATCGTTGCGACCACGAGCGACACGTAGCTGGGGTCATTTTGAATGTTGGGCACGACCAGGTCGACCGCGACCTCACCCCAGTTGGGGCCAGCCATAAACGCGGCGACAATATAGGTCACGAACACGCAGCTCACCAGCAGCAGAATCTTCTCGATGCGCTGGAAACTACCCGACATGGTAAGCATCCACACCAGCAGCGCCACGAGCGGCACCGAGATGCTCGCCGGAACGCCAAACAGGGCAAGACCACTCGCGATGCCCGCAAATTCCGAAATGGTCACAGCCGTGTTGGCGATCAACAGCGCCGCCATGGCCAACACGCTCTTGCGCACGCCAAAGCGCTCGCGAATGAGCGATGCCAGGCCCTTGCCCGTGACGCAGCCGCAGCGCGCCGCGGTCTCCTGCGTCACGATGAGCAGCACAGTCATGACGGGAAGCATCCAGAGCATTTTGTAGCCATAGCTGGCGCCCGCGCTGGAATACGTTGCAATGCCGCCGGCGTCATTGCCCGAAAGCGCCGCCAGCAGACCGGGGCCCATAGCGCCAAAGATGGCCGCGATGGTCAGTTTTTGCTTGGTGCCCGACTTTTGCTTGGTATTTTGCACGCGACCACCTAACCCATGACTGACATGGCGAGCAGCACCGCGGCGATGCAATACGCCACACACGAGATCATGACGGCAATGACGTTCATGGCGGTGCCCGACGTGTTGAGGTCATGCTCGTCACGCCAGAACAGCACCATCAGGTAAATCACGGCACTCATGTTGCCAACCAGGCAAATGATGGCAGCGATATTAAAACACCCGGTAAAGAGTTGCTCCTCAAACATGGACGCATCGGGGAACGCAGCGGTGCGCACCAGCTGGGCGCACAGGTAGGTCACGAGTGACAGAATCAGGCCCATGCCCGTGCTCTGGAAGAAGAATCCCAGGTAGGGCTTAGGCTCGTCGTCGTGGCCGTCGTATTCCAGGAAGTAGTTCTTGACGAACGACACCATGCGCGAGGCCGCCAGCAGCACGAGCGGCATGGCGCACATGGGGAACACCACCAGATGCGCGGAGCCGAGCGCCGTTCCCAGCACGGTCGCTATAATGCACGACGCGATGCCCCATACAACAACCCAGTACTGGCGATGCACGAACCAGCTGAGCACGTTCGTCGAGTCGTCCGACGCGCTATCGCCCGAGCCGACACCGGCGATCTGCAGGTCCTCCTGATGCTCCTCGGCGATAACGTCCATGGCGTCGTCGAAGGTCACGATACCAAGGATATGACGATTCTCGTCGCAGACGGGGATGGCGACCAGGTCGTACTTGGTCATCTCGTCCGTTACGTCTTCCTGGTCGTCGTCGGGCGACACATAAACCAGGTCGCGATAGGCCAGCTGGCCCAGCGTAGCGTCGCGATCGGCTACGATCAGCGTGCGCAGCGAAAGCACGCCAGTCAGCATGCCGCTCGGATCCTCGGTATAGACGTAGTAGACGCTCTCGAAGTCCTCGTCGAGCTCGCGAATCGCCTCGATGGCGTCACCGACCGTTGCCGTGGCGGGCAGGGAGACAAACTCCGAGGTCATGATGCGGCCGGCGGTGTTGTCCTCATACCCCAGCAGGTTACGAATCGCCTTCTCCTCCTTGACGCCCATCAGGCGCAGGAGCTTCTCGGCCTTCTCGTAATCAAGCTCGTCGATCAGGTCGGCTGCATCGTCCGGGTCCATCATGGCCAGCATCGACGATGCGTCCGTATCGGACAGGCCCTCGAGCATCTCGGTCATAAGCTCGTCGTCATCGAACTCCGAGATGGCCTCGGCGGCCTGGGCAGTATCGAGCTGCGCAAACACCTGCGCACGTAGGCGCGGGTCGAGCTGCTCGATAATGTCGGCGATGTCGGCAGGGTGCAGCTCGCCGAGCGTCTTGTGCGACACCGAGAGTTGAATGTTCTTGGTCGAGCGGTCGAGCAGGTCCATGTAGGACCAAGCGATGATATCCTCGCTGAGCGGCTTGCCCAGGTGCTTCATAAAGCCTTCGACGATATGCTCGAGCGCGGGGCTGATGGCGCGTAGCAGACCGCGGGCACCGACCTCGGCGCCCAGCAGGCGCAGCTGGTTTTCGCCCGACATGGAAAACTTGATGTCGTTTACGCGCACGACCTTCATGCCCTGCGTGTCGACAATCTGCTTGTTGAGCACGTCGCGGGCAAGCAAGAGTTCGGTCGGCTGCAGGTACGAAAAACGGATTTCGGTGGCCGACGTCTTAAGGTGTACACCCGTCTCGTCGATACGGTCGACCCATTTGCGCCAGCTGATCATAAACGGCGTCTTGCCGGGGCCGCGGAACGCGAGCGACGTCACGTGCGGAAAAACTTCGCCGGTAGCAATGCCAAAATCGTTGACCACGCCGAGCTTTTCGCCGTCGACGTCCAAGACCGGCAATTTGAGCATCTCACTCAGATAATTCAATGGTGCTCCCCATCATTATTCCTCCGGACGCGGCCGCGCGTGCGGCGTCCGGGGGCTTCTGGATATGTATACGCATGCGCGGGCGGCACGCCGCTCGACGCTTACACCCCGTGCATGCGCAAAAAGCACCTGCATGGGGTCATCGACTGTATGGTCGAGGTTTGGATTTCACCTGTAACCTTTCTCTTGACCCTCATTAACCGCAGTAACTATAGCATCAGCATCGCCCTGCGGCATCGAATTTATGCGCTGCACATTGCAGGCATACCAAACGCTGACGTATCCGTGACATAGCCATTGGGGACGTTCTTAAACGACTACCCAATGACTACTCTGTGGTGTCATCGTCCTCGGCAAGTTGGGGGAACACGGCGCCCTTGGGCATGGTGACCTTCGTCAGCGAGGTGAGCTTTTTGCTCAGCGACGTGTCCGTCTTAACCAGGTCGCTGAGCGTCACGATCTTGTAGCCGTCGGCAATGAGGCCGTCGATAATCTGCGGCAGCGCCTCGAGCGTCTGCTCGGCGCATTCGTCTCTATCGGTGAGCAGCACGATATTGCCCGGCGTCACCGAATCGAGCACCGTCGAGACCTGCTCGTCGGCACCGTTGAGCAGCCAGTCGCCCGAGTCAATATTCCACGAGACCACGGCGGAGACCAGGTCCATCGCATCAATCCAGTTTTGCTCGTCAAAGGCAGCGTAGGGAGCACGCAGCAGCATCGTCTTCACGCCGGTCGCCGACTTAATCGCATCGGTGCCTTTCGTGATCTGCTCGCGTACCGCCTCACGGTCCTGACCCTTGAGCGAATCGTCGCTGTAGCTGTTGGATCCGATTTCGCACCCGGCATCGACAATCGCCTTGGCCGTGGCGGACGAGGCCTCGACCGCATCGCCCGAAAGGAAGAACGTCGCGGTGACGCCCTTTTCCTTGAGTACCTGCAAAATCTGCTTGGTCGCGCCGCTCGGACCCTCGTCAAACGTCAGCGCCACGTACTTTTTGTTGCCCTTGGGCGCCACGCTGGCGCACGCAACAACGCAATCGGTGGCGGGCACAACCTCGCCGCGGTCTTGCGCCTTGCCCGACTGCTCACCAACCCACACCTCGGAGCGGCCCTGGACACCCCACGTCTGCACATACTCGATAGCGCCCGTGCCCTCGACCTTGAGCTTGGGCTCGATAACCGTAGCCTGAACCTCGTGCTTCTCGTAGGTGTTACGGCCATCCTTGACCGTCACCTTCTCGCCGCCCTCAAGTTCGCGGCTATCCCATTTGCCCTGCTTCACGCGCTTGCCGTCGACCTTCACCGACAGCTTTTCGCCCCCATGGCGCTTGAGCACGCTGTCATCGACGGCCAGTAGGTCGCCTGCGTCGTAGGTGTCAGTCAACTCCTGGTCGTCGATGAGATTCTGCAGCGTAGAGCCCACCCGCACCGCGGTCTTCTGGCCGTTGAGCTCCACGTCCACACTGCGGTTGACGTAGCCCACGACGGCAGCGATAAACAACACGAGTGCGCAACCTACGGCGATGAGCGCATAGGGCAGGCGAGACGAACGACGGGGTGTGCGGCTGTTGCCGATGCGCGCGCTGCGATCGCTAAACCCACGGCTATGGTTGAGGTACATCGCGCCGGGCTTACGGTGACGCTTGCGCTGACCGCTGGGCAGCTGCCCCAGATCGCGGCGCGCCGTCGGACGCGTACCCGAACGCCCGTTTAAGTTGGATCCGTTTTGGCGCATGTGCCCTCCCCCATAAACACAGCAAGCCGGAGCAACAGGTCTCCGGCTTGCCTCCCATCATTTGGTACGTCGCTATTTTGTAGCTTTTGACGAGCCTCCGCTCGCCTTTTGGTATTCGTCCTTAAAGGCCTTGAACATGCCGCGCGTCTTGCCGAGCTGCTTGCCCAGTGCGCGACTGCCCTTGTCCACGGCAACCGATCCCTTGTCGTCGAGCACCTTGGCGCCCTTTTTGACCTTGTCGCCCACCACGACGCTGGCCTCGGCGGCCTTGGCAGCCGCACCGCCCGAATACCCGAGCGACTTGACCTCGTCCGAGACGACCATCGCGCCGTTCTCGTAGCCGCGCAGCATCGTCGGTGGCACCTGCGTGTCACCAACCAAAACACTCGAAGCAGCACCGGCGGTCACATAGAATGCCTGCACGATGCCCGAGCGTGGCTTAAACTCAACGTCCGAGCAATAGCCCACGACGTCGCCCGATTCCGTGCGCACGTCCATACCGACCCAGATGATGCAATCGTCCAGGTTGATGTCGAGGCGCTTGGCGGCGGCGGCATCGTACGTGTCCTTGACGTCATCGACCGCAATGGCGCCCTCGTAGACACCAATGGCGTCGAGCGCCACGAATCGGTCGGGACGCTCGATCATGCCCGCGATATCGGACTGGCGGACCATAAAGCCGACCACGCGCGTACCGCCCGGGGTAAAGACCGGAAAGTGAATCTTTCCGAGCTTTTTAGGGCTGCGCGGCGTGCCGTCCTTTTTGGTGCGCTTGTCCTCGGTAGGCTTGCGATAAATCTTGGCGCCGACAAAATCCCCGGCGCGCATTATGCCTCGGTCGAGGGCTCCGCAGCCTCGGTATCAGCCTCGACGGCGTTCTCGACCACGACGTCGGCGGCAGGCGTCACGTTGCCACCCGAAATGGCGTCGTTGAGCTGCTCGCGCAGCTGGTCCATGCGCTCGCGGGCCAGGTCGACCTTGGCGCGCAGGTCGTCGGTCTTGGCGTCGACCATCGGGCCAAAGTCATTCACCGCAGCACGGGCCTCCTCGGCGCTGTGCTCGTAGGTGTCGCGCATATTGTCCCAGGCGTCGTTGGCGATATCGGCAGCCATGGCGCGGGTCTCGGCGCCCGAGCGCGGGGCCAGAGCAACACCGATAATAGCGCCGGCAGCGGCACCAAAAAGTGCGCCGGAGACAAAGCTGAAAGTCTTACCCATGATCATTCCTCTCCTGCGGGCACGTCGGTGCCCACCGTTTGAATGCTGTCCATTATACCCGCAGCGCATCACTTGCCGCTCCGCTCATCTGCGTACGGCAAAGGCGCAGGTACGTGATGGTGATAAACGCGTAGGCCTACTCCTGAGGCATAGCCGGCATGGCCACCGTGGCACCCGGGTCCTCGCCGGCGCCGTCCACGAGTGGCAGGCCGCCCTCATGCGCAGGTCCTGCCGGAACCGTCGCCGCACCGCCAAAGACGGCAGCGGAGGCCTCGTGGTTCTCGGCAACCGCGCCCTCGGTATCAATCGCCACCTGGGGCTCGTCGTCAAAGTTGGGGACGCCCTGGGGCTCGGTGGGAACGGGCTCGGCGGTCGCATCGGCAACGGGCTCGGCGTCGACCGGCACATCGCCCTCGTCAGCGCCCTCGTCCTCGGCAGCATCTTCGCCGTTCGCAGCAGCGACGGCCTCGTGAGGATCCTTGCCCTCGGCCTCGGCGCGCATGCCCAGCACCAGGTTGCGCAGGCCCGCGACCGTGCCTTCCACGTCGGGGGCAGGCTGGTCGGCGTGCAGGTACGCCCAGTCCATCATAAAGGTGGCCGACGACAGCGCACCGATGGCCAGTGCGTCGTCGGGACACGAAAGCTCGACCTCAAAGACACGCTCGTCATGCTCGCTTACGCGCGTGCGGCCGCACGAGATGCTACCGGCAAGACCGGTCTCGTTCATGAGCTCGACCGTCACGTGCTCCAGCAGGTGGCAGAGCTCGGTCTGACCCATGCAGTCCTGGAACTCGCGGCCGGAATCGCCCAGGCACAGGTGCTTGGCAATCGCCGGTACCAGGTAGTACACGCGCGCCGTGGCCTCGATGTCCTCCGAGGTCATGAGCGGCATGCCGGGGTTCACCAGCACATGCGCACAGATCTTGTCCTCGCTGACGGTGACCTTAAGGATGTTGAACAGGCCTGCCATAACTCTCCCCTACTCTTCCTTGCCCTACTCGTCGCCGTCGTGCGGATTCGCGGAACCCGCACCCGACGTCGTCGGCTCGTTTACCGAAGACTCGGAATCCTTCTTATCGGTTTCGGCCGGAGCGATCACGCGAATGAGCGAGATGCGCTGGCCACGCATCGACTGCACTTTAAACTTGTACCCCGCGACCTCAAACACCTCTCCGATGTCGGGCACCGAGTCACAAAGCTCCAAAATCCAGCCGGCGATGGTCTCATAATCATCGCTTTCCTCGAGCGGCCAACCAAGCTCAATCGCGTCATCGCACGAAAAACGCCCATCGACGAGCCACTCGCGGCGTGAGAGGCGCGTGAGGTACTTGTTGTCGGGGTCGAACTCGTCCTCAATCTCGCCCACGATCTCCTCGACGATATCCTCGATGGTGATGATGCCGGCCGTACCGCCGTACTCGTCCACGACCACTACGATCTGGTCGTGCGAGGTCTGCATCTCGGACAGCAGCGGCAGGATGTCCTTGGTGTCGGGCACAAAGGTGGCGTCGCGCAAAAAGTCGGCGATAGGCTGGTCGCCCTTGCCGTCGAGCGAGGGCTGGATCAGGTCCTTGATGTGCGCGATGCCGGCGACGTTGTCGGGATCCTCGTGATAGACGGGGATGCGGCTAAAGCCGGTCTGGCGCATGGTGGACAGCACGTCGGCGACCGTCTCGTCGTCCTCGCACATGGTGGTGTCCACACGCGGCACCATGACCTCGCGGGCAACGGTGTCGCCCAGGTCAAAGATCTCGTGGATCATGCGCTTTTCCTCGTCGAGCAGGTCGTCCTGCTCCGAGACCATGTACTTGATCTCTTCCTCCGAGACGTTCTGGCGATCATCGGCGCTCTTGATGCGCAGGATGCGGGCCAAACCATCGGAGCAGGCACCGGTCAGCCACACGAGCGGGCGGGCGATCTTTTGGAAAAACGACAACGGTCCCACGACCTGCTTGGACACGCCCTCGGCATTGGCCAGGCCGATGCGCTTGGGGACGAGCTCGCCGATCACGATGGACACAAAGGCGACGGCGACGGTGATGATGACCGGCGCCAGGCCGCGTGCGATGGCGGAAAGCGGCGCGATGCCAAAGCTCATGAGCCACGTGGCGAGCGGGTCGGACAGGCTCGTCGAGGCGACGGCGGACGAGGCGAAGCCCACGAGCGTGATGGCGACCTGGATGGTGGCGAGCAGCTGGTCGGAGTCGGCGGCCAGCTTAATGGCACGCTCGGCGCGCTTGTCGCCTTCCTCGGCCTCATGCTCCAGCACGGCGCGCTTGGCCGTGGTGAGCGCCATCTCGGACATAGAGAAGTAGCCGTTGATGAGGGTCAAAACCAGGGTAGTGATAAGGGAGATGGTTATGTCCATCGGGAGTTTCTCGAACCTCCAAGATTCGGGACGTCGGATTAAAACGTTGATGGCGGATACGGCAATGGCGCCGGCGCCCAAACGAGGACGCGGGCGCGCAGGCGTGGTCGCTAGATTACGAAGAGAATCACCGCCATGAACTGGAAGATGCTGCCGGCGAGCACCCACAAGTGGAAAACACTGTGCAGATAGCGCACGTTTTTGGCGATATAGAACGGCACGCCCACGGTATAGCACACGCCACCGACAGCGAGCAGGGCAAGCGCGACGGGGTTCAGCAGTGCCACAAGCGCGGGCAGCTTAAAGACAACGAGCCAGCCCATCAGCAGGTAGACCAGTCCACTTACCCAGTGCGGTTGACGCTCGCGCAAAAAGCACTCGAGGGCAATCCCGACGATGGCGATGGCCCACACAGCAAAGAACAGCATAGGGCCGCCGTCGTTTGCGAGCGTGATGAGGCAAAACGGCGTATAGCTGCCGGCAATAAGCAGGTAGATGCAGCTGTGGTCGATGATACGAAACACGCGCTTGGCGCGCGCGGGCTGAATCGCGTGATAGAGCGTGGAGGCCAAGTATTCGAGGATGATACTGACGCCATAGACAATCGCCGCGGCCATGTGGGCCGGACCTCCGCCGCGCAGGGCAGCGAATACGATCAGGAGCACCAGGCCCGCGATACCCAGCAGGCAGCCGACACCATGGGTGACGGAGTTCATGATCTCCTCACCCACCGTGTAGTGTGGAACGGCCGCGGTCTTGGGTCGCGGCTTAGAACTGTCGCTCGAATCGGACATGCCGGTTACATCCTCCAACGTAAAGAGTTCTCAACACTATATCAAAGCGTCTGGGTGCGTGCGAAATTTGCACCATACGTGACCCTTTGTTTACCCATTCTTTGCCTGTTGACGCGTCAACGGCGAACATCCATAATGCGCTTGTTTTAAATGTTGATGTATTAACATCTTATAGGAAAGCTTCTTATGTCTCAAAACGCACGTTCCCATCGAAAGCTCAAGATAGCCGGCATCGTTGCGCTGGTGCTCGTTGTAGCGCTGCTGGGGTTTGCCGGCAACTTCTTGTTCGACTTTGCCCTGAACCCTCGCGCCCCCTACACCATGAAGATGATGCAGGACGGCAAGGACGCCGAAAAGGGTGAACAGATGGATGCCGAGGGAACCGAGGCGCGGGCATGGTTTAAAGAGAACCGCGAGAGCAGCAGCCTCACCGCAGATGACGGAACCGAACTTGCCGCTTGGTATTTTGTCGCCCCAGAGAGCACGCACAATTACGCTATCTGCCTACACGGATACACCGATGAGCCCATCGGTATGGCCCGATACGTCAAGCGATTCCACGACCGCGGCATGAACGTGCTCGCACCTGCCGCCCGCGCCCACGAGCGTTCCGGCGGTGACTACATCGGCATGGGCTGGCCCGAGCGACTCGATGTCGTCGCGTGGATCGGGCGGATCGTTGCGGCCGATCCCAAGGCGCGCATCCTGGTCTTTGGCGAGTCGATGGGTGCAGCGACCGCCATGAATGTAGCGGGGGAATCTCTGCCCGCAAACGTGAAATGCATTATCGAGGACTGCGGCTATACAAGCGTTTGGGACGAGTTTTCTTTGCAGCTCAAGGACGTGTTCGGCCTGCCCAGCTTTCCCTTGCTCGATGTGGCCAACCTGGTATGCAACGTACGCGCAGGCTACGACTTTCATAAGGCGAGCAGCGTGGAACAGCTCAAGCGCACGACGGTTCCCATGCTTTTTATCCACGGTGACCAAGACACCTTTGTACCGTACAGTATGCTCGACCAAAACTACGAGGCGTGCGCCAGCAAGGTTAAACAGAAGCTCACTATCCACGGCGCCACCCACGCCAAGAGCGCGCAAGTCGACCCCGAGCTCTACTGGAATACGGTCGACGACTTCCTCGACAAGAATTTTTAGGGAAATAGTACGGTTCACTGGTCTATCTGGCCCCTAGCACTTCCAAAAAGCCGCCCGTGGGCGCTGTGCTCACAGGCGGTTTTTCTAACGTTGCGCTACAAAAGCGCTTGATATGTCCAATAGCTAGGCGCTACTTGACCTTGATGAGCTCATACTTGCTCGTGCCCAGGCCGATCTTTTCGGCGTGCGCGATGCACGCACGCCAGTCGGTGTCGGGATGCGTGATGCAGAAGGGATCCTTGGCCCGCTCGCCCTCCAGATGCTCGTGGTTATGCTCCATCTTGGCGGCGCTGTCGGTAAGCTCGGTGTTAGGCAGCGGCTCGGACGCCAGGACGGCATCGGCGCAGGCCTGGTCGATGGCGACCGGGTCGAAGCTCGCGAACATGCCGATGTCGTTGACGATGGGTGTGTCGTTTTCGGGGTGGCAGTCGCAGTTGGGGCTGATGTCCATGGCGAGCGAGATGTGGAAGCTCGGGCGGCCGTCGACGATGGCCTTCGTGTACTCAGCGATCTTGTAGTTGAGCACGTCGGCCGCGGCATCATAGTCGGGCTTGATGCAGTCCTGGTTGCACGCCGCAATGCAGCGTCCGCAGCCCACGCAGCGATCGTGGTCGATAGCGGCGACGTGAACCGTGCGGGTGTTGCCGTTGGCAAGCTCGCGCTCGCGCGTGTCGTCAAACGTGATGGCGTTGTGCGCACAGATCTTTTCGCAGGCACGGCAACCTACGCAGTTGGTGGTATCGACGCTCGGCTTGCCGGCGGCATGTTGTTCCATCTTGCCAGCACGACTGCCGCCGCCCATGCCCAGGTTCTTCATGGCGCCGCCAAAGCCGGCCTGCTCATGGCCCTTAAAGTGGGTGAGGCTGATCACAATGTCGGCGTCCATGAGCGCCTGACCGATCTTGGCCTCGCGCACGTACTCGCCACCCTCGACCGGGACGAGCGCCTCGTCGGTACCCTTGAGGCCGTCGGCGATGATGATCTGGCAACCCGTGGCATACGGGGTAAAGCCGTTCTGGTAGGCGGTGTCGATGTGCTCGAGCGCATTTTTGCGGCTACCCACATAGAGCGTGTTGCAGTCGGTAAGGAAGGGCTTGCCGCCCAGCTCCTTCACGACGTCCGCGACGGCGCGGGCGTAGTTGGGGCGCAAAAAGCTCAGGTTGCCCAGCTCGCCAAAGTGAATCTTGATGGCGACAAACTTGTTCTCGAAGTCGATCTGCTCGATACCGGCGCGGCGAATGAGGCGCTTGAGTTTGTCGAGCTGGCTCTCGCGAGCATGCGTGCGCAGGTTGGTGAAGTACACCTTTGCCGGTGCTGCGGGTGCGGTTGCGGTCATAGATCTATCCCCTCGGTCTATATGGCGTTACAGACATAGAGGATGGTACCCGGTGAAGTGGGGTTGAAGTCAAGCACGGCCACTCATTGGGGACAGACTTAAATGAGTGCTTGCCGCCCGGCCGGCGAATCGGCAAAGACTGTCCCCGATGACTACTCCTGCACCTTGAGGGCTTCGGCCAGGCCGACGCGCTTGATAGAGCGCGTGTGTAGCAGCGCCACGACCAGGTAGGTCGCAAAGCCAATGCCGACGCATGCAGCCATGGACCAAGCGGGCACGTAGATCTCGATATTGCCGTTGTAGGCGAGCAGCATCGAGCGTAAGATGGCCGTGAGCGAGCCAATAATGACCGGCAGGCTCAGCACGAGCGACGCCGCCACGCACAGCGTGATCGAGCGGATGTACAGATGCGAGATCTCACTATCGCGATAGCCAAAGACTTTCATGTAGCTGATCGAACGGGCGCTGTGGTCGATCACCGCTTTGGTCAGCAGGTACATAAACAGCAGGAAGATAAACACCGCGAGCCCGATCATCATTCCGATCATTTTGCTCATCATGCCGATGAACTGGTCACCCACGGCGCGCATGTCGTCGGGCGTGGTGTCGCCGGCAAAGTAGCGCGCGTCGAGGTCGAGCTTCTCGTCGCTCACATAGCCGTTAAAGTAGGCGGCGTCGTTGTCGAACAGCTCGTTAAAGTCATCGATGCTCATATAGATATTCATGTCCGACTTTGAACCCCAGATGCAGTCCTTACCCGCGTACTCAAGAGAATAATCCCGAGCCTCGTACTTGTCGCGAAGCTCGACCTTCTGGCCCTCGCTCCAGCCAAACTTATCGAGCAGACCGCCGCCAAAGACGACGCGCCCGTCGCCGACATCGAGGTTCTTCCAGTAGCGCGAATGAGATGAAATGCCATAGACGGAAATCGTCTCCTCGCCATTACCATCGCCGCGGTCGTATTGCAGCTGGTAACCGGCATATTTCTCGGCCTGCGCGATTGCGCCCGCGCCGTTGTCGGTCGTATTGACCGGGTGGATGTCGTCGTTGTCGGTGTCAATCTTAGAGGCCTTGTCGATCAGGTCGATGGCCTCATCGCGGTCGCAGCCGAGGGCATCGGCAAGATCGTCGAGGCGCGCGTAGAGCGCATCCTTCTTGTCCTTGACCTTAGCAAGCGCATCCTGCGCTGCAGCCAGGCTCTCGGCAGACGGAGATGCGGTCGCGGCATCGGCTGCCGTCTGCGCCGTATCGGCCGCGTCGTCAAGTTCGTCATCGGCATCCTGGGCGGCGGAGAGCAGTGTGCCGTCAACCGACTGCAAGCGCTCGAGTGCCGACCACTGCTCGCGCTCCCCGGCAGTGCCCTCAAGCTCTAGCGGAGCCTTGAGTGTGTACTGATGCTCGGCGACCAGGCTCGTCTCCAGGTTGTCCGCATAGTGCGTCATCGTGGGCAGAATCGCCAGGCCAAAGAGCAGTAGCAGCGACGCAAACGCAATGCCCACGAAGAGCGTGGCAAAGTTGCCCAGGTTGCGCAGGAAGATACGCAGGCGGAAGCGGGAAACAAAACCCATGCGCTCCGGCAGCCGCAGGCCACGCTTGGTGCCCGATTTGCCGCTCGCCTCGTGACGAAGGAACTGCAACGGCGTCTTGCCCATTTTGCGAAGCAGGCCCACCAGCGTGATGAGGATGAGCGCGGAGGCGGGAACCACGGCGCACTTCACGAAGATCTCCCAGCTCCAGTACACCTGGAAGGGAGGCAGGCTGTACGAACCGTAATAGAGACTGCGCATGGGCTCGGTAAAGAACACAATGCCGAGCGCGGTGCCCAAAAGTGCCGCGAGCACGCCCACGATGGCGGGAAGTGCCAGGTAGTGCAGCACGATCTCGCGACGGCGATAGCCGCTGGCGAGCAGCGTGCCGATGATGGCGCTCTCCTCCTCGATGGTGGCGTCGGTGAGCACCACAAAGACAAATGCCATGATCACGATGATGATGTCGAGCAACGTCATCCACATCATGGCGTCGCCGTCCACGTCGTCGCGCGCATAGCCAATGCCCTGATTGGAATCGGCATCGATCAGATCGTCCACGCGCGCATCGGCATCGGTCAGCGCCTCGACCATATCCTGCTCCGCATCGATGCGATCCGCGGTGGGGAGATCGCGGTCGTTAAAGGTAAAGGAGTACGTATAGGCGGGTGCGCCGCCGGCATCCTCGAGCGCAACAAAACCGGCGTCGGTGACCTCGGCTACGCCATACGTGATGGTGTTCACCGTAAAGTCCGAATTGTCGAGGAACAACGCCTGGCTATCGGGCTGGGTCATGATGCCGCAGATGGTGTAGGTGCGCCCCTCGAGCTCGACCTTATCGCCGATGGCGAGGTCGTTATTGGTGGCAAAGACGCGGTCGATGGCCACCTCGTCGTCCGCCTTGGGTTCCTTGCCCTCACAGTAGGACGCAATGTCCACCTTAGCGCGGTACGCATAGGTGCGCAGGGTCCGCTTGGTGCCGTCGTCGCCAGCCGCCTTTTTGATGATGGCGTCGATAGAGAAGTTCTTGTAGAGCGTAACGCCGCCGACGCCCTCCGCCGCGTCCTCGGCAGCCTTGAGCTGGTCTTTGGTGGCCTCGAAGGAGGTAGTCACGCGGCCGTCCTCGATCGTATACTCATCGCGCATGTCGTCAATGAGGCAACCGATGGAATGCGCCGCGAGCAAAAAGCCCGACGTGAGGGCGATGCTTCCGCACATAAGCAAAAAGATGCCCAGGTACTTGCCGATATTGCGGCGCAGCTCGCGCGGGAGACGTTTTGCGAGAGGTGTCATGGCGCCGCCTACCAATCGAGCTCGGCGGCCGCGACGGGCAACTCGTTGAGCTCGTCCTCGACGATGCGCCCGTCGCGCAGGCGCAGCACGCGGTTGGCCATGCGCGCGATGGCGGCGTTGTGGGTGACGATGATGATGGTGCAGCCGTAGGTGCGGTTGACGTCCTCCATGAGCTGCAGGATTTCCTTGGAGGTCTTGTAGTCGAGCGCGCCCGTGGGCTCGTCGCACAGCAGCAGGCCCGGATTTTTGACGAGCGCACGGCCGATGGCGCAGCGCTGCTGCTGGCCGCCCGAGACCTGGCGCGGAAACTTGTTGCGGTGCTCGTAGAGGCCCAGCGAACGCAGCAGATCGTCGACGTCGAGCGGTTTTTTGGACAGGTGCGCCGTGACCTCGATGTTTTCCTTGATGGTAAGGTCGGGCACCAGGTTGTAGAACTGGAAGACAAAGCCCAGCTCGCGGCGTCGGTACTCGCCCAGATCGGCGGGCTTGAGCGCCGTGAGATCGCAGCCGTCCACCATGATGGAGCCGCCGTCGGCATCCTCCAGGCCGCCGATCAGGTTGAGAAAGGTCGACTTGCCCGAGCCCGAGGGCCCCAGCATGACGCAGATCTCGCCGCGGTTGATGGACGTGTCGATGCCGTCGAGTACCGTCAGGCGCGCATCGCCGTCGCCGTAGTGTTTCTTGAGTCCGTTGACCTGGACGTAGGCACGCTTTGTCGCCATGCTATCCCCCGTTGTTAGCCTTCTGCTACTTTTCTAGGCTAATAGTAAACCCGGGCGAACTATTTTTAAGCGACAGGCGCGATTTTTTCCAAACCAGTCATTGGGTACTCATTGGGGACAGACTTAAATGACTGAAACCACTCATTTAAGCCTGTCCCCAATGAGTGGTCGTCGTTTAAGAACGTCCCCAATGACTAGGTGGAAAGGAGTGTCCCCATCTGCCGGCAGAAAAGGAACGTCCCCAAGTGACGGGTTCCCAAGTGACGGGTTGTGGTTAGGCGCGGGATTTGTTGTAGGCGAGGGCTAGGCCTACGGCGGCGATGGCAGCGGCGAAGAGCACCGTGACGCCCAGGTCGCAGGCGATGTCGCCCAGCACGGCAGACGTCAGGTCCGAAGCGAGCGCCTTGCCGATCGCGTCGTTCACCCAATATGTCGGCACAAAATGCGCCACGGTCTGCACGGCCGAGCCCATCATCGAAAGCGGCATCCAGGCGCCGCCCAAAAACGTCATGAGCAAGCCAAGCAGGTTGCCCACACCGTTGAGCAGCTCTTCGCGCGCGCCCAGGCTCGAAAGGGCAAAGCCAACGGCCAGCGGCGTGCACGCTAGGGCAAACGTTGCCGCCAGCGCCAGGCACACACGGCTCACGCCGACCTCGGCGACCGCGCCGGCAAAGCCCACGACGCCCATCATGCTCGACACAAGCCAAATACAGACGGTGAGCACGGCGGCGGCCGCGAACACAGCGAGCGAACGCTGGCGCTCAGAGACCGGGCTGGCATCCATGCGGCGCACGCGCTCGGGCTCGTTCATGCCCGAAAACACCAGTCCCACCGACACGATGACCGACGAGATGATCGCGTACGCGCCAAAGTTGAAGTACGACTCGAGCGTGGTAGCAGCAGTCGAGTCGACCTTGACCTGCTCGATCTGGACCTCCGCGCGCTTTGCGGCCGCGTGCTCGGCGGCCCTTGCGACGTCACCGTTGGAGGCAGCGGGTTCAAGCGCCGCCGCAGCGCCCGCGAGCGAGATCCAGCGCGAGGCCTCGGCGGACGAAAGCGCCGCCGCCATGGTGCCGGAACCATAGGTCACGTCGAGCTTGGGCAGGGCCTCCCCCGCACGGGCGGCTGCAACAAGATCGTCCTCAAACCCCTCCGGGATAAAGAACACGCAATTCGCCGTTACTACTTTGGCATCGTGGGCAAGTTCGGCAAGTTTGTACAGGCCGTGCTCAAGAAGGCCGCCGATTTGGACATCCAGGTCATCTGCCCGCTCCATGGTCCCGTTCTTACCGAGAACCTGG
>ENA-OQKR01000014-OQKR01000014.1-human-gut-metagenome-genome-assembly--contig:-NODE-14-length-68066-cov-6.361663_pt1 | contig 68066 bp, 62 predicted proteins | sample MGYA00242803_ERZ504806 | MGnify/ENA primary metagenome ERZ504806 (study PRJEB26092, sample SAMD00036399) | human gut metagenome | host: Homo sapiens | study: EMG produced TPA metagenomics assembly of...
CTGTAAATATATTGGTAAACCTTTGAGTTATTAGTTTTTGAGACTAATGTTGGTCAGTCCCTTTCATTCATGATGTTCTACCTGATTGTGTTACAAGATAATATTAAGTATCAAAATTATTGTAAGCATGTTTCCTTTACGATCACAGAGAAAGGCTATGCATTACAGAAAGCTGACGGAAAAGCAACAACGATACACAAATATGTTGGAATGATTTCTGGAAAGGGTTTACATATCTTCAAAATGCCATTAATATAAAGAAGGGATCTTCCCATCCATAAAAAATAAGATACGGAGAATTAACATGAAAAAACAATTGAAGGATACTCAGATTCTGTTGGAAATCCTGATCCTGACAGCAGCTGTTGCTATTATTGCAGCGGCAGTCTATTTTTTTCTGGTACCAAGCCATACTTCTGTCAGCAGTATTTCGGGTCTTGGTATCGTACTTTCCAACTTTGTACCGTTGCCCCTTTCCGCCATTACCATGATTCTGAACGTAGTACTTCTGATCATCGGCTTTTTTACCTGCGGAAGAGAATTTGGTGTAAAAACCGTCTACACCAGTATCATGCTTCCTGTTTTTCTTGGACTTTTTGAAAAAATCTTCCCGGATTTTGGTTCGATGACAAACAGTCAGGAGCTGGATGTTCTGTGCTATACCCTTGTAGTCAGTGTGGGACTCAGTATTCTTTTTAACAGAAATGCTTCTTCCGGCGGACTTGATATTGTAGCAAAGATCATGAATAAATATCTTCATATGGAGCTTGGAAAAGCTATGTCGCTGTCCGGTATGTGCGTTGCCCTGTCTGCAGCACTCGTTTACGACAAAAAAACGGTAGTCCTGAGTATTCTTGGAACGTATTTTAACGGAATTGTTCTGGATCATTTTATTTTTGACCATAATATCAAACGCCGGGTATGTATCATCACTCCAAAGGAAGAAGAACTTCGGGAATTTATTCTTCATGAGCTGCACAGCGGTGCTACGATCTATGAAGCCTATGGTGCCTATAACATGCAGAAGCGCAAAGAAATCATCACAATCGTAGACAAGACCGAATACCAGAAGCTGATGAATTTTATCAACAAACTTGATCCGAAAGCGTTTATCACAGTTTATAATGTATCCAACATGAGATATCAGCCTAAAATGTAAAAAAGTTCCGCAGCACCTCAATCACAGAAGTGCTGCGGAATTTTTTTACCGAATTTCCTGTGAAAACGTTTCTTGAATTACCCCATGGAGCAAAAACTCCGGCGCGGCTGAAGGAGAAGAAGAGCGAACGGATGCAGATGGATACGATCAATGACATCGTTATAGTGCAAATAAGGATACTTTTTTAGACAAAGCGTGTTCTTTTTTTACCACATAAAGTTATCTATAATTAGAGACAGAAAATGGAGGAAGGGTATGAAAAGATATTATTTAGCAATTGATATAGGAGCATCCAGCGGAAGGCATATTCTCGGGCATATGGAAGATGGGAAAATGGTTCTCGAGGAAGTTTACCGTTTCCCGAATGGAATGCAGAAACGGGACGGTGAGAAGGTGTGGGATATCGAGGCACTCTTCGAAGCTGTGTTGGCCGGAATGAAAAAATGCAGAGAACTTGGAAAGATCCCGGTGAGTGTCGGAATTGATACATGGGCAGTTGATTTTGTCCTTCTGGACAAGGATGATCAGCGGATCGGAAATGCCGTTGCTTATCGCGATGACCGCACGAAAGGAATGGATGAGGAGGTTTATCGCACAGTGCCGGAGGAAGAACTCTATGCATCGACCGGTATTCAGAAACAAATTTTTAACAGTATTTATCAGCTCATGGCGTGGAAGAAGAAAAAACCGGAACAGCTGGAAAAAGCAGAGACTCTTCTGATGATTCCGGATTACCTGAATTTCCTGCTTTCCGGCGTGAAAGCGCAGGAATATACCAATGCGACAACAACCCAGCTTGTCAACCCGGAAACCGGAGACTGGAACAGGGAGATGATTCAAAAACTGGGATACCCGGAGAAAATCTTCCTGCCGATCCGTGAACCGGGGACTGTGATCGGTCGTCTGAAAAAAGAAATTCAGGAGCAGGTCGGCTTCGACTGTGAGATTGTTCTTCCCGCAACACACGACACAGGCTCCGCAGTAGTCGCTGTGCCAAGCAATGAGGAACATGTACTCTACATCAGCTCTGGAACCTGGTCTCTGATGGGAACAGAATTAAAAGAGGCCGATTGCGGGACAGAAGCCATGCAGCACAATTTTACCAATGAAGGCGGCTACAACAGAAGATACCGTTTTCTGAAAAACATTATGGGGCTGTGGATGATTCAGTCTGTACGAAAAGAAATCGCAGAGGAGGTAAGTTTTGGAACCATTTGCGAAATGGCATCGAAATGCAGGATTTCATCCATCGTGGATGCAAATGACGATCGTTTTCTGGCACCAGAACATATGACAGTAGAAGTGCAGAAGGCGTGTGAAGAAAGTGGCCAGCAGATACCGCAGGGAATTACAGAGATCGCAGCAGTGATCTATAACAGTCTGGCAGTATGCTATGCAAAGACATTAAAAGAACTGGAAGAACAAACGGGCTGTCAGTACCGGAAGATTCATGTCGTAGGCGGCGGCGCCAACGCCGATTATCTGAACCGGCTGACAGCAGAAAAGACCGGAAGGACCGTACTGGCGGGACCGACCGAGGCAACTGCCATCGGAAATCTGGCGGTACAGATGATCACCGGAAAAGAATGCAGCAATTTGAAAGATGCGAGAAACTGTATTTTCCATTCCTTCGAAATCAAACAATATGAGCCATAAAAAATGAGACGAAAGGTTAAAAGAGGCAAAGAACATGTTAGTTGAAACAAAAGCAAAAGTAGGTGTATTTGCAATCGCACTGGGTGCATATCTGCCGCAGTTCCCGACGCTGGTTCCGGAATTTGAGACACAGTATGATGCGTTCAAAAAGACGATTCCGGATACCGTTGAAATGATCGATGGTGGAATCGTTACAACGAAAGAATTATCGATGGAAGCAGGAGATAAGTTTCGTGCAGCGGATGTAGATCTTGTTATTTTACAGCTTCTGACCTACGCGACCAGCTACAATATGCTCCCGGCAGTCCGTGACCTGAATGTGCCGGTTGTGCTTGTGAATGTGCAGAAACGGAAAGCACCGGATTATGCCAATACCGATACACCAAAATGGCTCGGTGAGCTGTATGCCTGTGGTGCAGTCGGTGAGATGGTAGCCGATCTGGAGCGTGCGGGCAAACGTCATGCCGTCATCACCGGTGTTGTAGAAGGCGGAGATGCTTACGTGGCAAAGGAAATCGATGAGTGGTGCCGGGCAGCCCAGGTACGCAGAAGATTCCGCTACACCAATATTGCCCAGATCGGAAGACCATATCCGGGAATGATGGACCTGTATATCGATGAAACCAATCTTTACAACCGGATGGGACTTTATACGAAACAGTTCGACTGGGAGAAAATATGGGCAATCGCGGATCCTGTTACAGATGAGGCCGCAATCCGCGCCAAGGCAGAGGAGATTCTGGATACTTTTGATATCGAGGGCGGTGCAACGGTAGAGACCGTATGGGATATGGCAAAATATGTCGTTGCATTTGAAGAGTGGGTGAAAAAAGAAGACCTTGGCATGGTGGCATCCCATTATGACGGCTTTGCAAAAGGGGTTGCCGGAAAACTGGACAGCATGCTGATCCCGGCATTTTCCATGCTGATCAAACAGGGTACAGCTTGTGCCGTAGAGGGTGATATGAAAGTTGCAATGGCAATGAGCATTCTGAAAACAATCGCCGGAACCGGTCAGCTTTCTGAGATGTATTCGATCGATTTCAATGAGGATATCTGTATTATCGGCCACTCCGGATCGGGAGATGCTGATATTTCGCAGGCGAAAAAACCGTCCATGAAAATCGTTGATGTTTTTCATGGCAAGACGGGCGGCGGATATCTGACGCAGTTTTATCCGCCGGTCGGAGATGTTACATATCTTGGAATTACGCAGGATAAAGACGGTCATTTTAAATTTGTTGCTGCAGAGGGTGTCAATGAGGATGGTCCGATCTTTACCTTTGGCGATACAAACATGAGAACACGTTTCTCCATTGGGGCAAGAGAGTTCTGCAACAGATGGAGTGAGGCGGGACCAACACATCATATGGCAGCAGCTGTCGGACATCATATTGATACGATTCTGAAAGTGGCAAAAATCCTGGATGTGCCGGTAGACATTGTATGCCGGTAAATATCGATAAAAGAAGAGAAAAGAGAGAAAGAAGAGGGAAATAACATGAAATTCTTAGATGCAGAATTTGTAAAGGGCTTTATCCGCATGGCAAATGATGGCTGGGAGCAGGGATGGCATGAGAGAAACGGCGGAAACCTTTCTTACCGTGTGAAACCAGAAGAGGTTGAAGAGGTAAAAGAAAACTTTGAAGCCAGAGAGTGGAATCCGATAGGAACCGCTGTTCCAAATCTTGCGGGAGAGTATTTCCTGGTAACCGGAAGCGGAAAATATTTCCGAAATGTCACAATCAAACCGGAAGACAGCATCTGTATGATTGAGCTGGATGAAAAAGGTGAAAATTACCGCATCGTCTGGGGTCTCGTCAACGGAGGACGTCCGACCTCAGAGCTTCCGAGCCATCTGATGAACCTGGAGGTAAAAAAACTTCAGGACGAAAGATACCGCGTTGTGTACCATGCACATACCACCAACGTGATCGCGCTTACCTTTGTTCTGCCGCTGGAAGATAAAGTATTTACCCGCGAACTCTGGGAGATGGCAACCGAGTGTCCTGTTGTATTCCCGTCCGGAATAGGTGTCGTTCCGTGGATGGTTCCGGGAGGCAGAGAGATCGCCGTTGCCACGAGCGAGCTGATGAAGAAATATGATCTTGCTATCTGGGCACACCACGGCATGTTCGCCGCCGGCTTTGATTTTGACCTGACCTTCGGTCTGATGCATACCGCAGAAAAATCTGCAGAAATCCTGGTAAAAACACTTTCTATGCAGCCAACGAAACGCCAGACGATCACACCGGATGAATTCCGCCATCTGGCAAAAGACTTCGGCGTAACACTTCCGGAAGAGTTTTTGTATGAGAAATAAAACTGGAAACTGATAGTGAAAAATGGCCGTCTGATCCTTGCACTGAGGAATGGGACGGCCATTTTTTTGCTGTGCAGAGAAAAAGTCTATTAATTCTTTCGGAATTTGATAAACTATAAGATAAGATTATCGATTAGAAAACAGTGGAACATTTCATTATCAGACAGAAAATGCTGGTGTGTCTGCGCTCAGAAAGGAAAGATGAAATATGACTTCAGCGATTAGTATAGGAAAGCAGGATTTTGCTTCCCTTCGAGAAAATCATTATTTTTATGTTGATAAAACCGATTTTATCAGACAATGGTGGGAAAGTGGAGATGACATTACGCTGATCACACGTCCGAGAAGATTTGGCAAAACATTGAATATGAGCATGCTGAATTGTTTCTTTTCCAGACAGTATGCAGAAAAAGGTACCATCTTTGAAGGGCTTTCCATCTGGAAACAGGAAAAATACCGCAGACTGCAGGGAACTTATCCGGTGATTTTTCTGAGCTTTGCGGACGTAAAACAGAATAACTATCAAGATGCAGTGCAGAAGATAAAAAATATTATTGTAGATGCTTATCGCCAACATCGGTATTTGGAGCAGGAAGAATGCTTTACGCAAAATGAGAAACAGCAGATGCTGGAAATTACAGAAAAAATGAGTGATGTGACAGCACAGGATGCATTAAAAAATCTTTCCAGTTATTTGAATCTTTTATATGGAAAAAAAGTTTTGATCTTTCTGGATGAATATGACACGCCCATGCAGGAAGCCTATATTCATGGATACTGGGATGAATTTGCCGGATTTATGAGAAGCCTTTTCAATGCGACATTCAAAACAAATCCATATCTGGAACGCGCTGTGATGACTGGAATTACCCGTATTTCCAAAGAATCTGTTTTTTCGGACCTCAATAATCTGACAGTTATTACAACAACATCGGATGCCTATGCAGACTGTTTTGGTTTTACAGAAGAAGAGGTATTTCAATCATTAGATCAATTTGGAATGCCGGAAAAGAAAGATCTGGTAAAGCAATGGTATGACGGATTTTGCTTTGGCACGCATCGTGATGTTTACAATCCGTGGTCTATTACAAATTATCTGAAAGAGAAAAAACTGCGGCCCTACTGGGCAGCTACAAGTTCCAATGGATTGATCAGCAAACTCCTGCAGTCGGCATCGGTAAATATGAAGGAAGAACTGGAAAAACTGATCAACAGACAACAAATTGTAGTTAATTTTGATGAGCAGATTATATTTGGACAATTAGAACAGGATGAAAGTGCGGTATGGAGTCTGTTGGTGGCAAGCGGTTATCTGAAAGTGGAGGAGATTGAATACAGAGGACTGACGCTGGAGCCGTGGTATTCTCTTTCCATCACAAATCTGGAGACTGTGAGCATGTTTTCGAATATGTTCAAAAGCTGGTTTGCAGCGGCATCTGCCAATTATAATGAATTTATCAAAGCATTGCTGAATGGGGATGTAAAAGCGATGAACCTCTATATGAATGATATTGCACTTGCTACATTTAGTAATTTTGATGCTGGAAAACATGCGTCCGAGCGGAGCCAGCCAGAGCGGTTTTATCATGGATTTGTACTTGGGCTGCTGGTGGAAGTGCGAGATCTTTATGAGGTGCGTTCCAATCGGGAAAGTGGGTATGGAAGATACGATGTGATTCTAATTCCCAGAAATTTGGATCGAGATGCTATGATTCTGGAATTTAAAGTAAAAGAAACGGAAGAAAAAACGCTGCAGGAAACGGTACAAAAAGCACTGGCGCAGATTGAAATAAAGAAATACGACGCGGAACTGAAAGAACGGGGAATCCCAAAAGAAAGAATCCGGCATTATGGATTTGCGTTTGAAGGGAAAAAGGTACTAATTGGGTAATAGAAAACGCTGTCAATGCTTCTCTGGAAGGGGAAGCGGGACAGCGTTTTTCTGTTAATTGTGATTAGAGTACCATTTGAAGCAGCATCACTAAAAGCGGCATCGTCACAATAGAAGCCAGCGTGGTAACAACATTGATGGCACTGGCATAGCGCGAATCGTTGCCGTATACCTGGCACATCTGGGTAACCGTGGAAGCAGATGGCGTGATGATGGCGAGAAAAACGATCAGAATCAGTGTCGGTCCGTCAGCGGAAAGGTCGGCGAGATGGCTGAGTTTTAAGAGAACAAGCGCCATCAGCGGAACGGCGATCAGGCGGAGAAAGGTCACGAAGTAAATCCGTTTATTCGCAAAAATCTGCCGGAAGTCCATGCCGGCAAAAAGCATACCCGTAACAATCATACTGGCAGGGCCAACCATGCTTCCGACAGAATGAAGCGTATTGTTGACCAGCGCAGGAAGCCGGATGCCCGTGAAAAAAAGAAGAATTCCGACGAAAATAGAAATAATATTGAGGTTCAGAACAATCTTCTTCCAGTCATAGGAAGCCTCACGGCTGATCACCTTTTTGCAGTGCGTCCAGAAAAAGACAAGCTGTACGCTCATATAAACACAGCTGTAAAGCACCCATTCCGCTCCTAAAACAGCCGTCACAAGCGGCACAATCAGATTGCCGGAATTGGAGTAGTAAACAGAAGTTATCTCAACCGCATCCAAATGAAACACCCGTCCAAGAGCTGAAACCGTAAAAAGAAGCACAACCTGCATCAGAAGCGAAGCCGCAAACGCAACCAGCAGCCCCCGCACCGTTTCCGGCGTGTAATCGACCTGAAACGCATTCAGAATCACGCAGGGAATGATCAGGTACAGCACAATTTTCGACAGAACTTTGCTGTCCTCATCCTTTAAAAGTCCGGCTTTTACGATTAAAAAGCTCATAAAAATCATAAGAAAAAGCTGCGCGATCTGCTGCGCAAGAAGAATACTGATCATCATAAAATCCACCCGTATTTGTGCCTTATGGGAAATATTATAAGACGATGGGGAGGGAATTTCAAATTCTTTTTTGGGGGATTTTGGTTGAAAAGGATGACAAACATGTAAGAAAAATGGCTGTTGACCAAAAGAAAATGCTGTCGTATAATATATTTGACAAGAGAACCGTTGGTCAGTGCACACTTGACCGCCGGATAAAGTTTTTAGCTAAAAATAGCGCTTTACTTTACCAGAGCAGGAGCGCTATTTTTGATTTGACAAAGTTATACTATTGCAATACAATATATACTGCAAGACAGCTGGAAGGTGAGCGCAATCACCCATCTGGCGAAATGTTAAATAGCTATAAGAAATGGTCATCCATGCTTACCAGAGAGCAGGATGGCCATTTCTTATGTGCATATATTTGAAAAATTGATTACATGTAAAAAGAATAAATGGATGGATTTGTTCTGACCGTTTCCTTTTGAATAAGTGTTTTGATTTGTACACTCTAACCAATGCAGGCGTTTTTACCTGCATATTTATTATAGGTGTTGTGCGAAAAAAACAATAAAAATTAAAAATGAATACTACAATTCAATGTGAATTGATTTTATTTACGATTTGTCCTATAATTTTGAGTAAAGAACAGATCTGCAAATCTGGATTTAGCGAGAGGTTTATGGAAATCTATTTGTATAATTATCAATGCAAATTGTAAAAAAGGATGTTATGGTGGATCAATTAAAGAAGGAGTAGAGCGTAAATGGCGGATAAAAATACAGCGAATATTGGATTTGAAAAGCAGATATGGGATGCTGCATGTGTACTGCGTGGTAATCTGGATGCTTCGGAATATAAGAGTGTAGTTTTGGGGCTAATTTTTCTGAAATATATTTCTGACAGATTCGACGAGAAATATCAAGCCTTGGTTGAGGAGGGGGAAGGTTTTGAGGAAGATATTGATGAATATACTTCCGAAGGAATCTTCTTCGTACCAGCAGGAGCCCGGTGGAATGAAATTGCGGCAAAAGCGCACACGCCAGAAATCGGCACAGTAATTGATGATGCCATGCGTGCAATTGAAAAAGAAAATAAACGATTGAAAGATATTCTGCCAAAGAATTTTGCACGCCCCGAATTGGATAAGCGAAGACTGGGTGATGTTGTAGACTTATTCACAAATATCCAAATGATTGAGCATGGAAGTGAAAAAGATATTCTTGGACGAACCTATGAATATTGTCTGTCTATGTTTGCAGAACAGGAAGGAAAACGTGGTGGTGAATTCTTTACGCCATCCTGTGTGGTTCGGACTTTAGTGGAAATTTTGAAACCATTTAAAGGCCGTGTCTATGATCCATGTTGTGGATCGGGTGGAATGTTTGTACAGTCGGCAAAATTTGTAGAAAATCATAGTGGAAATATTAGTAACATTTCTATTTATGGACAGGATTCCAATCCGACAACCTGGAAGATGGCACAGATGAACCTTGCCATTCGCGGAATCGAACCAGATCTTGGAAACTATGCGGCAGATACCTTTCTGGAAGATCAGCATCCTACTCTTCGAGCAGATTATATTATGGCAAATCCGCCGTTCAATCTTTCTGACTGGGGAGCAGATAAGTTAAAAGAAGATTTACGCTGGAAATATGGAACACCACCGGCGGGAAATGCCAACTTTGCATGGCTGCAGCATATGATTTATCATCTCAATCCTACGGGAGGCCAGATCGGTATGGTGCTTGCAAATGGATCGCTTTCTTCACAGTCTGGCGGAGAGGGAGAGATCCGAAAAAATATTATCAATGCAGATCTGGTAGAATGCATCATTGCTATGCCGACGCAGTTATTCTATACCACACAGATTCCGGTATCACTTTGGTTTATCAACAACCATAAGAAACAGACAGAGAAGACGTTGTTTATTGATGCACGTAAAATGGGAACCATGGTAAGCCGCAAACTTCGGGAACTGACAGAGGAAGATATCAAGAAAATTGCGGATACTTATACGGCGTTTGTAGATGGAACGTTAGAAGATGTGAAGGGATTTTGTGCAGTAGCAGACACCACAGAAATTGAAAAACAAGACTACATCCTGACACCAGGACGGTACGTCGGCATCGAAGAGCAAGAAGACGATGGGGAACCATTTGAAGATAAGATGAATCGATTGACATCGGAACTTTCGGAAATGTTTGCGAAGAGTCATGAGTTGGAAGAGAAAATACGGAAAAATTTGGGGGCTATTGGATATGAGATCTGAGTGGAAAGTTGTAAAATTATCTGACATTGCAGAATTTAATCCTAGAGAATCTCTTCCAAAAGGAACTATTGCAAAAAAGGTGGCAATGGATAAACTTCAACCGTTTTACAGAGATATTCCGTCGTATGAGATAGAAGCGTTTAACGGGGGAACGAAATTTCGAAATGGCGATACTATAATGGCTCGAATCACACCTTGTTTGGAAAATGGAAAAACAGCAAAAGTAAATATCTTAGAAGAAAATGAGGTTGGTTTTGGATCAACAGAGTATATTGTTTTTCGTGCAAAACAAGGGGTAGACGCAGATTATCTTTATTATTTGATCAGTAGTCCTTGGGTACGGGAACCAGCAATTAAATCAATGGTAGGATCATCGGGAAGGCAACGTGTTCAAACGGATGTGCTTCAAAATTTGAAAATTTTAAATCCGGCATATAATGAACAGAAAAAAATTGGTGGTATTTTAAGTGATTTGGACGACAAAATTGCGATGAATGCAAGGATAAACAAGAATTTAGCGGCTTAATCCTTGAGTTTGTTGTATTGCTTTTTCCAAGCTCTTGACGGCTTTTTGCATATACAATCCGTAGAAGAAAAAGCACAGATGTTAGGTAAGCCATTATTTCCGCATATGTCTGGATTGTTGGCTCTGCAACCATAGGTCTGTTGTTCGGTATCTTGTGGATTAAGCGGTGCACTAAATGGTATTGAGAGGTCTTTCTTATTCATAATCCACCTCCGATATATCAATTTCACCATTCATCAGCTTAGGAAGCAAAGTATCTCTTGTTGCGGCAAGTTTTTTATTCTCTATTCGATTTGATATGATCATTTCATAGATGGGCTGGAGTAAAGCACCTATGCGGTCATAGTCTTTTTATTAGGAATAAGAACTTCTGCTTTTGCAAGTTCATCTCGTTTAATATGCCCCATGGTTGTAGCTTTATCGGCGGCAACAGCTACAAAGCGGTCAAGGTGGTGCTTTGTCCAAGCATAATAAAACCATTTGTCATATTTGCTTGATGTGACCTTGAATAAATGCTGATTCAAACCACAGATACCGCCACACCAAAGGTCAACCAATAAGCTGCCCGACCAAGAAAAAATAACATCACCATCGTGAATGATATAATTGAATTTAATATTTGGAGAGCATAACTCGCTATTATCATCACAACACCCTTGACGAAGTTCCTTGATTTTAAGAACCGGAATGCCGCTTTCGTCAGCGGTTGGACGATATTTTTGCATAGCAAGACCATTTAGATAGTCTGCAATGTCTATCAAACTGGCTTGTTTCCAGCCTTCGGGTAACGTCTCAAGAGATAAAAACTCATTTGCAAATATAGCCTGAGCTTGCTGCTCTAAATTCTTGTTTAACCTAAATACTCCCACCAACGGCGGGAGCTAAAGCCAACGGAACTGCCGTTGAGTCGTTCTCTGGAAAATAAATTTGAAGGAGAATGACCTATGAAACAACAAATTATTTCAGAGGTGGTGCAGCAAATGCTGCCACACCTCGACAATGCCCAGATGCAGCAACTGCAAAAGGTGCTTGAAAATGCACTGTTTGGCTGCGAGATTACAGCGCAGACAGAAAAGAGCGATACAGACAACAACCCAAAGCTGATAGACGCTTTTGTTGCAGCAAAACGGATTGAAGGCTGTTCAGAAAAAACGCTGAAATATTACCGCACAACCATTGAAACGATGGTGGCTTCGATAAACAAAGGTATTCGCCACATTCAGACGGAGGACCTGCGTTCCTATCTGACAGATTATCAAGGCAAGAACCAGTCCAGCCGTGTGACGATAGATAATATTCGCAGGATTTTGTCCAGCTTTTTCTCATGGTTGGAGGATGAGGATTATATTTTGAAAAGTCCTGTTCGCCGTATTCATAAGGTGAAAACGGCAACTAATATCAAGGAAACATACACAGACGAGGACTTGGAGAAAATGCGCGACAACTGCGCAGAACTTCGGGATCTGGCGATGATTGATATGCTGGCCTCTACCGGAATGCGTATCGGTGAAATGGTTTTGCTGAACAAAGCGGACATCAATTTTAACGAGCGTGAATGTGTGGTTTTCGGTAAAGGCGATAAGGAACGCATCGTATACTTTGATGCTCGGACAAAGATTCATCTACAAAACTACATTGACAGCAGAACGGATGATAATCCGGCATTGTTTATTACCCTGCGTTCTCCGCATGAGAGAATCAAAATCGGCGGCATCGAATCCCGTCTGCGTGAAATGGGTAAACGGTTGGATATTCCGAAAGTCCATCCACATAAGTTCCGAAGAACGCTTGCAACGATGGCGATTGATAAAGGAATGCCGATTGAGCAGTTACAGCAGCTCTTGGGACATAAACGAATAGATACGACCTTGCAGTACGCAATGGTCAAACAGAGCAATGTTAAGTTGGCTCACAAGAAATACATAGGTTAAGGAAGGTGGTTATATGACGCAAATTAAACACTATGAATTGGGTGAACTTGCTGATGTTACAAAGTTGGCAGGATTTGAGTTTACAAAGTATATAAAATACAATAATTATGGGGAAATTATAGCATTAAGAGCTTTGAATCTTCGGCATGGAGAACTGGATTTAACAGATATCAAAAGAATTGATAGAAGTGTATCTGAACTTTTACCGAGAAGCAAATTATATATAAACGATATTTTGCTTACATATACAGGAAATGGGTATGGAGATTGTGCAATTATTGAGGAAAATGATAAATATCATTTAGCACCCAATATCTGTAAAATTGCATCGAATGTTGAAAAAGTTGTTCCATATTATTTATATAGCTATATTAGAACCAATGAATTTTATAAGATTATGTCGAGTCATATGACAGGATCAAGTCAGCCAACAATACCGATGAAAACAATTCGAATGCTTCCGATTCCACTTCCACCTATTGTTGTTCAGGAAAAGATTGCAGAAGTTGCATATTGCATAAATGAAAAAATAAGGAAAAATAATGCCATAAACAAGAATTTATATGCGGCTTAGAGGTCGATGTCGGAGACGTCGATCTCGCCGGACATGAGTTTCGGAAGTAAAGAGTCTCTAATTGCTGCAAGATTCTCGGATTCTTTATTGTTATAGGATGCAGTCTGATAAAAGGGAGACACTTGTGCTTCAAAAGTTGAAAGCATTTGATCATCAGGAATCTGGAGTGGAATGGCGTTAAGGATCTTAGTGGTCATGCTAGGAACGGCAGATCCGGCGTTCATGGATGCTAAATCCTTCCCTTTAAGGAAATGAAAAACAAACTTTGCAACATTCTGTCGCTTCATTTTCGTAAAGAACATCGTATCCACTGACCAGAATGGCTCGTTAACATACATAACGTTGTTGAGTGTTCCTTTACGAGGAACGAGAACCGATTCCTGTTCATATAAAGCCCGATCAACATGGCGCATAATACCTCCTGAACCATAAACAGGTATATCGCCATCATGCAGTTTCTTATGATCTTTGCCATAACAAACTTCGATGAGATCAGAGAGCTTGCCTTCAGGCCATAAAGAATCTGCGTCAGTGATGAACATTTTCGTGTATATGGCTTGAGCTTGCTCAAGTAAATTCTTGTTTAATTATTCGTGGAGGAATATTTTATGCTCAAAGATTGGAATTTTTGGTGTTCTATAATCACGGCGTTAGTAGCTATAGTGGCATTGTTTTTATCAATTCATCAAATAAAACTTAGCAATAAACAGAGTTTATTTGATCGTAGATTGAAAGCATATATGTTGGCAAATGGACTGATTTCCCTTTGCAAGGATAATTATAAGTGGATCTCGGAAGAAAGAGAGGCTGAACCTCAGTTAGCCAATGATTACAATTTTAAGTTGCTAACTAATAATACTTATATGGAAAGCCAGGCAGATGCCATTGATCATCCATTGGAACAGCCTTTTCATAAAGAATTTTTGCGGAAACGAGAAGAACTCAGAAATTCAGCAATGGAAGTTGAGTTAATTTTTAGAGGAGAAGCTGCCCTAACATATAGCGAATTTTTGAGGGCATATGAGTCTGCGTTGGCTACGATGTATCAATATCAGATTATCATTGACAAAATGATGAAAGAAAATGAAAAACATCCTATGACTCTGGAAAAAGCTGGGAAAATGTTTTCGGAAGAAAATTATAGGAATAATCTTTATAATGCATTAGAAAAATTAAAAAAAACATATGATGTAGCGATTCAAGACAACATAAAAAAGCAGATGGAAAAACAACTTAGATTGATATAAGAGCATTGATAAGGTACATTTAAGTGAACTATGAGATTCTATCATAGAACCACAATAAAAACCACAGGAGGCCAGTCATGCCAAGTTTATTTACAGAAGATACCTACGAACAAGCCGTCATCGAGCTGTTCGAAAATATGGGCTATGATCACCTGTACGCCCCGGAGATGGAGAGGGACTACACGAGTCCTCTGCTTGATTCTGTCTTGCGGGATAGTTTGGTGCGCATTAATCGTGGTCTGCCTGTAGATGCGATTGAAGAGGCAATAACGAAATTAAGAACCTTTGATACAGGAAGTCTGCTGCAGAAAAATATCATTTTTATTGGACTATTTGCAAAATGGAATCACAGTTAAGTTCTTTGTTAAAAGGGGAAGAGCAGTCATCTATTGTGCGGTTAGTTGACTTTGAGAAAGAACAGAATAATACATTTTATGCAGTGAATCAGTTTACCTTTATTGAAAATGGAAACTAATCGACGCCCTGATATTATTCTTGTTTATCAATGGCCTTCCGCTGGTGCTGATGGAAGCTGAAAAGTCCTAGCAAAAGATGAGGTCGAGCAGAAAATGCATATAATCAGATCCGTAACTATATGCAGGACATCCCCGCTATGTTTTATTACAATGCGATTTGTGTAATCAGCGATTTGTCTACGAATAAGGCAGGAACGATTACATCCGGTCTGGATCGTTTTATGGAATGGAAAACAAAGACGGGGACTATGAAGAGACGGCATATGCGCAGTTTGACACGTTTTATGAAGGCATGTTTCAGAAAGCACGACTGCTTGATCTTTTGAAAAACTTTATTCTCTTTTCCGGCACAGGAGCAGGGCGTTTTAAAGTTTTAGCAGGATATCATCAGTATTTCGCAGTCCGTAAAGCAATTGAAAAAGCCAAAATAGCAACAAAAACAGATGGTAAAGGTGGTGTGTTCTGGCATACACAGGGATCAGGAAAATCGCTGTCTATGGTATTTTATGCTCATTTACTACAAGAAGCATTAAACAGTCCGACAGTGGTTGTTATGACAGACCGCATTGATCTGGATGACCAGCTTTATGCACAGTTTTCACAGTGTGCAGATTTTCTGCGTCAGACACCAGTTCAGGCGGAGAGCAAAGAACATTTGAAAACACTTCTTGAGGGAAGAAGTGCGAATGGAATCATTTTTACTACGATGTTTAAGTTTGAACGGGGAGAAAAACCGTTATCGGAGAGACGAAATATTGTGGTAATGGCGGATGAAGCGCATCGGGGCCAGTATGGATTTGATGAAAAGATCGTGATTTCTGAAAATGAAGATGGAGAAAAAGAGGCCCGTACCGTGATTGGAAATGCGCGTGTTATTCATGATGCATTGCCGAATGCAACGTTTATCGGATTTACAGGAACGCCTATTTCAGCGAAAGACAGAAATACAAGAGAAGTATTTGGCGATTACATTGATGTTTATGATATGACGCAGGCGGTAGAAGATGGTGCGACAAGACCAGTTTATTATGAGAGTCGAGTTGTTCACTTGAAGCTGGATGAAAATACATTGGTATTGATCGACTCTACGTACGACATTCTGGAGCAGCAGTCTGACAGCGCAACGATTGAGAAAAGTAAGAAAATGCTGGGACAAATGGAAAGCGTGCTGGGAGCAGATTCTACGATTGAGTCTCTTTGTGATGATATTGTTGAGCATTATGAAAAATACCGGGCAAATCTGCTGACAGGAAAAGCGATGATCGTAGCGTATTCACGAAAGATCGCAATGAAAATTTATCGCCAGATTTTGAAAATTCGTCCAACGTGGGAAGAAAAAATCGGAGTGGTCATGACAGGGGGCAACAGTGACCCGGAAGACTGGAAAAAAATAATTGGTACAAAAACACATAAGGAAGAACTGGCGAGAAAATTCAAGGACAATAACGATCCGATGAAGATTGCGATTGTTGTGGATATGTGGCTCACGGGATTTGATGTTCCTTCGCTGGCAACGATGTATGTATACAAGCCGATGCATGGATATAATCTTATGCAGGCGATTGCGCGTGTGAATCGTGTGTTTAAGGACAAAGAAGGCGGATTGATTGTGGATTACGTCGGCATTGCATCAGCGTTAAAAGCGGCAATGAAAGAATATACGAAACGGGATCAGTCAAGATATGGTGATATGAATATCGCAAAAGTGGCATATCCGAAATTTCAGGAGAAGCTGCAGGTCTGCAAGGATTTACTGTATGGATTTGATTTTAGTGGTTTTATTGACGGGTCGCCGCTTACGATGGCAAAACTTATTACAGGCGGCGTCAATTTTGTATTGGATGCAAAAGTACCGAAACGGAAAGAGCTGTTTTTGAAAGAAGCTATGCTTTTAAAGCAGTCTCATTCCCTGTGCTCCAGCATGACGACCGAACAGGAGCGTCATGAGGCAGCATATATGGAGGCTGTCCGGTCTACGGTTACGAAGATTACTTACGGTGGTACAGGTGGAAAGAATCTGTCTCTGAAAGAAATCAATGAGCAGATCAATGCACTTTTAAAAGCAGCAATTCAGAGTGAAGGTGTGATTAGTTTATTCGACAGCAGCAAAACGGGCGGCGAAAAATTCAGTCTTTTTGATCCGGCGGTGCTGGATGAGATTTCGAGGATGAAGGAAAAGAATATTGCTGTAGAAATATTGAAAAAATTGATGGCTGAACAGATTACCCTGTACAAAAGAACAAATGTAGTGCAGTCGCAGAAATTCTCTGAGAAAATAGCAAAGTTAATGAATGCATATTACAATGGATTGATTACAAATGAAGAAGTTATAAAAGAGCTTTTGAGAACAGCGGAAGAAATTGCGGCTTTACATAAAAATGGTCAGAAACTAGGCTTGTCACAGGAAGAACTGGCATTTTATGATGCGCTGACAAAGCCGGAGCATATCAAAGATTTTTATCAAAACGAAGATCTTATCGCGATGACTAAAGAACTCACAGAAATGCTTCGTAGAAATCGTACCATTGACTGGCAAAAGAAGGAGACGGCCAGAGCATCTATGCGAAAGATGGTTAAGCGTCTTCTGAAAAAATATAAGTATCCGCCGGAAGATTATGATTTTGCAATTAATACAGTGATTAGCCAGTGTGAGTTATGGACAGATCACGCAGAAATGCCAGAGATAGAGAAAAAAACTACAGTCTATGCCATGAATCAGGAGCAGGTGCTTGGAATGGTGGCAGAAGAAGATGGGGGATATGGGAAGAAAAAATAATAAGGGTAAGAAAATTATTTCCATTGACAAAATAAGATAGAAATTGTACTATGTAGGTATCAAATGATACCACATGGAGAGCGACTAAGTTGTCTATGGAAACAAGATCTCGAATTGAGTCGGAACAAGAAGTTAAAGCATATATACAAGATTTAAAGTTTGCTCTCAACAATGGAGCAAGAATAGATTTTCAGGCACGGAGAAAAGTGGACGAAAAGCGGGAAGAAAGATATACAAATCAATATACAGTAGAGGCATTTATTTCCGAATGAGAACCCATTAGAGGCATTGAAAAGAGAACTATTGACACTTTCTGTGGAAGAATATATGAGAACGGTAAAAGATCTCGCTTTCCCGGGAGAAAAGAAATGCGGGAATTTGGAAAAGTCTATAATGGGAAAGATGACGTATACATAAAAATAAGAGTGGAATTATTTGGAATGTATGGAAATGCAACAACATTTGTCATGTCGTTCCACTTTGCTGAGAAACCATTTACAGCAGAAATGTTTCCCTATAGGAGGTAGGAGGTGTTTTCATGGATATGAAAATTATAAAAAGTGAAAAACGTTTGTGCACATGCTGCATGGAAGAGCATGAAGTGAAAACAGTTCTTGTTGAGGAGCAGATGACATTTAAGAATGTGAAAGTTGCTTATAAAGCGACCTATTTTTATTGTGATGCAGCTGAAGAATTCTATATGGATGCGGAGCAGATACAGGAAAATGATATACATCTGAAAGATGCCTATCGAGAAAAAGAAGGGCTTTTGACATCGGGACAGATTCGGAGCATTCGGGAGAAATATGGAATTAGCCAGAGTGATTTATGCACGTTGCTTGGATGGGGCGGCAAAACAATTACCAGATATGAAAGTCATCAGGTCCAGGATAAAGCGCACGATACTATTTTGAAAAAGATAGATCAGGATCCAGAATGGTTTTTGACACTGCTGGATGATGCAAAGAGCGATTTATCTGAGAGTGCTTATGAAAAGTATTTAAATAAAGCAACGTCCTTATATGAAGAAGATCAGGATCTTTATTTAAAAAAAGCAATCGAAGCGAGCTATGTAAAATTTCAGGGAAATACAAGTGCGCAGGGAAATACAAAATTGTCTCTGGATAAAGTTGTTGATGTGATCCGATATCTGGCCGCATCCAAAAAAGTTACGAATCTTTATAAAGTCAAGTTGATGAAGCTTATGTGGTATGCAGATGCATTATCTTACCAAAAAAGAGGATTTGCTATTACTGGATTGGTGTACCAGGCATTGCCAATGGGGGCTGTTCCGGTGGGACATAATTCAATTATTGATTTGAAAGATGTGCCATGCGAAGAAGTAGATATGGGAGAGACAAATGCGTATCATTTTTCTTTAAAAGGGGAACAGAAATTTTCTGCATTGTCAGGGGAAGATATTAAAATTCTGGATGTTGTAATAGAAAAACTTGGTCGGATGTCAAAAAATGAAATTGTATCATTTATGCATAAAGAGCAGGCGTATGAGAGGACTTTACCAAGAGATAATATTTCTTTTGAATATGCAAAACAACTGAGAATATAAGAAAAATGGAAGGATAAAAACGCTTCTACTCTATCGTGGATTGGTATTTTAAAGAAATCTGCCAGGTTAAAATCAAAATTGATTTGTATGGAAAAGAAAACTTACGAAAATAAAAAAGAAACGAGCAACCCGATTGAGCCCTAAGGCTGTACACGACAAAAAACCCATTTCTTAATTTCTATAATAAAGGAAGGCTGAATTATAGTCAAGAAATTTTTGCGATTTTAAAACAAAGTAATAAAAAGTGTGATATAATAACCTCATAATGAAAAGTAAAATTCCGCCTATTTTTCTACATTGTAGGCGGCAATTTTACACCTACAAGTTAGTGAATCCTAACAAAAGTAAGATGGAGGTACCTGCCTATGATGGAATACACCAGTAAATACTGGAATATGCTGACTCCTTTAATAAAGAAAAGTCTGCTAAAACGCTACGGAAAAGAGGAGACCGCAGAGCTTCTCCGCAAGACCAACCAGATCTACCGCGACATGCTTCGCCGCGCCGATGATATCGGAAAGGACAACCCGATGGCGTCGAATCTCTATGAAGGCCTCATTTTTCTTGCGCTCTGGGATGCGTCGGACAGACAGATTTCTGTGGATGAACTGCGTACAATCTCAGAGGAGATGATGTCCTTCCCGCTTCTGAAAGCCATGGGCCTGATGATTAATGCGAATAAGAAGAGCGGCATGGCGCGGATTGCGAAGATGATGCATAAGGATGCCGCCTGGCTGGAAGCACATCCGCAGTATAAGGCGTATTCGTGGGATTTTCATTTTGATGAGACGAAGCATCAGGACGGTTTTTATTACCACTTCACCCAATGTCCCCTGAATACCTTCGCCCGAAAAGAGGGCTATCTGGAAGTGCTGCCGATTATGTGCGACATTGATTACAAGACAGCAGCCCTGATGCACGCGAAGCTCTACCGTGACCATACGCTGGCAGGCAGCGGTGAGGTCTGTGATTACTGGTTCGTGGGGGACAAGGTGGAAAATCCGAAATAAAACAAGACCGGACCGGAACTGCCGAGACGATGCTGCAGTGCTTCTACGCCCGCGCCATGCACAGCAGAAATCCGAAAAACAAGTTCCGCGACACCAAAGCAGAAGAGCTGATTGACCGCATCGACTATGATTTCAGCAATGCGAAAAAGGACACAGCAATGAGCGGCGGAATCGTAGCGCGGAGTGTTGTGTTTGATGAGCTGATCAGCGACTTTATCCGAAAGAACCCGGATTGTACCGTCGTCAACATCGCCTGTGGTCTGGACACTCGTTTTTACCGCATGGATAATGGAAAAATTACCTGGTACAATCTCGATCTGCCGGAGACGATTGAGGTACGCGATTCGATCTATCAGGAATCCGGCCGCGTTTCCACGATTGCGTGTTCCGTGCTCGATCCGGCATGGGCCGATCAGGTAAAAGTGCGGGGCAAAATACTTTTCATTATCGAAGGTCTGACCATGTACATGAAAGCGGATGAGGTCAGAATGATGCTCGCCATCATCCGCGATCATTTCGACAATGCCTACGTCTGCATGGAAACGCTGTGCCCGTACTTTGTAAAGAAAGAAAACATCGAAAAATCTATTCAGGCGACGGGCGCGACGTTTACCTGGGGTGCGAACAGCTTTGCAGACCTGGGCGACATTGCCGCCGATTTCCGAAAAGTAAAAGACGACAACATCGCCCGCGGTATGGAAACGCTGAATCCCATCTACAAGCTGGTGATGTGGATGCCGATCATCCACAAATTCGCAGAGAAAATTCTGGTGTTTGAAAAAGCGTAAGAAAAGAAATGAAAAGAAATGAAAAGAAACAGGCAGCCCGGCAGCGGAAAAGCCCCAAAAGCTTCCGTGCAGGGAACCTGTTTTTTGCTTGTACAGGAAATTAACAAATCATTCATCCGGCCACACAAAGTGTGCGTTTCCCGCCTCAAGTCCGTCGATCAGAATATTCTGTCCCGTGCAGAACCGGTTCGTCACGGTCATGAAATACGCCCAGTCGGCCGCTTCCTCGACGGTCATCCATCGTTTCAGCGGCGTCAGCTCCATAATCTGCTCCCAGAGTTTTTTGTCTTCTGTGACAGGCAGATTCAACTCGGTCAGTACGCCGCCGAAATCAAGGCTGTTGCACGTTCCGCCATACGGTGCAATGCGGAGTGCCACATTTTTTGTGTAGGCGAGAACGCCGCCCTTGCTTGCGGTGTATTCCGGAAATTCAGCTCCGGTATGGCCGCTGGCCGAGCCGATCATAAGGACGGCGCGGATGGTGTCATGAATGCCATACGCCTCTGTGATTGCGATGGTTCCCTTTAAATTGATATCAATATCATTCTCGTTCTGCACACCGGCGTTGTTGATGACAATATCGAAAGGCGCAAGCGCCGGATACTGTTCTTTGGCGCGGATATCAAGGCAGAAATGAGTATACGACTCCTGTCTGATCGAAGCTTCCTTTCGGTCAAATCCGGTAACGTCAAAGCCTTCTTTTAAAAATTTCTCCGCAATCGCCTTTCCGATTCCGGAGCTGGTTCCTGTAATAAGTACACGCATACGATAACCTCCCGATGAAATATTACCCTCATTATACCGCAAACACAGCATGCGATCCAGAAGAAACGAAAAAGAATGCAGGAAAAGAAAATGTTACGGGAAAAATCACTGCATAAAACAAAAGAGTCTCTCAAAACCACAACAAATAATTGACAGATTTTAGGAGAAGGAGTAGAGTTTTTGAAAGGGGGATTATCCCTGCAAAGAGTGAAAACAAAAGAGGTGCAAATATGCTGAAAGTAGACAATCTTACCTTTGAAGTAAACGAAGAGGGAAGAAAACGCTGCCTCGTCAACCACATCAGTTTTGAGGTAAAGGACGGGGAAATGCTGGTGATTACCGGACCGAACGGCGGCGGAAAATCAACGCTGGCCAAAGTGCTTGCAGGAATTGAGGACGCCAATGGCGGAGAAATCTTCCTGGATGAGGAAAATATTACCGGTTATGATATTGACCACCGTGCAAACGCCGGCATCGGCTATGCATTCCAGCAGCCGCCGCGTTTTAAAGGAATGACGGTGAAAAAAATGCTGTCGCTGGCAGCCGGAAAAGAACTGACGGAAGCCGAGAGCTGTAAACTCCTCTCCGCTGTCGGACTCTGCTCTGCCGATTACCTGAACCGCCAGATGGACGGTACGCTCTCGGGAGGAGAGATGAAGCGTCTGGAGATCGCAACGGTTCTTGCAAAACCGCATAAGGTCAGCATTTTCGATGAGCCGGAGGCCGGCATTGACCTGTGGAGCTTTTCCATGCTGATCAAACGGTTTGAAGAAATCCACAAAGAGAAGAAAGAATGTCTGATCCTCATTTCTCATCAGGAACGCATTATCCAGATGGCAGACAAGATCATGGTGATCGAGGACGGCCAGGTGAAAGAATACGGTACAAAGGAAGACGTACTGCCGACCCTGTTCCAGCAGAAAACAGGCCGGATGTGCGGCCAGGAAGGAGGCACATGCTGATGGTACAGGTAGATGAGACAACCCAGGGCGTATTAAATCAGATCAGCGAGGGATTTGAGCAGAAAGGGGCATACAATCTCCGCCAGAACGGCATTCCGCTCTGCCACGGTGACAGTGAACATATCAAAATCCGCAAAAAAGAGGATAAGCCGGGCATTGATATTTTGATCGACGGCGAGACGAAGGGCGAAAAAGTATTTATCCCGGTTGTCGTCAGCGTTTCTGGCATGACGGATCTTGTTTACAATGATTTCTACGTTGCGGACGGCGCCGATGTTACGATTGTAGCGGGCTGCGGTATCCACAACGGCGGCTGCAACGACAGCCGGCACGACGGTATCCATACGTTCCATGTAGGAAAAAATGCCAACGTGCGCTACGAGGAAAAGCATTACGGAGAGGGAAACGGAACGGGACAGCGGATTCTGAACCCGGTGACAAATATTGAAATCGGAGAAAATTCCGTTTTTACGCTGGATACCGTACAGATTAAGGGCGTTGACTCAACGATCCGTACAACGAATGTTGTGATGGATGCAAACTCCAAACTGTTCGTGCTCGAACGTCTGATGACAGACGGTGACCAGAAGGCAGAGTCGGATATTGAAGTATGTATGAACGGAAGCGGTTCTTCCGCACAGATTATTTCACGTTCTGTCGGAAAGGGCAATTCCTCCCAGGTCTTCCATCCCAAGGCAGTCGGCAAAAACAAATGCCACGCCCATATCCAGTGCGATTCTATCATCATGGATCACGCACAGGTCGGATCTATTCCGGAGATCCAGGCAAAACATGTGGATGCGGCAATCATCCACGAGGCGGCGATCGGACGGATCAATGATGAGCAGCTATTGAAACTCAGAACGCTCGGCATGACGGAAGCGGAGGCGGAAAACGTCATTATTGAAAACTTCCTGAGCTGAAGAAAAAAAGGAAACAAGAGAACAAAAAAGAGGCATTTCCAGTCTGCATAGATGGAGATGCCTCTTTTTGTGCATTTTTCACAAAAGCAAGTAGTAAATTTTACTAAAATAAAAAGTAAAATATTTTGACTTTTAACATATGATAAATTTGTACTGTTGAAAAAAGGAAAGATACAAGATAGAGAAATGGGGAAAGCGAAAATGGGTATTGTGATCAATCATTCCGAAAATATTTTCCTGCCGCAGATGATCATTACGAAGCCGGAGATGGAAGAAAAGGTGGAAGCGTTTGTGAAAAACGGCGGAACCGTAATCGTGACGTACCGACACGCCGTGAAAGATGCGGACAACAACGTTCCGTTCGGCGAGACACTGCCGGTGCACTACAATGCGCTTGCGGGTCTGACCGTAGAAGAGACGGAGAGCCTGCAGGACTATGATGCATTCCCGGTTGTGGGAAGCGGCGTGTTCGAGGGCGTGGAAGGCACAGGCGGAATTTTCCGTGATATGATTCAGGTGCAGGATGCGGAAGTGCTGTTCCATTACGCGGATGCGTTCTATCTGGAATTCGCAGCCGTGACGAGAAAACAGACCGGCAGGGGAACTTTGTATTACGTGGGCTGCGGCCTGGAAGAGAAGATCACGAAGCTTCTGATGGAGCAGGTGATGCGGGACTGGCATTTCCAGATGGTGCCGTCCGAAGAGAGCCTTGAGATCGTGACGAGAGGAAACGAGAAGCAGAAGGTGACGATGTACATCAACCACAATGCAAAGGAAGTGACGTATGGGGATATGACACTGGCACCGTTTGCATGCAAGATTTTAGAAGCATAATATAAAAGAGTAAACGAGAGAAAAGGCGCGGCCGCTCGGAGCAAAAAACAGCTTCGGGCGGGCCGTGCCTTTTGCGTGCTGACAAAAAAGATGCAAAAAGCGGAATTCTGTGTTGACAAGTGTCCGAAAAAAACTTGTAAATAAGACGCGAGTGTGCAAAAATAGACATAAAACAGATGCGGAGGCATCCTGAAAAAAAGAGGAGAACAACATGGAAAAACAGAAAAAGATAGCACTGATTAATGATCTGACAGGCTTTGGACGGTGCTCGACGGCTGTGATGGCGCCGATCGTGTCGGCGCTGAGGATTCAGGCGGTGGCAGTTCCGACCGCAATTCTCTCAGCACACACGCAGTTTCCGACGTATTACTTTGATGATTATACTGACCGGATGAAGGATTACATTCAGACCTATAAGGATCTGAAGCTCGATTTCGATGCGATCTCGACCGGCTTCTTAGGATCGGAACAGCAGGTGGATATCGTGCTTGATTTTATCCGCCATTTTAAGACGGACCGCAACTTTGTCATCGTCGATCCGGTCATGGGAGACTATGGGAAGCTGTATCGGACGTACACGAAAGAGATGTGCGAAAAGATGAAAGAACTGGTTCACTACGCGGATATCATCACGCCGAACTTGACAGAGCTCTGCACACTGATCGATGCGCCGTATCCGGAGAACGGGGCTTCGATTGAGGAGCTGAAAGAGATGTGCGGAAAACTGGCAAAGCGGGGACCGAAACACATCGTGGTGACGGGCATCCACTTTAACCAGACGCAGATTGCCAACTTTATCTATAACAAAGGCGAAGACTTCCAGATTGTCATGGTAGACCGCATCGGCGGCGACCGGAGCGGTACGGGAGATGTCATTGCGGCAATTATCGCAGGCATGTATCTGAACGGCCACAGCCTGTACGAGTCGGTGAAAAAGGCGGCGGATTACGTATCGAAATGCATCCGCTACTGCGAAGAAAACGAAGTGCCGAGCTACTGGGGACTCTGCTTTGAAATGTTTATGAAGGACTTAACGGAGGAAGCGTAATGTATTTATATACTGTAACCGGAGCCGTCGGCGAGGAAGGGTATCTCGACCTTGCAAAGAGCGGCGATCTTACCGGAAAAAATGTCTATGTCAACATGACAAACAAATGCCCGTGCAGCTGTGTGTTCTGTCTGCGCCAGACGAAACAGCAGCAGGAGGGAAATACACTGTGGTTAAAAGAGGGCGAGCCATCCGTTGAGACGATGCTGGAGCTGTTCGCACAGTACGATCTGAACGTGATCAATGAACTGGTCTTCTGCGGCTTCGGAGAACCGCTTGAGCGGCTTGAGGATGTCTGTCGGGTGATCGATTCCTTAAAAGAAACGTATCCGAACCTGAAAGTGCGTCTGAATACGATCGGTCTTGCCAACCTGATCTATGGAAGAGATGTCACCCCGGAATTAAAGGGAAGATTTGATACCGTCTCGATTTCCTTAAACGCGCCGGATGAAAAGGAATTTCTGGAGCTCACGCGGTCGAAATTCGGCATCCAGTCGTACGAGGCGATCAAGGAGTTTGCGGTTCTTTCCAAACAGTATGTGCCGAATGTTGTGATGACGGTTGTCGAGAAAGTCATGCCAGAGGAGAAAATTCAGAAGTGCCAGGAGATCTGCGATACCTTAGGAGTTACTTTACGTGTCCGCCCGTTTGAAAATTGAGAGGCCCGCAATCTTTCGCTTGTATTTGAACGACATAACGCCTATAATGGGAAGGAAAAACAAAAGAGAGGGAGAGACGTATGAACGAGTCTAATGGAGTCATCCGCGATGCGAGAAAGCTCGGCATTCCTAAAATGCTGATTCTCGGATTGCAGCACATGTTTGCCATGTTCGGTGCAACCATTCTGGTGCCGATTCTGGTAAACAGCTACTTTGTAGACGCATGCGGCGAGGGGCCGTCCCGCGGTCTTACCGTATCTGTCACACTGTTCTGCGCCGGCTTTGGAACGCTGCTGTTCCATCTGTGCGCGAAATTTAAAGTACCGGCATTTCTTGGTTCTTCGTTTGCATTCTTAAGCGGTTTCGCCGCTGTTGCAAACCTGAATACCGGAAAATATGCCAGCATGAGTGTCAATGACAAGGCAGCCTATGCCTGCGGAGGTATTGTGGTAGCAGGTCTTCTGTACCTGATTTTTGCCTTGATCATCCGCATGGTCGGCGTCAAACGCGTGATGCGCTACCTGCCGCCGGTTGTCACAGGTCCGGTTATCATCTGCATTGGTCTCAGCCTTGCTGGTTCCGCCATTAATAATGCTTCGACGAACTGGTTCCTGGCACTGGTTGCGCTGGCAGTCATCATCATTTTCAACATCTGGGGAAAAGGAATGCTCAAAATCATTCCGATTCTGATGGGCGTTGTGATTGCCTACGCTGTGGCAGTTGTCCTGAATGCACTCGGCATCAAAAATCCGGACGGATCCGTGATCATCAACTTTGCGCCGGTTGCACAGGCAGGCATCGTCGGACTTCCGCCGCTGCAGCTCTGCAAATTCGATCTGACCAGCATTATGATCATGGCACCGATCGCGATCGCGACTATGATGGAGCATGTCGGCGATATGTCGGCGATCTCTGCAACCGTAGGAGAGAACTTCCTTTCTGATCCGGGCCTGCATAGAACCCTGCTCGGTGATGGTCTTGCAACCGCAATGGCAGGTTTCATCGGCGGACCGGCCAACACGACGTACGGCGAGAACACCGGCGTTCTGGAATTGAGCCGCGTACATGACCCGAGAGTCATCCGTATTGCCGCAGTCTTTGCGATTATCGTCAGCTTCATTCCGAAGGTATCGGCACTCATCAGCACCATGCCGTCCTCCATCATCGGAGGCGTCAGCTTCATGCTGTACGGTATGATTTCTGCCATCGGTGTGCGCAACGTGGTTGAGAACAAGGTAGACCTGACGAAATCAAGAAACCTGATTATTGCGGGCGTCATCTTTGTCTGCGGACTGGGCTTCAGCAACGGTCTCTCCTTTACGATCGGCGGAACGACCGTCACCCTGACTGCACTTGCCATTGCAGCCATCGCAGGAATCCTGCTGAACATGATTCTGCCGGGCAACGATTACGAATTCGGCGTAAACGAGACCGGAGACGAGAACAGAGGAATCCACGCATAAAGAAAAATGCAAAAGAAAATCCGTTTTTTCTGCATCTGTATTCTGCACAAAGGAATGTGCAGAAACAGAGGGGAAAAAGCGGATTTTCTTTGCATTTCGGTACGGGCAAGTGTATATTGGAGGGTAAGAAGATATAAGGTTGGTAAAAAAATGACACACGAAAGATCGAAAAAGGGGATGATGGGACAGGTCGTCGGATCCTTATATTACCTGGATCCAACGGTGATTCCGCGGCTGAAAAGTCTGCGAAGCGGTGACGATCCGGTGTTTTCGTTTGGTGTTTTATTTTACGCGCTCAAATGCAATCCGCGGAGAGTGGTTCAGTACGTAGATGATGCCGCGCCGTTCAAATCCGTTTTTCTGGATCAGATGCTGCATGATTTGATTGTCCGTATGCGTATCGACGCGCAGGTGCGGGATCTGTGTCCAGCAGTAATCGACGATCTGGGAGAAAAATCCGTGGATTGTTCCGTCTGAGGCAACCTGGTGGATCGTGCCATACGGCGCATCGGAGAGCCAGGAGCCGTCGTCGATCTGCAGATACGTCGGATCCTCACCGATGATGAAGGCAAACGCGCCGTGCAGCGTGCCGTTTTCTTCCAGGACAAAAAGCTGTTTGTCACGGATTCTGTTGTGAATCAGCTCCTCCGGCGGAAAATGGTTTCCCCACTGATTCGGATTTCCGGTTTCCTGCATAAAAGAGCGGGCGTACGCATAGATTGACATGAGCGAAGTAAAATCCTCCGGGACGGCAAGTCGTATCATGATAAAAATTCTCCTTTTAGTTCAAAATAAGCAGTTTTATTGTAGCACAGTGGACGGTGAAGCACAAGAAAGAGAAAACAGGATTTGACTTTTTGAAAAATCCCATGTACAATGCAGTTAGTTGCAACTAACTAAAGCAGCCAAAACCACAACAAAACGATTTCTGCCGGTCTTGGATGGGCCGGTTCCGCATCAAATTGTCAGAAAGGAAAGAATATGAAACAAAATCGAAAACGAAAAGAGACGGCGGGCATGAATTTTCTCCGCTATCTCGGCCCGGGACTTCTTGTCACGGTCGGTTTTATCGACCCGGGAAACTGGGCATCCAACATTGCCGCCGGATCGGGTTACGGCTACGAGCTTCTGTGGATGGTCACCCTGTCCACGATCATGCTGATTTTTCTGCAGCACAATGCGGCGCATCTCGGCATTGTCACGGGAAAGTGCCTCTCGGAGGCGGCGAGCCTCTATCTGCCTGCGTGGCTGAAAAACACGATTCTTGCGACGGCGATGATGGCAGCGGTGGCGACCGCAATGGCGGAGATCCTCGGCGGTGCGATTGCGCTCCAGATGCTGTTCGGCATTCCGATCAAGCTCGGCAGCATGATGATTCTCGTGCTGGTTCTGATCTGTGAGTTTACAAGTGCTTACAAACGGATTGAAAAACTGATCATTGTGTTTGTCTCGCTGATTGGCTTTTCGTTCCTCTTCGAGGTCTGGATCGCCGATATCGACTGGGCGCAGGCGGCTGTCGGCTGGGTAAAACCGTCGTTTCCAGAGCACTCAATGCCGGTCATCTTAAGCGTCCTCGGTGCGGTCGTCATGCCGCACAACCTGTTTCTCCACTCGGAAATTATTCAGAGCCGCCAGTGGAATCTTGAGGATGATGAGGTGATTGCGCGCCAGTTAAAGTATGAGTTCAAAGACACCCTGTTTTCTATGATCATCGGATGGGCCATCAACAGTGCAATGATCCTGATGGCGGCCGCAACGTTTTTCCAGCCGCAGAATGCAAAGCAGGTGGATGATCTCGCAACGGCGGGAAAGATGCTGACACCTCTCCTTGGAAATGCCGCATCGGTGATTTTTGCAGCAGCGCTTCTGCTCGCCGGAATTTCATCGAGCATCACCGCGGGAATGGCGGGCGGAACGATTTTTTCGGGGATTTTTAACAAGCCGTATGAGATCAAGAGTAAGGAGACACGCTGGGGAATCCTTCTTACCATGATCCCGGCCGCAGCGGTCATTCTTCTGATTGATTCCCCGTTCCAGGGCCTTCTCTATTCACAGATGTTCCTTGGAATGCAGCTCCCGATTACGGTATTTACACAGATTTATCTGACGTCCTCGAAAAAAGTCATGGGAAAATACGCGAACAGTCTGCAGCTGAAAATTGCCCTGTTTGCGATTGCGGTGATTGTGACACTGCTGAATATCGCGCTGCTGTTTGTGCAGTAAAAAGAATGAGAAATAAAAAAAAGAAGTCCGCTGTGCTGATCCCTGAAAAAGAGACCGGCGCAGCGGACTTCTTCTATTATAATATGCTCTCCATGCAGGCATCGACAAAGTCCTGCAGAAGCGGAGAGAGTTTCCGCCCCTTTTTCCAGATCACGGCGATCTGCGTTTCCAGGTCGCTTTCTGCGAGCGGCTGGATGCGGAGTCCCTGGCAGAGAGAGCTCATGGACTGCGGGAAAATGGCAGTGGCAAGGCCTTCCTTTGCCCAGAGCATCGCGCCGCGGGGATCGTCGCAGACACAGAAGAGATCCGGTTCCATGCCGCGCGAGTGGAATGCATCCATGATGAGTGCCTCATACCGGCGGTAGATGATGAGCGGAATATTCAAAAGATCCGGGAGCTTTAGCGATCCGTTCTTTTCGGGAAGCATATCTTTTGAAGAAACGGCAATCATAGGTTCAGAGCTTAAAATTTTATAGTCGACATCGTCGAGCCGCAGCGGCGTGCGGGCGATGGAAATGTCGATGATGCCGTCCATCAGATAGCGGTACAGCGTGTAGGTGATGCCGTCGTGCACCTCGAAGTTGACATCGGGATTGCGGCGGGAAAAAAGCGAGACGCACGGCATGATCGTTGCAACGGTGGTCGGTGTGATGCCGAGGCGCAGAACCCGCTTTTTGCCGACCTTTGCGACCTCAAGCTCCGTCGATTTCACGTACTCGAGCAGGTTGGCGGAGCGGTCGTACAGCAGTTTTCCGGCTTCGGTCAGGCGGACGCCCTGGCGGGTGCGTTCAAATAAAGTGACGTTCAGTTCGGCTTCCAGCTGCTTTAACTGATAACTGAGCGGCGGCTGGGACATATTGAGGCGGCGGGCGGCCTCGTGAATGCTTTCGGTTTCGGCGATGACGCGGAAATATTCAAGCTGGCGCAGTTCCATAAGAGACTTCCTTTCGTGAAATTATCTATGATATTAAAATTGTATCACTAAGCTATAAAAACAATACTATTCGTATTAATCATATGAGATTATACTGTCAATGTCAAGAAACAAAGAAATGGAGAGTGAAAAAGAAGATGAAAAGTCTTGGAGTCTACTTGAAGCACTACAAAAAAGAGAGCATCATCGCTCCTTTGTTCAAGCTTCTGGAAGTCGTATTCGACCTTCTGGTGCCGATGGTTGTTGCCCAGATCATCGATGTGGGTATCGCAGGCAATAACCGTCCGTACATCGTCAGCCGTTTTGGAATCCTCGTTCTGATGGCGGCAGTCGGACTTTGCTGCAGCTTCACCGCGCAGTATTTCGCGGCAAAAGCGAGCGTCGGCTGTGCAACCGAGCTTCGCCAGGCGGTCTTTGATCACATCCAGGCTCTGTCCTTTACGGAGCTGGATACCATTGGAACCGATACGCTGATCACCCGTCTGATCAACGATATCAACCAGGTGCAGAACGGAATCAACATGGGTCTGCGTCTGCTGCTGCGGAGTCCGTTTATCGTATTCGGTTCCGTTGTGATGGCATTTACCGTCAACGTAAAATGTGCCATCGTATTCCTGGTTACTATTCCGATCCTATTCGTTGCCGTATTCGGCATTATGCTGGTCAGCATCCCGCTGTTCAAAAAGGTACAGGCGGCACTCGACCGCGTCACCGGAATGACAAGAGAAAATCTGAACGGTGTCCGTGTCATCCGTGCGTTCTGCCGTGAGGAGCAGTCTGTTGCCGATTTCGAAAAGAGCAACGATGAGCTGACTTGTCTGAACGAGTTTGTCGGAAAAATTTCCGCACTGTTAAATCCGCTGACCTATGTCCTCATCAACATCGCAGCCGTTGTCCTGATCTGGCAGGCAGGCCTTCAGGTTAACATCGGCAGTATGCAGCAGGGACAGGTTGTCGCACTTTACAACTACATGCTGCAGATCATCGTGGAACTGATCAAACTGGCATCGCTCATCATCACCTTAAACAAATCCGTTGCCTGTGCAGAGCGTGTCTCCGGCGTACTGGCGGTTCCGACAACCATGAACTACCCGGCAAAAGGCGGCGCTGCAAAGAAAGTAACTGGCGATGCAGCTGTTACATTTAAAAATGTCAGCTTCACCTATGCAGGAGCCGGCGCAGAGAGCTTATCGGATATCAGCTTTACCGCAAAACGCGGACAGACCATCGGAATCATCGGCGGTACCGGAAGCGGAAAATCGACGCTGGTCAGCCTGATTTCCCGTTTCTACGATGCGACCAGCGGTGACGTCATGGTAGACGGCGAGAATGTAAAGAATTACACGAAAGAAGAGCTCTGCAATAAAGTCGGTGTTGTTCAGCAGAGAGCAGTGCTCTTTAAAGGCAGCATCCGCGACAATATGAGGTGGGGCAAAGAGGACGCCACCGATGCAGAAATCTGGGAGGCGCTCACCACAGCCCAGGCGAAAGAAGTCGTAGAAGGCAAACAGGATCAGCTCGATTTTATGCTGGAGCAGAACGGAAAGAACCTCTCCGGCGGACAGAAACAGCGTCTTTCTATTGCGCGTGCGCTGGTAAAAAAACCGGAAATCCTGATTCTGGACGACAGCTCGAGTGCGCTTGACTTTGCAACGGATGCAAAACTCCGCAAAGCCGTCCACAATCTCGAAGGAAACACGACAACCTTCCTCGTATCCCAGCGAATCGCCGGCATCCGTCAGGCAGACCAGATCCTCGTTCTTGGAAATGGTACGCTCGAAGGAAACGGCACACACGACGAGCTGATGAAAACCTGCGAGGTTTACCGCGAGATTTACTTCTCCCAGTTCCCGGAAGAGCGTGCAGCTTATAACAACGAAAGCGGGGTGATCGCATGAAAAAGACAGAAAACAAGTCCGGAAAAAGCGGCATGCAGGTCATGAAAAAGCTGATGGCGTTTATCGGAAATTATAAAATTTTCTTAGGCCTTAGTATTGTCCTGGCTGCGGTTACCGTTATTTTACAGCTTTATATTCCGATCCTGTTCGGCGATGCGATCGATGAGGTCGTTGCAGCCCACCAGGTCAATTTCCCGGAGATGTGGTTCTATCTGAAACGAATCGTATTCTTCACCCTCGTTTCCGCACTTTCCGCATGGATCATGAACCTGATCAACAACCGTATGACGTACCGCATCGTGCGCGACCTTCGTTCCCAGGCGATCCGTCATATCCAGGTGCTGCCGCTGTCCTATCTGGATCAGCACAGCTCCGGAGACATCGTAAGCCGTGTTATCGCAGATACCGATATCTTATCGGACGGTCTTCTGCTTGGCTTTACGCAGCTGTTCTCCGGCATCGTAACCATTATTGTGACACTGTTTTTCATGTTCTCGAAGAACGTATGGATCACCCTTCTTGTGATCTGCCTGACACCTCTGAGCTTCTTCGTGGCAAAATTTATTTCCGGCCGCTCGTTCAAAATGTTCCAGAAACAGAGTGAGACGAGAGGAAAACAGACCGCACTCATCGATGAGATGATCGGAAACCAGAAAGTAGTCAAAGCGTTCGGCTATGAGGAAAAAGCTTCCGAGCGTTTTGCAGAGATCAACAAAGATCTGCAGAAATACAGCCAGCAGGCCGTGTTCTACAGTTCCTTAACGAACCCGTCCACCCGTTTTGTCAACAACGTGATCTATGCCGGTGTTGCCCTTGTGGGAGCTTTCATGATCCCGGGCGGCGCGCTGACCGTCGGCGGACTTTCCGTTCTGCTGTCGTACGCAAATCAGTATATGAAACCGTTCAATGATATCAGTTCCGTTATCACCGAGATGCAGAACGCGCTTGCCTGCGCAGGCCGTATCTTTGCTCTTCTGGAAGAGAAAGAGGAAAGCGCAGACCCGGCCGGAACGATCGATACCGTGACAGGAAATGTGACGATCGATGATGTAGCATTCAGTTATGATAAAGAGAAAAAACTGATCGAGAACTTTAATCTTGACGTACAGCCGGGCATGCGTGTTGCCATTGTCGGCCCGACCGGATGCGGAAAGACGACGTTTATCAACCTGCTGATGCGCTTCTATGATGTCGATGCCGGGAAGGTCTGCATCGACGGAAAGCCGATCGACGAACTGTCCCGCCATGCGCTCCGCAGCTGTTTTGGTATGGTGCTGCAGGATACCTGGATCAAACAGGGAACCGTGCGCGACAACATCAGCTTCGGAAAGCCGGATGCGACGGAAGAGGAGATTGTCAATGCGGCCAAAGAGGCACACAGCTGGGAGTTTATCAAGCGTCTGCCGAAGGGGCTTGACACGGTTCTCAGCGAAGACAGCATCAGCCAGGGTCAGAAACAGCTTCTCTGTATCACCCGTGTCATGCTCTGCCTGCCGCCGATGCTGATCCTCGACGAGGCGACCTCCAGCATCGATACCCGTACCGAACTGCAGGTTCAGGAGGCGTTTGACAAGCTGATGCAGGGCAGAACGAGTTTCGTCGTTGCCCACCGTCTGTCCACGATCCGCAACGCTTCGCTGATCCTCGTCATGAAAGACGGAAAGATCATCGAGCAGGGACGCCATGAGGAGCTTCTTGAGAAGAAAGGCTTCTACTACAATCTGTACAACAGCCAGTTCCAGGCGTCATAAAAGATATTTGGAAAAGAGAACAGCAGATCTGTGCCGCGCATGCGATTTTGAGGCGTGCGCGCGCAGATCTGCTGATTTTTTATATATTTTTGCAATATTCCGAAAAAAATACGGCATGGGGTATTGACGAATCCTATCACAGGTGCTATAGTTTTACAAAATAAAAAAAGACGTAGAAGTTTTTAGAAAATGTGCGGAGAGCCTTTGGAAATTTAATTTTCGAAAGGTGCACGACCGAAGAAGTAAAACTTTCAGGTGCTGGTTCTCTTCTTAAAACAAGAACGGACGGGAGACGGCGAGGACTAAAAACGGAGTGGTCTCTGGAGAAGCTCTTGAAAAGAGTGCCGAAGGTGCAATGCAGCGATGCAGAATCTCTCAGGCAAAAGGACAGAGTCAAAAAAGATACAGAAGAAAAACAGCCGCGGAACAAAAAAAGCGGTGCGCAGAAACGAAAAAATTCCGGAAGCGCGGTTTTTTGCTGTATTTTTCAATCAGAGCCATGTTCTGCAGGAAAAATTCCGCAGGAGATGGTATTTTTTTTCTCAAAACGGTGCGGATGTGTGATCCACATCGTTCAGACCATACGTCGAATGGAAAGGGAGAAAAGAAAATGGATGCATTGAATCAGGCAATTGCGCAGATCAGTGATGTGCTCTGGAACAGCGTACTGCTGTTTCTGCTGGTAGGTACGGGAGTTTATTTCTCTGTTCGGACCCGCTTTGTACAGGTAAGAAAGTTTAAGACCGCGTGGAACCGCGTCTTCGGCGGTTTCTCGTTAAAGGGTAAGAAGGCCGGAAAAGACGGCATGACTTCCTTCCAGGCGCTTGCAACAGCGATCGCCGCACAGGTCGGAACCGGAAACATCGCAGGATGTGCGACCGCACTCGTATCCGGCGGCCCGGGAGCCATCTTCTGGATGTGGCTTGCTGCGTTCTTCGGCATGGCAACGATCTACGGTGAGGCGTATCTCGCACAGATCTCAAAACGCCGCGATGAGAACGGAGAAGTCATCGGAGGACCGGTTTACTACATTACCCACGCATTCAAGGGAACGTTTGGAAAAGCACTGGCAGGCTTCTTTGCCGTAGCCGTTATTCTGGCGCTTGGCTTTATGGGAAATATGGTACAGTCGAACTCCATCAGTGATGCGTTCTACACCGCATTTTCCGTACCGAAATGGGTGATGGGTGTGATTGTAGCCGTTCTCGCCGCATTCATTTTCATCGGAGGTATCTCCCGTATCGCATCCTTCACCGAAAAAGTTGTTCCGGTGATGGCAGCACTGTATCTCGTCGGAGCCCTTGTTGTTATTCTGATCAACATCCAGCATGTGCCGTCAGCGATTGCTTCGATCTTTATCTGTGCATTCCGTCCGGACGCCGTATTTGGTGCAGCAGCCGGTATTACCGTGCGGAAAGCCATGCGTTACGGTGTTGCCCGAGGCCTCTTCTCTAATGAAGCCGGTATGGGTTCCACCCCGCATGCCCATGCGATTGCCGATGTCGAGAACCCGGAGGATCAGGGTGAAGTAGCGATGATCGGTGTCTTTATTGATACCTTCGTTGTCCTGACCATGACCGCTCTCGTTATTCTTTCTTCCGGCGTTCTGGAAGAGATGATGAGTACCGGTGTTAAAGGAACCCCGGTCGCACAGGCGGCATTCCGAACCGGCCTCAAAGGCTTCGGACCGGCGTTCGTAGCGATCTGTCTTCTGTTCTTTGCATTCTCGACCATCGTCGGATGGTACTTTTTCGCAAGACAGAACGTACAGTATCTGTTCGGAAAGAAAGCAGTCGTTCCGTTCTCGCTGATCGTCGTTGTGTTCGTTTTCCTCGGCTCTCTGCTGAAAGTGGATCTCGTATGGAACCTGTCAGACCTCTTTAACGGCCTGATGGTAATTCCAAACCTCATGGCGTTGATCGTCCTCGCAGGAACCGTAGCAAAAGCGGCAAAAGGTGAAAAAGTAGAATTCTAATCATATATACAGAACGGGAAAAAGGAGGAAAGTCTGCTGATGCAGACTTTCCTCCTTTTTGCAATTATTCAGAGCCACATCTCGATTCCGCTGCGCTGCATCTCGATGTGGCTTCTCGCCATATAAAATTTCAAGAAGAACTGTTCGTTCATGCGAGCATGACTCACAGTTCTTCTTGAAATTTTGCATGGCTCTGAATAATTGCAAAAAGAAAGACCGGCAGGGGAGCTACCGATCTTTCAAGGGGAGTATAAATAATTAATAAGGGGTTATTAATTGTAAAAAAATTTATGAAGGGTAAATTCTTTTACAAAATTGATTATAATACAGATAACGGGAAAAAGCAACATCGAAATTCAAAAGTTGGAAAAAATTACCACAATTTGGAAAGCAGTGGTCCGAAAGCAGGAAAAACACGGTATTTTTGGGCTTGCATTCCCCACTTTGGAACAGATACCGTGGAAAAACAGGGTTCTGGATGCATAATCTGCGCGGAAAAAGCGATACTAAAGGATGTCGCAGGACAAAAAAACATTCAGGAGGAAACAAGATTATGACCAGAAACAGCAAAAATGAATACAGCAAAAATGAATACAGCAAAAACGAGTACAGCAAAAACGGATACGAGAAAAGCGAATACAGCAAAAACAAGAAGAACAGCAGAGACTGCAATCATGTGAAAGACCGTGAGATGTCATCCTACGGTCAGCAGAACCGGGAGCAGGACGAGAAGGATGAGTATGAAAAATACTAAGTAAACCTTGGGATTCCAGCAGAAAAAGCCGGCGGAGGGTCCCATACGGACTCTGCCGCCGGTTTCTGCATACATATAAAACAGGAGAGAAAGTCAGATCCGGAGAGGGGGACCAGGATATGGCAGGCATGACACTGCTGGCGGCAGACCAGCTGGACTGGTACGTGGGAAAACCGTGGGCGATGATCATCGATGTGCGGAACCGGCGGGAATACGAAAAAGGGCATGTGAAAGGAGCGGTGAATCTTCCCTATGACCATCTGCTCGAACGGGTCTGTCTGCCGCGGGACAAAATTCTTGTGATCTGCTGTGAGCGGGGTGCCGCGAGCATGGCGGAGGGAAAGCGGCTGGCGGAGAACGGATACGAGGTCAAAACGGTCATCGGCGGAATGCATGCATACCGCGGACGATATCTGGTGGCGGGAGAAGAACTGTAAGGGGGCGGCAATCCAACATTTCTTCTTGTCAAGCGGGAAAAGATACGGTAAGATGAAACAGAAAACAATACAAAACCAAACCACAAAACGAAAGAGAGATCACGATATGAAATACATGTTTGCATCTGATATTCACGGTTCTGCCTATTACTGCAGAAAAATGCTGGAAGCCTTCGAGGCAGAGGGCGCAAGCCGCCTGTTTCTGTTAGGCGACCTTCTCTATCACGGCCCGAGAAACGATCTTCCAAAAGAATACGCACCGAAACAGGTCATCGCCATGCTGAATGAGAAAAAACAGTACCTCACCAACGTGCGCGGAAACTGCGACGCAGAAGTAGATCAGATGGTACTGGAGTTCCCGGTGCTGGCAGATTACGGCATCCTGATCGAGGGAGGCCATACCTTCTATATGAGCCATGGCCACATCTACAATGAGCAGAATCTGCCGCCGCTGATGGATGGAGATATCTTCCTGTACGGCCATACCCACGTCCTGCGTGCCGAGAAAAAAGGCGCACACACCTTTCTGAACCCGGGTTCTGTATCTCTGCCGAAAGAGGGCAATATCCCGACCTATGCAATCCTCGAGGACGGCGTATTTACGATCAAAGGCTTTGACGGCACCGTCGTAAAACAGCTCACATTATAAGAGGGGACGGGAGAGTATGGAATTATATGAATTGATCGCCCCGTGCCACTTCGGCCTGGAGGCGGTGATGAAACGTGAAATTCTCGACCTCGGCTACGAAATCGAGCGCGTGGAGGATGGAAAAGTAACGTTTCTTGCAGATGCAGAGGGAATCGCCTACGCCAACCTGTTCCTTCGCACGACAGAGCGTATCCTGCTCAAAGTAGGACAGGTCCACGCCGAGACGTACGATGAACTCTTTGAAGCGACAAAAGCGCTCCAGTGGGAGAAATTTATCCCGAAAAACGGAAAGTTCTGGGTAACGAAGGCAAACTCCATCAAGAGTAAGCTCTTCAGCCCGTCCGATATCCAGTCGATCATGAAAAAAGCGATTGTCGAGCGATTGAAACAGGTCTACCACATGGAGTGGTTCCCGGAGGACGGTGCACAGTACCCGATCCGTGTTTCGATTTTAAAAGACGAGGTTACGATCGGACTCGATACCTCCGGCGTTTCCCTTCATAAGAGAGGCTACCGCAAGCTGACCGCGAAAGCGCCGATCACCGAGACCCTTGCCGCAGCACTTATCATGCTGACTCCGTGGAAGGGTGACCGGATTCTTGTCGATCCGTTCTGCGGAAGCGGTACGTTCCCGATCGAGGCGGCCATGATGGCGGCCGATATTGCACCGGGTCTCAACCGTTCTTTCCTTGCGGAGCAGTGGACGCACCTCGTGCCGAAAAAATGCTGGATGGATGCGGCGGAGGATGCACGCTACCGGATCCGGAACGATATTGAGACAGATATTCAGGGCTTTGATATCGACGGAGATGTCATCAAGAGTGCCAGAGAGAACGCAAAGCTGGCCGGTGTGGATCACCTGATCCATTTCCAGCAGCGTCCGGTTGCCGAGCTGTCGCACCCGAAAAAATACGGTTTTCTGATTACCAACCCGCCGTACGGTGAGCGCCTGGAGGACAAAAAAGATCTTCCGGCCCTGTATCAGACATTAGGAGAGCGGTACCGCGCTCTCGATTCCTGGTCGATGTATCTGATCACGAGCTACGAGGATGCCGAGCGGTATCTCGGCAAAAAGGCGGATAAAAACCGTAAAATTTACAATGGAATGCTGAAAACCTACTTTTACCAGTACGCGGGACCGAAGCCGCCGCGCCGGGAAAAAGAACAGAAATAATACAAATGGAGGAGCAATGCCGAATGATTTTTGGCGTTGCTCCTTTTTGATAACAAAAATTAAAAGAAGAATTTTAGAAAAGTTTAATATTTTCTTGAAATCACTGCACTACTGTGCTAAACTGTCCTCATGCGAAATTTTTTCATCAAGCGGAGGAAACCATGAACGGACAGGAGATCAGAGACAGGCTGCTGCATTCCTACGAGAGGAGCTACGATATCGTAAAGCCGTCCGAAGTAAACGGCCATACATACGATGCCTGTGCAAGCTACCACGAGAGCGGCGCAAAATACGTGCTCTCAAAGAAAGCAGAGCTGTGGAGGATCAGCTGTCATGAGCATGCGTATTTTAAAGCGGTGGAAGAACTGAACGACCAGGACGTCGAAACATTTCTGACGGACCTGACAGAATGGATAGAGCCAAAGGTGGTTCGCGAGGGGAAGGAAGTACCGGATACCGACCACATGTACACGCTGGTCACCGGTATTTTTTTTGCGGACAAACCGGTTGCGGACAGCGTAAAGAAGAAAATCCGAAAATATAAGTATTATAAAAATTACCGGTTTTCTTTGAGAGGCTACTGTCAGGTGCGGCTGCTCGTCTTTGATACGGCAGAACAGAAAGTGTTTGGAAACCGGGCGGCTTGGGAATTGGTAAAGGGGTATGCTAAGATGTTCCGATCTTAGTTATCTATAAATTTATTCTACCAAAAAGAGGGAGGAAAAAACAAATGAATAGTATTCTTGTACTGGTTGTCGGAATCGGCATTCTGATCGCCGGATACGTATTCTACGGAAAATGGCTTGCCGGGCAGTGGGGCGTTGATCCGAAACGGAAAACCCCTGCATTCACCGAGGAGGACGGTGTGGACTACGTTCCTGCCAAAGCTCCTGTCTTAATGGGACATCACTTCTCATCCATCGCAGGCGCAGGCCCGATCAACGGACCGATTCAGGCCGCTGTCTTTGGATGGGTTCCGGTTCTTTTATGGGTACTCATCGGCGGTATCTTTTTTGGAGGCGTTCATGATTACGGCGCACTGTTTGCATCCCTGCGCCACAAAGGACAGTCCATCGGCGAGGTTATCGCAGACACCATGGGAAGTAAAGCGAAAAAACTCTTTATCGTCTTCGCTTACCTGACCCTGATTCTTGTTGTTGCAGCCTTCGGTTCCATCGTTGCCAATACCTTCAAGGCAGCCTATACCGAGAGCGGCGCTGTCGATGTGGCAGCAAGTTCTGCAAATGCAACAACCGCTATGATTTCCATTCTGTTCATCGTACTCGCCGTTGTGTTCGGTTTCATGGTATACAGAAGAAATGTATCTCTTGGCGTTTCCACCATCGCAGGCGTTGCAGCTATTGTTGTCTGCGTTGTTGTTGGATTAAACTTCCATCCGATCTATCTCTCCGAGACAGCATGGATGGTAATCGTTGGTATCTATATCACCGTAGCTTCTGTTGCACCGGTCTGGATTCTGCTTCAGCCGCGTGACTACTTAAGCTCCTTCCTTCTGTACTTCATGATGATCGTAGCCGCTGCCGGTGTCATCGGAAGTGCTCTGATGGGCCATGCATCCCTGGATATCCCGGCATTCACCGGATTCAAAGATACGCTGGCTCCGACCGGAAGTTCTCTTGGATTTATGTTCCCGGCCCTGTTCGTAACCATCGCCTGCGGAGCAATTTCCGGATTCCATTCACTCGTTGGTTCAGGAACTACATCGAAACAGCTTGACAATGAGAAAAATGCCCGCCCGATCGCATACGGCGGTATGCTGATTGAGTGTGCACTTGCAATCGTATCTCTGTGTGCAGTCGGCTACATCTGGTCCAGATACGCAGACGGAACCACCGTTGTTCCGACCGCTGTATTTGCAACCGGTATCTCCGAGATGGTAGCAACCATTCCGGGACTTGGCGGATCGACCCATGTACTGTACTCTCTGCTGGTTCTGACTGTATCGGTATTCTGCCTGACTTCTCTGGATACCGCAACCCGTCTGGCAAGATACATGTTCCAGGAGTTCTGGCTTGAGCCGGGACAGACTTACAAAGAGGCAACCGGCTACAAAGCCGTTCTGACCAATCCGGTTGTATCAACCGTTATCACCGTAGTACTCGGCATCGGCCTTGGCCTGACCGGTTATTCCAAAATCTGGCCGCTGTTCGGTGCATCCAACCAGCTGCTGGCAGCCATCGGACTTCTTGCTGTTGCCACCTGGCTCGGAAAAGTCGGCAAAAACAACAAAATGTTCCTGTTCCCGATGGTATTCATGCTGATCGTAACCATCACATCCCTTGTACAGACCCTGATCGCAAACTTCAAGGGCCTTGGCGCAGGCGTTGGCATCGGCTGGTGCGTAGCACGTATCGTGCTGGCAGGCCTGCTTGTCATCCTGGCGCTGATCCTGGCTTTCGATGGATTCAAGACTCTGGCAAATCAGAAAAAAGCAAAATAATGTGTGATTACAAAAAAAGGCTCCCGGATAAAACGGGGGTCTTTTTTTGTGACAGGGTTCTTGTGTTTGCGTCACACATACGGTATAATGATCGCAAGTTATTTCAGCGTGAAAGAAGGAAAACGGTTATGAAAAAAATTGTATTTGCAACAGGAAATGCCGGCAAAATGAAAGAAATCCGTGAAATCCTTGCGGATCTGCCGGTGGAAATTTATTCGATGAAAGAAGCCGGCATTTCGGTCGAGATCGATGAGAACGGCAAAACCTTTGAGGAGAATGCAAAAATCAAAGCACAGACCGTTGCCGGATGCACAGACGGCGACACGATCGTGCTGGCGGATGACTCCGGTCTGGAAGTGGATGCCTTAAACGGCGAGCCTGGTGTCTATTCGGCAAGATATATGGGAGAGGATACGTCCTACCGCATCAAAAATCAGAGCCTCGTTGACCGCCTGGAGGGCGTGCCGGTGGAAAAAAGAACGGCACGATTCGTCTGTGTGATTGCAGCCGCCTTCCCGGATGGAACAGTCTGTACCACCAAAGGAACGATCGAGGGAAAAATCGGTTACGAGGAACGCGGGGAGAACGGTTTTGGCTATGACCCGATTTTCTATCTGCCGGATATGAGCCGCACGACCGCAGAACTTTCTCCGGAAGAGAAAAACGCAGTCAGCCACAGAGGAAAAGCACTGGCGGCGATGAAAGAACAGATTGCATCATATTTGAAATAAGAAGAGGGAAGAGAATGAGTATGAAATTTCTGATAGTGAGCGATACCCATGGACGGATGTATAACCTTGAGGAGGCCATGGAACGTGAGGAGTTCGACGGCATGATCCACTGCGGTGACGTGGAAGGGATGGATGACCTGATCAAATCCAAGGTAAACGGCCCGTGCTATATGGTCATGGGAAATAATGACTGGTTTTCAAACCTCCCGGCGGAGATTCAGGTGAACATTGATGATTACCGTGCCTTTATCACACACGGTCATAACTACGGCGTATCGCTCGGCCTGGAGGGAATCTATGCGGAGGCGCTTTCCAGGGGTGTGGATATCGTACTGTTCGGCCATACGCACCGGCCGGTCGCAGAAAAGCGTGGAAATCTCTGGATTGTCAATCCGGGCAGCCTCACGTATCCGCGTCAGATGGGAAGAAAACCAAGCTATGCCATGCTGACGATCAATGAAGAGCATGAGCTTTCGGTGGAAATCAAGTATCTGGATTAAAAAACGGGTCGAAAAAGGGCGGAAAACAGCCCGAAATCGAATGAATTATCGCAACTAACATGACTATTCCAAAGAAAACAGGGTAGTACCGGAGCAGGTTCTGACTAATTCTTAAAAAGTTTGTCAAAAAAATACAATTTAGGTGTTGACAGATGAGAAAAGATATGATAAGATCTCTTTGTTGTCCGGTGAGAACAAAACAACACAAAAAACATTTTGAAAAAAATGAAAAAAAGTGTTGACAAACCGAAAACAATGTAATATAATAAATCTTGCGTCGAGCGCGAAAGGGTTAAACGCAAATCGGGAAACCTTGTTTACGGGGTGTGGCTCAGCTTGGCTAGAGCGCCTGGTTTGGGACCAGGAGGTCGCAGGTTCGAATCCTGTCACCCCGATGTCGTGCGGGTGTAGTTCAATGGTAGAACACCAGCCTTCCAAGCTGGATACGTGGGTTCGATTCCCATCACCCGCTTGCTGCTACAATTTTGTAGAAGCTGTGTGCTTGTAGCTCAGTTGGATAGAGCAACGGCCTTCTAAGCCGTGGGTCGGGGGTTCGAATCCCTCCAAGCACGCTTCACTAAAATTAAATAGTGAAAAAGACTGTAAGTCGTAATTATGGTGGGTATAGCGCAGTTGGTTAGCGCGCCAGATTGTGGCTCTGGAGGCCAAGGGTTCGAATCCCTTTATCCACCCTGCCAGCAAGGCGAAACATTGGGCTATCGCCAAGCGGTAAGGCACAGCACTTTGACTGCTGCATTCGCTGGTTCGAATCCAGCTAGCCCAGTTGGATGCAAAAGTATACGGAGCATTAGCTCAGTCGGTAGAGCACTTGACTTTTAATCAAGTTGTCCGGGGTTCGAATCCCCGATGCTTCACTAAATAACCCATAGAAAACGCCCATGGAGGTTTTCTATGGGGTTTTCTTTTTTGAAAAAATAATATGCGGTTATGACGGAATTGGCAGACGTGCAGGATTTAGGTTCCTGTGCCTTTCGGCGTGTGGGTTCGAGTCCCACTAACCGCAGAAAAATCCACAGCAGTAAAATGACAAAAATCAGATTCTAAATAATTGCAGCAAAAATATTCGCGCATCAAATATCTTAAAAACTCCAAACAGAACCGAAAATCAAATAGAGAATAGATAGAGGAAAAATGGTATGACAAGAGAAAAGTATGAGTCATTGCCTTTGAGCATGCTGAAAGCGCTGGCAAAATCCAGAAACATGAAGGGGATTTCCACCCTGCGGAAAGAAGCGCTGATTGAGCGGATGCTGGAAGAAGATCAGAAAGAAAACCAGAAAAACATGGAAGAGCCGGCGGTTCTAAAAGAGGAAAAAAAGACGGAAACTGTACAGGATCAGAATCAGGAACCGCAGGAAAAGCGGGAGGACGGTATGGAGCGCCAGAATCGGGAAACCTCGGAAAACGGCACCGCGCGCCCGTACCAGAGACCGCGGTATGTCCGCCGGGAAGAGCGCAGTGAAAACGGAGAGCGCCAGGAGTACCGTCCAAGAGCGCCGCGTTTCAATGAGCGTAGATTTCAGGAACCACGGAATTATAATCAGAATAACCGTGAGGAAGAGCAAAGACAGGAGCCGCGTCAGGAAGCAGGGCAGGAAATGAGACAGGAGCCGCTGCGTCAGGAAGCAAGACCAGAGACGAGACAGGAACCGCGTCAGGAAACCAGCACGCTCGACAGCGGCCAGGAGGCCTGCGGCATCCTCGAGGTCATGCCGGACGGATTTGGATTTATCCGCTCCGACAACTATATGCCGGGCGACAGCGATGTCTACGTTTCTCCGTCCCAAATCCGCCGTTTCGGACTGAAAACGGGAGATATCATCCGTGGAAACACGAGAGTAAAGTCCGCAACCGAAAAATTCAGCGCCCTTTTATACTTAAAGAGCGTCAACAATCTGCCGCTCGACCAGATCATGCGCCGCGGCAATTTCGAAGATATGACACCGGTCTTCCCGGATGAGCGGCTGCGCCTTGAGCGCCCGGGCGGAAGCATGGCGATGCGGATCGTGGATCTTGTAAGTCCGATCGGAAAAGGCCAGCGAGGCATGATCGTCTCCCCGCCGAAAGCCGGAAAAACGACGCTTTTGAAGGATGCGGCAAAATCCATCCTGCGGAACAACCCGGAGATGTATCTGATCATCCTTCTGATCGACGAGCGGCCGGAGGAGGTCACCGACATTAAAGAAGCGATTCAGGGATCGAATGTGGAAGTCATCTATTCCACCTTCGATGAGCAGCCGGAGCACCACAAACGCGTGTCCGAGATGGTCATTGAGCGCGCGAAACGTCTTGTGGAGAGTAAAAAAGACGTTACGATCTTCATCGACAGCATCACACGTCTCGCCAGAGCTTACAACCTGACCGTTCCGCCGAGCGGCCGTACCCTTTCCGGCGGTATCGATCCGGCAGCACTCTACATGCCGAAACGGTTCTTCGGCGCGGCCAGAAACATGCGCGAGGGCGGAAGCCTGACGATTCTTGCAACGGCGCTTGTGGACACCGGAAGCAAGATGGACGATGTCGTTTACGAGGAATTCAAAGGCACCGGAAACATGGAACTCGTGCTCGACCGGAAACTGCAGGAACGCCGCGTCTTCCCGGCCATCGACATAGCCAAATCGGGAACAAGAAGAGAAGATCTGCTTCTGACACCGGATGAGCAGGAGGCCGTTTACAATATGCGGAAGGCATTAAACGGCATGAAATCCGAGGAAGCCGTGGAAAATATTCTGAACATGTTTGCCCGCACCGGAAACAACGGCGAACTGATTCAAATTTTAAAAAAACAAAAAATAGTATAAGGCTTGCAATTTTCAAAATTGTGTGATACAATGAGAAAGCTGTGCAAGGTTGATGAGATTTTGTCAGCCTGAAATACGAAATCATCAGAGTAAATCTGAGAAGATAACAATATTAAGAAGAGGTGAATAAAATGAGAGAAGGAATCCATCCAGAATACCATCAGGCAACTGTTACCTGCAACTGCGGAAATACTTTTGTAACAGGTTCTACCAAGAAAGAGATCCACGTTGAGATCTGTTCTAAATGCCATCCGTTCTACACTGGCCAGCAGAAAGCTGCTGCAGCTCGTGGACGTATCGAGAAGTTCAACAAGAAATACGGCATGAAATAAGAATTGAATCAAGCAAGATGAAAAACGGGCTGAGGTTGGAAGATCTCAGCCCGTTCTTGCGTTACGGATGCAGAAAATCCCCTTTGAGGAGGTAAACGTAAATTATGAAATCATCCAATATTGGCGGCCAGGCCGTGATGGAAGGCGTCATGATGATGAACAAGGACCGCTATTCCGTCGCAGTACGCCGGCCGGACGGGGAGATTGAGGTTAAAGTAGAGCAGCACAAGCCGCTGACGAAGCACAAGGAGCTCTTAAAAGTTCCGATTCTGCGCGGTGTCTTCAGCTTTGCCGATTCGATGATCGTCGGCATGAGTTCCCTTATGTACTCCGCTTCGTTCTATGAGGACGAGGAGGAGGAAAAGAAAAAGCCGGCGACGAAAGAGGAAGAGGAGCAGCAGAAAGCGAAAAAAGAAAAGACAGACAAGCTGATGATGTACGGAACCGTCACATTTTCCGTTGTCATCGCCGTCGTTCTCTTTCTGATGGTGCCGTACTTCCTGTCCGAACTGCTGCGCAAAGCGGGAGCCGGAACGACACTGACTGCGGTGGCAGAGGCCTTTGTGCGTGTGGCACTGTTCCTCGGCTATCTGGCAGCCATTTCCCGTATGGAAGACATTCAGCGCGTGTTCATGTACCACGGCGCCGAGCATAAATGCATCAACTGCGTTGAGCACGGTCTGGAACTGAACGTGGAAAACGTCTTAAAGAGTTCCCGGGAGCACAAGCGCTGCGGAACGAGCTTTCTGATGTACGTCATCGTCATCAGCATCATCTTTTTCATGTTCATCCGGGTCGATTCCCCGGTGCTGAAAATTGTGATCCGCCTGCTTCTCATTCCGGTGATCGCGGGAGTTTCGTATGAAATTATCCGCCTGGCGGGAAAAAGTGACAATAAACTGGTCAACCTGATCAGTAAACCGGGCCTGATGCTGCAGCACCTGACGACGCGCGAGCCGGATGCCGAGATGGCAGAGGTTGCGATCGCCGCTGTGGAGGCTGTGTTTGACTGGAGAGCGTACCTGAACGAAAACTTTGGTTATACGTACCCGGCCAAAACCGAAAAAAAAGAACATGAGGAGCCGTGACCGATGAGTGTGCACGATAGAAAAAACTTGAAATCTGCACTGGAATCCGCTATTCTGTACTTACAAAAGCAGGGGGTGGAGGAGGCCCGGCAGGACGCATGGCTTTTACTGGAGCATGTCTGCGGGATCAGCCACAGCACCTACTTTGTACACAGTGAAGATGAAATGCCAAAAGAACAGCAGGAGCAGTACGAAGCGCTGGTCAGAAAGCGCGGCGAACACATTCCGCTGCAGCAGCTGACCGGAGAGGCGTGGTTCTACGGAATCCCTTTTTTTGTGAATGAGCATGTACTGATTCCGCGGCAGGACACCGAGATTCTTGTGGAGGAAGCGCTCCGCGGCCTTCCAAAAGATGCACGGATTCTCGATCTCTGCACCGGTTCGGGATGCATTCTCATATCGCTTCTTGTGACGAGAGAGGACTGCACTGGAATCGGCGCGGATCTCTCCGAGAAAGCCTTACAGGTTGCGGAAAAGAACGGCGCACAGGCGGGCGGACGGGCATCGTTCGTAAAGAGCAACTTATTTGAAAACATCGAGGGAACCTTCGATGTGATCGCAAGCAATCCGCCGTATATCCGCACGGATGTGATTGAAACGCTGATGCCGGAGGTGCGCGACCATGAGCCGCGGATGGCACTCGACGGCAGTGCGGACGGTCTTGTCTTTTACCGGAAGATTACAGAGCAGGCAGGAAGCTATTTAAAAGAGGGCGGAAAGCTCTGTTTTGAAATTGGATATGCTCAGGGAGATGAAGTGCGGGAGCTGATGGAAACCCACGGCTTTGCCGATGTACAGGTTCTGAAAGATCTGGCAGGCCTGGACCGCGTGGTGACCGGTATCTGGCACAAAAAACCCTGACAGAAATGAATTTTAATTTTGACACCATAATGACATCATAAACAGACGAAAACAGCAAAAAGGAGCAGTCATTTTATGTTTGATAAACTTGATGATATCCTCATGCGTCTCGAGGAGGTACTGAATCAGTTAAGCGAGCCGGACGTCGCTGCCGATGCGGCGAAGTTCCAGAAGCTGATGAAGGAGCAGGCAGAACTCCAGCCGATCGCAGACGCATATAAGGACTATAAAACACAGAAACAGACCATCGAAGAGAGCCTGATGCTTCTTGAGGAGGAATCCGACGAAGAGATGCGCGAAATGCTGAAAGAAGAGCTCTCCGATGCGAAAAAACGCGTAGAGGAGCTGGAGCAGGAGCTCAAAGTCCTGCTTCTGCCGAAAGACCCGAACGATGACAAGAACGTTATCGTAGAGTTCCGCGCAGGTGCCGGCGGAGACGAGGCGGCACTCTTTACCGCAGAAATCTGCCGTATGTACATCAAATACGCAGAGAGCCGCGGCTGGAAAACAGAGCTGACCAGCGCCGATGAAAACGGAATCGGCGGCTTTAAAGACGCAACACTTCTGATCAACGGAGCAGGCGCGTACTCCCGGATGAAGTACGAGAGCGGCACGCACCGCGTACAGCGTGTGCCGGAAACCGAGTCCGGCGGAAGAATCCATACCTCAACCATGACCGTAGCGATCATGCCGGAGGTGGACGACGTCGAAGTACAGATCGACCCGAAAGATTACAAATTCGATGTATTCCGTGCTTCCGGAAACGGCGGCCAGTGTGTCAATACGACCGACTCAGCAGTCCGTCTGACCCACTTCCCGAGCGGCATCGTCATTTCCTGCCAGGATGAGAAATCACAGTTAAAGAATAAGGACAAGGCACTGAAGATTCTGCGTGCCCGTCTGTACGACTTAGAGCAGCAGAAACAGCACGATGAGATGGCCGAGCTTCGAAAGAGCCAGGTCGGAACGGGAGACCGCTCTGAGAAGATCCGTACGTACAACTTCCCGCAGGGACGTGTGACGGATCACAGAATCAAACTGACCTTATACAAACTGGACGCCATTATGAACGGCGATCTGGATGAAATCATCGACAGTCTGATTGCAGCCGATCAGGCCGCAAAGCTGAGCAGCATGCAGGAAGAAGCATAATAATAAACGCTGCGAGTCACGATTGGTCTACAGGATCGATTGTTGATAGAATAAACAAGAGAAAAAAGGGGAAAAGAGAAAGGGAAAACGCTATGAAGAAAACAGCACTTGTGATCATGGCAGCCGGAATCGGCAGCAGATTTGGAAAGGGAATCAAACAGCTTGAGCCAGTAGGACCAAACGGGGAGATCATCATGGATTATTCCATCCACGATGCACTGGAAGCCGGCTTCAACAAAGTAGTCTTCATCATCCGCAAGGATCTGGAGAAAGATTTTAAGGAAGTCATCGGCAACCGCATCAGCAAAATCACAGAGGTGGAATATGCATTCCAGGAGCTCGATGATCTGCCGGCAGGCTTTGCAAAACCGGAAGGCCGTACCAAACCGTGGGGAACCGGCCAGGCCGTTCTTGCCTGCAAAGGTCTTGTAAAAGAGCCGTTTGCTGTTATCAATGCTGATGACTATTACGGAAAAGATCCGTTCGTAAAACTGCACGACTACCTTGTACAGGAGCATGATGTGGATGAAGTTATGCCGATCTCCATGGCAGGATTCGTGCTTGGAAACACCTTAAGTGACAACGGCGGTGTTACAAGAGGTGTCTGCGTCGTTGATGAAAACGGAAATCTGACTGGTGTCAACGAGACGAAAAACATCGTAAAGACCGCAGAGGGCGCAGGCGTTGAAAAAGAAGACGGAACGGTTGATCCGATCGACAAAAACTCGCTTGTTTCCATGAACATGTGGGGACTGCAGCCGGAGTTCATTGATCTTCTGGAGAAAGGCTTTGTTGAATTCCTTTCTGCACAGAAAGAGGGAGATGTAAAAGGCGAGTACCTCCTTCCGATCTACATCGACGAGCTGCTGCACGCAGGAAAAGCAGAAGTAAAAGTTCTTCCGACCGACGCAGAGTGGTTCGGCGTAACGTATCAGGAAGACAAAGCTTCCGTAACAGAAGCATTCCGCAAACTGATTGCGGACGGCGTATACAGCGAGAAGCTGTACGACTAATTACGATATTTTGTTATTTGAGTGAATAACCAGAAAAAGCGTGTTTGAATGATTGCAAAAAATTTCAGACACGCTTTCTGCCCGAAAGGGGAAAGGAGCATACCATGGGTAAATATTTTGGAACAGATGGATTTCGCGGAGAAGCAAACATTGATCTGACGGTTGAGCATGCATATAAAGTGGGAAGATTCCTCGGATGGTATTTCGGAAAAGACCACAAAGCACAGATCGTCATTGGAAAAGACACCAGACGCTCCAGCTACATGTTCGAATATTCGCTGGTAGCAGGACTGACCGCATCGGGAGCAGACGCTTATCTGCTGCATGTAACGACCACCCCGAGCGTTTCCTATGTTGTCCGTACCGAAAACTTTGACTGCGGAATTATGATCTCCGCCAGCCACAACCCGTTCTATGACAACGGAATCAAAGTCATCAACGGCCTGGGACAGAAACTGGAAGCCGACATCGAAGCGCAGATCGAAGCCTACATCGACGACGGAACACCGAAGATCCCGTTCGCAACGAGAGAAGACATCGGACGTACCGTGGATTTTGCAGCCGGAAGGAACCGCTACATTGGACACCTGATCTCGATTCCGACAAAATCCTTTAAAAACATGAGAGTCGGACTCGACTGCTCCAACGGAAGTGCCTCTTCCGTAGCCAAGAGCGTGTTTGATGCCATCGGCGCCAAGACATATGTGATCCACAACGAGCCGGACGGAACAAACATCAACTGCGGCTGTGGTTCCACCCACATCGAAGAGCTTCAGAAATATGTAAGAGAGAAACACCTCGATGTCGGATTTGCCTACGACGGAGACGCAGACCGCTGCATCGCTGTCGATGAGCTGGGAAATGTGGTAGACGGAGACCTGATCATGTATGTCTGCGGTAAATACTTAAAAGAAAAAGGCCAGTTAAACGGAGATACGATTGTGACCACGATCATGTCAAACCTCGGTCTTTACAAAGCGTGTGACCGCGCCGGTATCCGGTATGAGAAGACGGCAGTCGGCGACAAATACGTGTGCGAGAACATGATGGCAAACGGCTATTCTCTCGGCGGAGAGCAGTCCGGCCACATCATTTTCAGCAAGCACGCGACGACCGGTGACGGAATCCTGACCTCCCTGATGGTGATGGAAGTGCTGATAGATAAGAAACTCCCGCTCAGCACCCTGACAGCCGAGGTAGTGATTTACCCGCAGCTCTTAAAGAATGTCCGCGTGGCAAACAAAGCAGCTGCAAAGGCCAACCCGGCAGTACAGAAAGCAATAGAAGACGTAGCAGAGGCCCTGGGCGATGACGGACGCATCCTCGTAAGAGAGAGCGGCACCGAGCCGGTGATCCGTGTCATGGTGGAAGCACCGGACGACGCAACGTGTGCAAAATACGTAGACCAGGTTGTTTCTGTGATGCATAAAGAAGGACTTGTGACAGAATGAAAAAAAGACTGGTAATCTTTTTTCTGGCGGCGGCAATGGTGCTTGGCGGCTGTGAAAATAAAAATTCAAAGCTTTATAAAAAGGGCATCGAGGCGCTCGAACAGAAGGACTACGTAACGTCGATTGCGATGCTGGAGGGAGCCGTAAAGGCAGGCGACCGACTGGCGGAGAGCTACCGGTCGCTCGGCATCGCTTATCTGAAAAGCCAGGAGTATGACAAGGCAAAAGAGGCTTTCAAGAGCAGTCTTTCGAGCATGAAGCACAAAGACGCGGAGTTTTCGCGCGATGTCATGTATTACGAGGCGGAAACCTGCGTACAGGCCGGAGATCTGGATGGAGCCATTGAGATCTGCACCAATATTCAGGAAGAAAAGGCCGATGCCGATGCGCTGTTCCTTAGGGGACGCGCGTACTTCCTGCAGAAGAATTACGAGCAGGCGAAGGTGGATTTTGATGCGGCAGTGGAGACGAAGGAGAGCTATCAGCTCTGCCTTGACATTTACGAGCTGTATCAGGAGAGCAGCATGAAGGCGGACGGAGACCGTTACCTCGAAGCGGCAGTGAAGATTGAGTCGAAAACGACCGAGGATTATTATAACATCGGCTGCGCATACTACTATCTGGAGGAGCAGGACGAGGCGGTCAAAGCGTTCTCGAAGGCAATGAAGGACGGCAGCAGCGCGGCGATGGAAATGCTCGGCGAGGTTTACCTTTCCAATGGTCAGAACGACGAGGCGAAAGCACTGTTTTCTTCGTATCTTTCGACAGATGGCTTTGCGGCGGCAGCAAACAACGGGCTGGCGCTCTGCGCACTTGCGGAAAACGACACGGACAGTGCACTCTCGTATATCGAGGAAGGACTCAAAACGGCAGAGGATTCCGACCGGGAAAATCTGCTGTTCAACCAGATTGTATCCTATGAAAAACGGGCGGATTTTGATACCGCGAAGTCGCTGATGGCGGATTTTCTGGCAGCATACCCGGAAAACACCGCGGCGCAGCGGGAAAATACGTTTCTCCAGAACCGATAACAGACGGAGGAAGTTGGATTGTTTGATTTAAGAGAAGAACAGGAGCGCGTGATTCTGGTCGGCGTACAGGAAAACGGCGGCGCAAACGCAGAAGAATCGCTCGACGAGCTGGCGGAACTGGCCAGCACCGCCGGTGCGAAGGTGGAGGGCCGCCTGGTGCAGGTGCGGGAGGCCATTCATCCGGGAACGTACATCGGAAAAGGAAAATTAGAGGAATTGAAAATTCTGGTGCGCGCCTGCGATGCGACGGGCATCATCTGCGACGATGAGCTCTCCTCGATCCAGTTAAAAGGGCTGGAGGAAGCACTGGAATGCAAGATCATGGACCGTACGCTTTTGATCCTGGATATCTTTGCGGCGCGCGCCGTGAGCAGCGAGGGTAAAATCCAGGTTGAGCTGGCCCAGTTAAAGTACCGTGCGTCCCGACTTTCCGGCCTTGGCACATCGCTTTCCCGTCTCGGCGGCGGAATCGGTACGAGAGGACCGGGAGAGAAAAAGCTGGAAACCGACCGGCGCCTGATCCGCACGCGTATTACGCAGTTAAAACGTGAGCTTGAGGAAGTACGCCAGCACAGAGAGCTCCTTCGTGAAGGCAGAAAACGTTCCAAAATCCCGGTAGCGGCGCTCGTAGGCTATACGTCAGCGGGAAAGAGCAGTCTTTTAAATGCACTGACAGGATCGGAAATTCTGGCAGATGCAATGCTGTTTTCCACGCTGGATACGACGACGCGGTCACTGACCCTTCCGGATGGACAGGAAATCCTGCTGACCGATACGGTTGGATTTATCAATAAGCTGCCACATCATCTGATCGATGCATTCCGCAGTACGCTGGAGGAAGCACGGTATGCCGACTATATTCTCCACGTTGTGGATACGTCAAATCCGCAGATGGAGCTGCAGATGCAGGTCGTGTACGATACGCTGCGGGAACTGAAAGTTGAGGACAAAAAGATCGTCACCCTGCTGAACAAGCAGGATAAGCTTCTCGCCCCGATGGTTGTAAAAGATTTCCGGGCAGACGCGAGCCTTGCGGTCTCTGCCAAAACAGGACAGGGACTCGAAGACCTCAAAAATTTACTCTCCTCGTGGATGATGGAGGGAAAAATCTATATCGAGCGCCTCTATCCGTACGATAAGGCGGGAACGATTTCACTGATCCGCGGATACGGAATTCTGCTCGAAGAAGAATATCTGCCGGAAGGCATCCGCGTAAAAGCCTATGTACCGAAGGATATCTATCCGAGGGTATAGAGGTATGGCAAGCGGGCTTAAAAACGGCAGTACATCCCTTTAAGCGCCGTACAGCGCCGAAAAATGGAAGGGACAGAATACAAGTAAAAGTACCATATCTAGTGATGTTAGAAAATTTCACACTAGATATGGTACTTTTTACTATTGACGGGAGAAACATGCTCTGCTATCATATGGTTCAGACACTGCAAAGAGTGGAACCTTAAAAAGGCCTTGCAGAAACGGTTGAATTAACAGGAGGGATTCCATGTTTCAGGTAGAAAAGAGAGACGGAACGATTGCAGAGTTCCAGATGAAAAAGATTACCGATGCGATTGGAAAAGCATTCGGCGCAAAAGATATGCAGTTCAGCGATGACATGCTTCAGATGCTGGCACTGCGCGTAACAGCGGACTTTCAGTCCAAGATCAAAGACGGAAAAATTTCAGTGGAGGCAATTCAGGACAGCGTGGAGAACGTGCTGATCCAGTGCGGCTACGCAGAAGTGGCAAAAGCTTACATTCTGTACCGCAAGCAGAGGGAAAAAATCCGCAACATGAAATCGACGATCGTAGACTACAAAGAGATCGTGGACAGCTACGTAAAAGTAGAGGACTGGCGTGTCAAAGAGAACTCGACCGTAACGTATTCTGTCGGCGGTCTGATCTTAAGCAATTCCGGCGCGATCACAGCCAACTACTGGTTATCAGAGATTTATGATGACGAGATCGCCGAGGCACACCGCAACGCGGATATTCACATCCACGACCTGTCGATGCTGACCGGCTACTGTGCAGGATGGTCGTTAAAACAGCTCATCAAAGAAGGACTTGGCGGCATCAACGGAAAGATTACTTCTTCTCCGGCAAGACATCTTTCGGTTCTGTGCAACCAGATGGTCAACTTCCTCGGCATTATGCAGAACGAGTGGGCAGGTGCGCAGGCATTTTCTTCATTTGATACGTATCTGGCGCCGTTCGTCAAAGTGGACAACTTAAGCTACGGCGAAGTGAAGAAGTGCATCGAGGCGTTTATCTACGGCGTCAACACACCGAGCCGCTGGGGAAGCCAGGCACCGTTCTCCAACATCACACTCGACTGGACCGTACCGGATGACCTCGCGGAGCTTCCGGCGATCGTCGGCGGTAAGGAGATGGACTTCAAGTACAAAGACTGTAAAAAAGAGATGGATATGGTCAACAAAGCGTTCATCGAGACGATGATCGAGGGAGATGCCAACGGAAGAGGCTTCCAGTACCCGATCCCGACCTACTCCATCACATCCGATTTTGACTGGTCCGATACGGAGAATAACCGTCTGCTGTTCGAAATGACTGCAAAATACGGTACCCCGTACTTCTCCAACTACATCAACAGCGATATGAAACCAAGCGACGTGCGCTCCATGTGCTGCCGTCTCCGCCTGGATCTGCGTGAGCTTCGAAAGAAAACCGGCGGATTCTTCGGTTCCGGCGAGAGCACCGGATCGGTCGGCGTTGTCACCATCAATATGCCGCGTATCGCATATCAGTCCAAAGATGAGAAAGAGTTCTACCGCCGTCTCGATCATATGATGGATATTGCCGCACGTTCGTTAAAGACGAAACGTGAGGTCATTACCCGTCTCCTGGATGAGGGACTGTATCCATATACGAAACGGTACCTTGGAACGTTTGAGAACCACTTCTCAACCATCGGTCTGATCGGTATGAACGAGGCCGGCTTAAATGCCGCATGGCTCGGAAAGGGTCTGGAGGATCCGAAGACACAGCAGTTTACGAAAGAAGTTCTGAACCATATGAGAGAGCGTCTTTCTGATTACCAGGAGGAGTACGGCGATCTGTACAACCTTGAGGCAACTCCGGCGGAGTCGACCGCATACCGTCTGGCAAAACACGACCGTGCAAAATGGCCGGATATCAAGACCGCAGGCCATGAGGGAGATACCCCGTACTACACCAACAGCTCCCATCTGCCGGTGGACTATACCGAGGATATTTTCTCTGCGCTTGATATTCAGGATGATCTGCAGACGCTGTACACCTCGGGAACTGTATTTCATGCGTTCCTTGGCGAAAAACTGCCGGACTGGAAAGCAGCAGCTTCCCTTGTGCGGAAGATTGCAGAGAACTACAAACTGCCGTACTACACGCTGTCCCCGACGTATTCTGTTTGTGCGAACGACGGCTATCTCGCCGGCGAGCATTTTACATGTCCGATCTGTGGAAAAGAGGCAGAGGTTTACAGCCGTATCACGGGATATTACCGTCCGGTCAAGAACTGGAACGACGGAAAACGCCAGGAGTACAAGAACAGAACTGTATATGATATCATCCACTCCAAATCGCCGGAGCAGAAAATGAAATCGTACGGCGCAGCAGAGAAACTGGCAGAGCAGGCCGCTGGAAAAGAAGAGCCGAAAGCCGCTGCAGCAGCAGATAAAATCGAGGAAGACGGCATGTACCTGTTTACGACAAGCACCTGCCCGAACTGCAAAATGGCAAAAGAAATGCTCGCCGAGGAGCAGTATGAGGTGATCGACGCAGAGCGTCACCCGGATCTTGCCGCACAGTACGGCATCATGCAGGCACCGACTCTTCTCGTTGTGGAGGACGGCCAGGCGCAGAAGATTGTGAATGCTTCCAATATCCAGAAATATGTGGATGAATATCTCTCCTAAATCTGTGCGCATATAGTTGCAGGAAAGAACAAACAGAGTTATAATAGGAAAAAGTGATACCCTCGCCCGGGCATCCCGGGTGGGGGTATTATTATGGCGCTGAGCACAGCAGAAATCGGCCCGGTGGACCGGTTTCACTTACAGAAGGGAGAAAAATTATGGGATACAGCCAGGACACAATCTGTGTACAGGGAGGATGGCAGCCGAAAAACGGTGAGCCGCGTGTACTTCCGATTTACCAGAGCACAACATTCAAATATGCAACCAGCGAGGAAATGGGAAAACTGTTCGATCTGGAGGAAGAGGGATATTTCTATTCCCGTCTGCAGAACCCGACGAACGACGTCGTAGCACAGAAAATCTGCGATCTGGAGGGCGGCGTGGCAGCCATGCTCACATCTTCCGGCCAGGCGGCAACGATGCTTGCTGTTACCAACATCTGTGAGGCAGGCGACCACGTTGTCTGCGCGGCAAAGGTTTATGGAGGAACCTCCAACCTGCTCGCCGTTACCTTAAAACGATTCGGCATCGAGACTACCCTCGTGGACCAGGATGCGCCGGCAGATGAGCTGGAAAAAGCATTCCAGCCGAACACCAAAGCTGTCTTTGCCGAGACGATTTCCAACCCGGCAGGTGTTGTACTTGACATTGACAAGTTTGTTAAACTTGCACATGAGCACGGCGTTCCGATGATCTGCGACAACACCTTTGCAACCCCGATCAACTGCCGTCCGTTCGAGTTCGGTGTAGATATTGTCACCCATTCCACCACAAAATACATGGACGGCCATGCAATGGCGCTCGGCGGAGCGATTGTCGATTCCGGAAACTTCGACTGGGATGCGCATGCAGACAAATTCCCGGGCCTTACTACACCGGACGAATCGTACCACGGCGTGATTTATACGCAGAAATTCGGTAAAAAAGCGTATATCACAAAAGCAACCGCGCAGCTGATGCGTGATATGGGAGCGTGCCAGTCCCCGCAGAATGCATTCCTGACGAATGTCGGTCTGGAGACCCTGCACCTGCGCGTGGAGCGCCACTGCAGAAATGCCGAGAAAGTGGCAGAGTTCCTGAAAAATCATCCGAAGGTAGCGTGGGTTGAGTACGCAGGCCTTGCAGACAGCAAATACCATGCACTGGCAGAAAAATATATGCCGAACGGAACGTGCGGCGTTCTCTGCTTCGGACCGAAGGGCGGAAGAGACGGTGCGATGCGTTTTACGAACGGCCTGAAAATGGTAGCAATTGTAACACACGTTGCCGATGCAAGAAGCTGCGTTCTGCACCCGGCAAGCCATACCCACCGCCAGCTGAACGATCAGCAGCTCATCGAAGCCGGTGTTCTGCCGGATCTGATCCGTCTGTCAGTCGGCATCGAGGATGTGAACGATATCATTGCAGACCTTGATCAGGCGCTTGCGAACGTATAAAGATACAAAAAACAGGATGTGAAAAGGAGCGTATTGGTAAAATGGAAGAAATGGCAAAGAAACGCGTAAAAGATTCTGAGACAGAGCAGTCGTATCTTCTGATGCACCGCCATATCAACGGCTATGGCCGTCTGTTCGGCGGCCAGCTGGTCGCGTGGATCGATGAGCTTGCCGGTCTGGTGGGACGCCGCCACTGCGGCCACGAAATAACCACCGCGTGCATCGACAATCTGAACTTCAAGCATCCTGCTTTTCTGAACGACACCGTCGTACTGGTCGGAAGGGTGACGTATGTCGGACGCACTTCAATGGAGGTGCGCGTCGACACGTACGTGGAAGAGCTTGCGACCGGCATTCGGAAAATGATCAACCGTGCCTACGTGGTGATGGTGGCCATCGACGAGAACGGCCGCGCACTTCCCGTCCCGGGCCTGATTCTGGAATCCCCGGAGCAGGAAGCTGAGTGGGAGGGCGGAAAACGCCGCTATGAACTGCGAAAAGAGCGTCACAGAGAGGGGTTCTAAGTTGACGTTCACCCGCACATTTGCAGAATCCACCGGGGCGTTTACCGGAGCTGTCTTCGTGCATTCTGAAAATTTCATTTAAAAAAATCCCGCCGTGTCCCTTGACAGGCGGGATTTTCCATGTTAAGGTAAAGGCAGTTATACGACTGACGGAAGTGGAAATGACCACAGGGAGTATAGCGTGAGAAGAGGCCGACCGTCTGGGCAGAAGAATGCTTGGGGGAGTGGGTCTGTTTTTTTATCCAAAAACAGAAAATCCCATTCCAGCCACCTTGAAAAGGAGATCAGAAGATGAAAAAAGTATCACTGGAACAGGAATTAAAAGGAAATGCATATCCAGGAAGAGGAATTGTGATCGGCAGATCCAAAGACGGCACAAAAGCCGTTGCCGGATACTTTATTATGGGCAGAAGCCAGAACAGCCGCAACCGTGTCTTTGTTGAGGAGGGTGAGGGAATCCGCACACAGGCGTTTGATCCGTCGAAGCTGGAAGATCCGAGCCTGATCATCTACGCACCGGTACGCGTTCTGGGAAATGATACGATCGTAACAAACGGAGACCAGACCGATACCGTATACGAAGGACTGGAGCAGGGAAAAACGTTTGAGGTATCCCTTCGAAGCAGAGAGTTTGAGCCGGATGCACCGAACTACACTCCTCGTATTTCCGGTGTGATGCACGTAGAGAACGGAACGTACGGCTACCAGATGTCGATCTTAAAGAGCAATAACGGCGATCCGTCCCAGTGCAACCGCTACACCTTCTCCTATGATAACTGTGTAGCAGGGGAAGGCCATTTCATCCACACCTACATGCACGACGGCAATCCGCTGCCAAGCTTTGAGGGTGAGCCAAAACTGGTCGAGATTCCGGATGACATCGATGCCTTCACCGAACTGCTCTGGAGCAGCTTAAACGAGGACAACAAGGTGTCCCTCTTCACACGCTATATCGACATTGCAACCGGCAAGTATGAGACAAGAATCGTGAATAAAAATAAATAAGAAATCGAGTGTTTTGCGAAAGGAGAAAATCATGAAAGAATTAGCGTTAAAATACGGATGCAACCCGAACCAGAAACCTTCCAGAATTTACATGGATGATGACAGAGATCTTCCGATCGAAGTATTAAGCGGCCGTCCGGGCTATATCAATTTTCTGGATGCCTTCAATGGCTGGCAGCTGGTACGTGAGCTGAAAGCAGCCACCGGTCTTCCGGCAGCAACTTCCTTCAAGCACGTTTCCCCGGCAGGTGCAGCCGTAGGTCTTCCGCTGGACGAGATCCTGCGTAAAATTTACTGGGTAGACGATATGGGAGAGCTTTCTACGTTAGCATGCGCTTATGCAAGAGCCAGAGGCGCAGACCGTATGTCTTCTTTCGGCGACTTTATCGCACTTTCTGATGTCTGCGACAAAGACACCGCATCCCTGATCAAACGCGAGGTTTCTGACGGTGTCATCGCTCCGGGATTTACCGATGAAGCACTGGAAATCCTGAAAGCAAAGAAAAAAGGTAACTACTGCGTCATCAAAATCGACGAGAATTACCGTCCGGCTCCGCTCGAGCACAAACAGGTCTTCGGCATTACCTTTGAGCAGGGCCGCCAGGAGCTGCCGATCGACGATGAGCTGCTCTCCAACGTGGTAACCGAGAACAAAGAGATTCCGGAAGCAGCAAAACGCGATCTGAAGATTGCACTGATTACCTTAAAATATACCCAGTCCAACTCCGTATGCTTCGTCAAAGACGGTCAGGCCATCGGTGTCGGCGCAGGCCAGCAGTCCCGTGTGCACTGCACCCGTCTTGCCGGACAGAAAGCCGACAATTGGTTCCTGCGTCAGTGCCCGAAGGTGCTGGATCTGCAGTTCGTAGACGGCATCCGCCGTGCAGACCGTGACAATGCGATCGACGTTTACATCGGCGAGGAGTACATGGATGTTCTCGCAGACGGCGCATGGGAGAAGATCTTCAAAGTAAAACCGGAAGTCTTCACAAGAGAAGAGAAACGTGCATGGCTCGACCAGATGAAGGGCGTAACCTTAGGTTCCGATGCCTTCTTCCCGTTCAGTGACAACATCGAGCGCGCACACAAGAGCGGCGTCCAGTACATCGCAGAGCCGGGCGGATCGGTTCGTGACGACGCTGTCATCGAGTGCTGCAACAAGTACAACATGGCGATGGCATTTACAGGAATCCGTCTGTTCCATCACTAAAAAGAAATGCGTTTTATATTTATATAAGAAGAAAGAATCCGGTCTCTGGGCGGCCGGATTCTTTCTTTTTTTCGCACATGTATCATCAAAGAGAGAGTAGCACTTTCTGAAGAATAAAAAATAAGCAGGAAGAGGGCGGTACCGCCCTTTTTCTGTCGAAAACCCCTGTTCTTTTTCGGAAAAGTGTGATAAAATACCCCATGGGCGTATCTTTTGCCCGCTGCAAAAAGGAGGATGAGGAATATGCGGCAGATGGAATTTAAAATGGAGCGACAGGGACTTCTCGAGGAAGGCCAGGAAGTCAACGTGACAGAAAGCGCACTGCCTACCTCCTATTATTATACGATTACCCCGGCAGTGGCCATGAGCAGGAATTATCAGGCGTATGAGAGGCTGCAGTCCCGGAAGGGAATCGTAAAAGAAGTAAAAGAGACACCGAGAGGATTCTATACGGTAGTGGAGTTTGATGAAGATGAGCCGACCTGACGAGAACAAAAATGAGCACCCGGTGGTGCATCCGATTCCGCCGGTTTACCGCGCCGATTCCCGGATTCTGATTCTCGGCAGTTTTCCGTCCGTAAAATCCAGGGAGACCGGATTTTTTTACGGCCATCCGCAGAACCGTTTCTGGAAAGTGACGGCAGCCGTGTGCGGGGAAGAGGTGCCGCAGACCGTGGAAGAGAAGAAGGCGTTTCTGCTCCGGAATCATATCGCTGTCTGGGATGTGATCGCGTCCTGCGTCATCACAGGCTCGAGCGATGCGAGCATCCGCGATGTTGTGCCGAATCCGCTGCAGGACATTCTGGAATGCGCCGATATCCGGCAGATTTACTGCAACGGGGCGACCGCGTGGAAGTATTACCGGAAGTACCAGGAGAAGCAGCTGGGACGGGAAGCGGTTCGCCTTCCGTCGACGAGTCCCGCGAACGCCGCATGGTCTGTGGAGCGGCTGCTTGGCGAGTGGAGCCAGTGCGGAGAAGTCTTACGAAACGGAGAGTGACAGGATGAAAAAAGAGTACGAGACCGTCTGGGAGATTTTTAATGAGTGTGCCAATAATCAGATGCGGGACGTCTTTTTCGACGAGATCGAGACGGATGACCCGGAGGCGTATATCCGTCAGAAATTTCCGGACAAAAACTTAAAATATGAAAAAACGGTGGAAGCGGACGGATCTCTGGTCTTTGACATTGAGACCTCCGGCATCCGCCAGCGGTTTACGTTTACAGAAATCTGAATCGCGCAGAAAATACCAGAAAAGCGGAGAAAAAAACGATGAGTGAAGAAAAACACACGCATGTGCATGTGCTGGAAGACGGCACCGTGATCGAGCATTCCCACGATCACGCCCACGGGCACCATCATACAAATACAAAAGCAGTCTTAAACCGCCTCTCCCGCGCGATCGGACACATGGAGTCGATCAAGCGGATGGTAGAGGAAGGCCGGGACTGCACTGAGGTTCTGATCCAGCTGTCTGCCGTGAAGGCGGCCATTAACAATACAGGAAAAATTATCCTGGAGGATCACATTGAACATTGCATCGTCGATGCAGTCGAGCATGGGGACACAAAAGCGATTCAGGAGCTGAATAAGGCGATCGACCGCTTTGTCAAATAAGCAAGAAAAACAAGAAAAGAGGAAAGAAACATGGCAAAAGAATGCAGCAATTCGAGCTGTTCCAAAGAAAGCTGCGAAGGATGTCCAAGCAAAGCAGGACAGGGCAAACCGGATTTTCATATTGATCTGAATGCCGATTCTTCGATCAAACATGTCATTGGCGTTGTCAGCGGCAAGGGCGGTGTTGGTAAATCCATGGTAACCGCATCTCTGGCAAACCAGAAAGCAAAAGAGGGCTACAAGGTTGGTATCCTCGATGCCGATATCACAGGACCGTCCATCCCGAAAATGTATGGCCTGAAAGGACCTGCAAACGTAGATGACAAGGGCGTTTACCCGGCAGTTGCAGCAAACGGCGTAAAGGTAATGTCCATCAACCTCCTGCTTCCGGGCGAGGAAGAGCCGGTCATCTGGAGAGGACCTGTCATCGCAGGAACCGTAAAACAGTTCTGGACCGACGTCATCTGGGGCGACCTGGACTATCTCTTCGTCGATATGCCGCCAGGAACCGGTGATGTTCCGCTGACCGTTTTCCAGTCTCTTCCGGTAGACGGCGTAGTGATCGTATCTTCCCCGCAGGATCTGGTGCGCATGATCGTCATGAAAGCCTACAAGATGGCACAGATGATGAGCGTTCCGGTGCTCGGTATCGTAGAGAACTACAGCTACCTCGTATGTCCGGACTGCGGCAAAAAGCTGTCCATTTTCGGCGAAAGCCACATCGACGAGATCGCAGCCGAGATCGGCGTGCCGGTTCTCGGCAAAATGCCGATTCATCCGGAGTTTGCCGAGCTGGTGGACGAAGGAAGATTTGCAGAAGTGGATAACACCGATATTGCAAAGATCAACATCTAATCATTAAATATAGAAGCAAGTAATGGCATGAAAAACTCGTTTTTCCTTGATTTTACAAGGAAAAGCGGGTTTTTTTGACAAGATTTTTACGTTTCTTTTGGCAAAAACTATTTTATTTTAAACGGATTTTGTGTAACCGGTTACACACGACTGCGCAAATGAGACAAAAAGCGACAAATATGAAGGGTTAATGAGAAAAACTTGCATAAAAAACATGCATAATATGGCAAAAACAAGGAAATAAATTCAATATTGACATTTAAAGAGAAAAAGTGCATAATCTACCTCAACGATAGGAAAACAAACAGCTATTGATTAAGAAAGAGGTGAATCGTATGTCACACTGCGTAGTAAGACTCAATGGAACTGAGGAAGTAGAGGAGTTTGTAAAAGCAGCTTCCAAATGTGATTTTGATATTGACATTTTTTACAACCGCGTTATTATTGATGCAAAATCCATTCTTGGCATCCTCAGCATGGATCTGAACCGTGATCTCACCGTACACTGCTATGGTGACAGTCCGGCATTCAATAAAACCCTGCAGAAATTTGCTGTAGCATAAATTTTATTAAGGGAACGAAAAAAATTCAGCCTGCGCCGCCAGCGAGAGTAGAGACAGAATTTGCGCAGGGGACTTTCTGAAGAAAAACTAATCACACGAGACACATAGCTTCAGAGAGAAAAAAAGGAGACTGTTGCGGCAGTCTCCTTTTTTCTGTATAATGATAACTATTCAGAGCTATGCGAAATTCCAGAAAAGGACACGAATCATGCTTGCATGAATGAGCGTTCTTTTCTGGAATTTCATATGGCGAGAAGCCACATCGAGATGCAGCGCAGCGGAATCGAGATGGGGCTCTGAATAGTCTGGTTAGAAAAGGAGCGGGCTAGTGGAAGAGAAGAAGAAAGAGATCCGGATTTCCGTGCGGAATCTGGTGGAGTTTATTCTGCGCAGCGGGGATCTGGACAACTCATCGGGAGGTTTTGGCGAGCGCGATGCCATGCAGGCGGGAACGCGGGTGCATCAGCAGATTCAGAAAAAACGGGGCGCCGATTACCGTGCGGAGGTTCCGCTGGTTCACGAAAAAGAATATGAGCATTTCATCCTGCGCGTCGAGGGAAGAGCAGACGGCATGTACGAGGACGGAACCACGACCGTGATCGAGGAGATCAAGGGAACGTACCGTGACCTTGAAACGATGGAAGAGCCGGTTCCGGTACATCTGGCACAGGCGAAGTGCTACGCTTACATCTACGGCCTTCAGAACCGCAAAGAGGAGATGGGCGTGTTGATGACGTACACCCTGCTCTCCTCCGAGGAGGAAGGCCTTCTGCGCCCGCTCACCAAAGAAGAGGTAAAGCCGGAGAACTCCAACTGGCGCATCCGCCATTTTCTGCAGACGTACAAGCTCCCGGAACTGGAGCAGTGGTTCGATGAGCTACTCGACGCCTGGTTTATCTGGGCGGAATTCCAGTACCAGTGGCAGAAAGCGCGAGATGCCTCAATGCAGCACCTCGAATTCCCCTTCCCGTACCGGAAAGGCCAGCGGGAACTGGTGAGCGGCGTCTACCGTACCATTCTGCGGAAAAAAGAACTCTTCGTCCAGGCGCCGACCGGCATCGGAAAAACAATGTCCACGGTCTTTCCGGCCATCCGCGCGATCGGAGAGGGCTGCGGCGACCGTCTTTTTTATCTGACTGCGAAAACCATCACCCGTACCGTGGCAGAGGAGGCGGTCTCCATTCTAAAAGAGAAGGGACTGCAGTTCAAAGCAATCACGCTGACCGCAAAAGAAAAAATGTGCATCCTCGATGAGCCCGAATGCGATCCGATCCACTGCCCGCGCGCGAAAGGTCATTTTGACCGGATCAACGCGGCGGTGTACGAGATGCTGACGGAATGTGATTCCTACACAAGAGAGGAAGTCCTGCGCCAGGCGGAAAAATGGAACGTCTGCCCGCACGAGTTCCAGTTTGATGTGGCTTCGTGGGTGGACGGCGTGATCTGCGATTACAACTATGCGTTTGATCCGACCTCGAAATTAAAACGCTTTTTCGCAGAAGGAACGAAGGGTGACTACATCTTTCTGATCGACGAGGCGCATAACCTGGTCGAGCGGGGCCGCGATATGTTCAGTGCCACGCTCGTCAAAGAGGAGATTTTAAAGGTCCGCCAGCTCCTCCGCCCGTATGCACCGGGCAAAAAGCTCGAGAAGGCGCTGAATCGCTGCAATCACCAGATGCTCGTCTACAAAAGAGAGTGCGATTCCTGCACGGAGCTGGAAAGCGTATCGACGTTTCTTATGATGGTCAATCAGCTGCTGGAAGAACTGGCGGGCTGGCTGGAAGCGCATAAGACAAGCGAAATCCGGAAGCAGGTTCTGGAATTTTACTTTAACTTGCGAAATTTTTCCGAGATTTACAATTTAGTGGATGAAAATTATCTGATCTACACGAGTTATCTCGATAACGGCGATTTTGCACTGCGCCTGTTCTGCGTCAACCCGGCGGAGAATCTGCAGCAGTGTATCAACCAGGGGCGGTCGGCCGTCTTCTTTTCCGCGACGCTGCTGCCGGTGCAGTATTATAAGAAGATGTTCAGCACGAATACGGACGATTACGCGATTTACGTGGAGTCCCCGTTTGATCCCACGAAGCGGTGTCTGGCGATCGGAAGCGAGGTCAGCACGAAGTATCAGCGGAGAAACCGCGCAGAGTTTGAGAAGATCGCCGCTTATCTGAACGAGATGATCCAGAGCCGGAAGGGCAACTATATGGCGTTCTTCCCGTCATACCGCCTGATGCAGGATGTCTATGCGGTCTATGAGGAACTGTATGCAGATGAAAACGTGACCTGCCTGATCCAGGAGTCGGCGATGCGGGAGCAGGAGAGAGAAGAGTTTCTGGAAGCGTTTGCGAAAGACAACGAGAAAACGCTGGTGGGATTCTGTATCATGGGAGGCATTTTCTCGGAGGGAATTGATCTGGACGGGGAAAAGCTGATCGGCGCGGCCGTTGTGGGAGCTGGAATCCCGCAGGTGGGGCCGGAGAGAGAACTTTTAAAGCAATATTTCGACCGCAGCGGAGAGAACGGTTTCGACTACGCGTACCGCTATCCCGGCATGAATAAAGTATTGCAGGCGGCAGGGCGCGTGATCCGTACGACGGAGGACACGGGTGTGATTCTGTTGCTCGACGAGCGGTTCCGAAACCGGGAGTACCGCGAGCTGTTCCCAAGAGAGTGGGAGGACTGCCGGATTGTGCAGCGCAGCAGCCTCCCGGAGGTAATCCATTCGTTTTGGGAGAGGGTGGATTGTGAGAGCGGATCAAAAGCCGGGCAGCAGGAAATGAAATCTCGGTACAGCGCTGAACGTTACGTGTGATCCGCGCGGTTCCGGTATTCGCTCGGCGAGCAGCCCATCTGATGCCGGAAAATTTTAGAAAAATAGGCAGGACTGGAAAATCCGGTCTGTTCCGCTACGGAAGTGATACTGGCCTGGCGCTCGAGAAGGAGCGGCAGGCTTTTTTCAATACGGTAATCGAGAAGATAGTCAAACAGGGATTCGTTCATGCATTTCTTGAAAAAACGGCAGCATTCACTGCGGCAGATGTGGATCTGTGCGGCGAGATCCTCGAGCGTCAGATGCTCCATATAATGGCGGTGGATGTAGTCGAGCAGAATGCGGAGCCGCTCAACATCACGCGCTGCCGCCGTGTTCTGGGATTCACCGGAAAACGATGCGTGGCGGTAAATCTCAATCCAGATCGACAGCAGAAGCTCCTGGATTTCCATCTCAAACGCGGACGGCTGTGAAAGCGAGAGGTCGTAGATGCGGTGCATACAGGCAAGTACCTGGTTCTGCCAGTCGATCTCCGGCGAAAAGACGATGGAGGCGAGCTGCATATCCGTCAGCACCGGTTCGACGTAGCGCGTCTGGATCACACTGTTTGAAAAACCATAGAGAAAGCGCGGGGCGAACGTGGTTGAAATATAGACGCAGTCCATCCCGTCGATCATGTGGCCGCTGTGAAGCGCATTCGTGTTGCAGAAAATGCCGTCCCCTTCTTTTAAGACATACGATTTGCCGTTGACCTGATATCCGATCTGCCCCGAGAGGACAAACGTCAGCTCAATTTCCGGGTGCCAGTGCCAGGAAAAGGAGCCGCGCTCGTAGCGGGAGAGCTGTTCGTAACTGATGTTGACAGGAAATTCATAGCTGCCGTGGGCCTTCAGCTCACGGTTTTCTTATCCATGCGGATCTGCATGAAACGTACCTCCAATCCATAAAATCCATTAAAAATCATACGATAAGTAAAGTATGCGGCAAAAGGGAAAAAAACAGAAAAAATCGAAGATCACCTCAATATAATTATCGCTTGCCCCAATATTGTTGTTGCAGATGGGCGTACGGCTCACTATAATGATACTTAAGAAGAT